>ERZ1026776.1535-NODE-1535-length-12697-cov-98.882614_pt1 | contig 12697 bp, 9 predicted proteins | sample MGYA00380125_ERZ1026776 | MGnify/ENA primary metagenome ERZ1026776 (study PRJEB33269, sample SAMEA4719761) | human gut metagenome | biome: human-associated habitat; feature: organic feature; material: feces | place: Cameroon | collected 2013-10 ...
GCTGATTTGTTGAAAAAAAAATCTTTTTCCTCCCGTATTACGTATAGTGTAAAAGGTGTAAATGTATATATATAATATACTTGGTATAGTATAGAAAAGAAAATTTGGTACCTAACTGATTGATATTCAATATCTTATATTTTTAAGATTCGCTCTAGTAGTCATTCGGGCATATAAGAAGACTCATGATTGGCCCTGATGGTACCTATTATTGGCCCTGGTAGTCATCAAAAAAGACTAAATTGCCCTGATAGTCATTGCCCACCCAAATGAGGTGAAAAAATGATGTACTTCCGTTTACCAACTGATGCGGCTGCGTCGGGTTAAGGATATGGCTGCGTTGGGTTAAGGATTCGACTGCGTTGGGTTAAGGATTCGACTGCATCGAGTTAAGGATTCGACAACGTAGGCTAATGGAGTCGTATCCGTCGATTTATCGAGACGTCTTGACTCGCTGACAGAACCATCTGGAGTAGCTGACTGAACCATATCAGTATTCTGCTGCATATCCTTGCGTGCAAAAGTATACATAATTGAGCCAAATAGAGCACAACTGGTACTTATCGTACCAAAGTGGACAACTAGGACTCCGCCGATGTTGTATCTTTGTATCAGCATTCGGGAAGAGACCGGTGCACAACATGATTATTCACAATTTTAAAATTTTATGTATTATGGCAATTAATTACAGTTTAGTAAAGCTTGCGTCAAAATTTGGTGACAAAGCAGGAGTTCCTAAGTTCTACGCACGTGCTCAGATGAACGAGTCTATTTCGCTCAAGAAGTTTGCGAAGTTGATCGCTATGCAGACCACCGTATCCTATGCGGATGTAACAGCCGTTCTGATCAGTTTGCAGGAGAACATGGTCATCGAGTTGCAGCGAGGCAACCAGATTGATTTCGGCGAGTTGGGCAAGTTCCGCCTCCAGCTTACCAGTGAGGGTGCGGCAACCGCAGCCGAATTTAAGAGCGACATCAACATCAAGGGTGTGAACATCCAGTTTATCCCGGGCAGCGATCTTGCCAACATCTTCGTAGGCATGGAGTTTGAGCAGGTTGCATCACGTGCCGTACAGAAGGCTGCACTCAAGGCTGAGAAGGAGGGTGCCAAGACCCTCGACATCGAGGAGGCTAAGAAAAAGCCTGCCAAGGACAATGCTCCTTCTGGCGGCGATACCACGGGCGGCAACACCTCTGGCGAGCAGACTGGCGGCACAGGCAGCACTGGCAACGGTGACACTGGAGACGGATTAGAATAATTAACCTTTTAAAACAGAATAGATTATGACAGAAAAGAACAAGCAGAAATGGAATGAGATTCTCAAGTTTGCAGTAACCGTACTGACAGCTCTTCTCGGGGCGTTGGGCGTTTCGGCAGGTGGACTTTAGAGGGCTTTTCATGAGCAGAAACCATCTGAATTTATTTAACAAGTTAGGGCGCATCGCAATCCGATGCGCCCTTTTTCTTTGTCGTTATATTTCTTTCATTCAACACTCAACATTCAACATTTAACATTCATCATTCTCTAACTTTTCACAGAAATCTCTTGCAGGTTTGAAAATAAAATCGTAACTTTGCGGTAGCGAATTTTAAAACAGATGGTTATGAAGTACTTAGACCCTAAGGCAGACCTCACGTTCAAGAAGATATTCGGCAATCATCCTAAAAGACTGATCAGCCTTCTGAACGCCCTCCTGCCACTCAGCGAAGAAGAGCAGATACACGAGATAGAGTATCTGCCTACAGAACTTGTGCCCCAGCTCGAAGGGGGCAAGAACACCATTGTGGATGTACTCTGCACAGATGCCAGCGGCAGGAAGTTCTGCGTGGAAATGCAGATGGAATGGTCTGAAGCCTTCCAGCAGCGAGTACTGTTCAATGCATCCAAGCTCTATGTGAGTCAGGCTAAAAAGGGAGGAAAATACAGTGAGTTGCAACCCGTATATTCCTTGAATCTTGTGAATGATATCTTTGCGCATGATACTCCGGATTTCATCCACAACTACCGCATCGTGCATGATAAGGACAGCAGCAAGGTAATTAAAGGCTTGCATTTCACCTTCATTGAGCTCCCGAAGTTCACTCCTCATTCCATTGCCGATAAGCGCATGATGGTCTTGTGGCTCCGTTTCCTCACGGAAATCAATTCCAATACGAAGGAGATTCCTTCCGACCTGCTCAATGATCCGGAGATTGGAAAAGCCGTAGAAGAGCTGGAGATTTCCGGCTTTACAGATGCCGAACTCCGTGCCTATGACAAGTTCTGGGATTCGGTAAGTGTTGAAAGAACCCTCCTGGATGACAGATACCAGAAAGGTATAGAGAAAGGCATGAAGCAAGGCAGAGAAGAAGGCAAACATGAGGCCAACACAGAAACAGCACAACGTTTGCTGGCAATGGGACTTCCTGCCGAACAGGTTGCCAAGGCTACCCAGCTACCTTTGGAAATAATTAAGAATCTGAGCAATACATAAAAAGTTCAGTAAGGAAGAAAATGGAAAAGCCCCCGATGCGTATAGCACCGGGGGCTTTCTGTATTTTGCCGTTAGGCGTTATAATGACTGTTACTCACCATAATACCAGCTGTCTTCCATTTCTGGTTTGGCACTGTCACCTCTTCCTTGCTGTATAGTCGATGCTGCGAGGAGGGCGCAAGAGGTGATGTTTACCACCAGCATCTCTGGCTTTGTATATTCTTTCTTTTTCATATCCTTTTGATTTTAAAATCCTTTACTTAACCATGATTTTATAAGTCTTGCTGCCACGCTTCACGATGTTCAGACCCTTCTGCAGACCATTGGTACGACGACCATTCGCATCATAGTATTCTGCATTGGCATCGTTGCTGATAGCGTTGAGGTTGTCAATGGCAGTAGTGCCATCACCCTTTCCGATGCTCAGCATGGTTGCTTTTGCATGAGATGCTGTGGCTGGATGGATATATGCATGCATAGGTTTGCTGCCCACGCGATTGCCACCATCCAAGTCAGAGACAAGCCAGAACTTGTCCTTACCAATGATGTAATCGTTTTTGTCAAGACCCTTATTGTCTTTGCCGCCAATCTTGGTGAATGAACCTACGAGGTTGACATCTGTGTTTGTTCCAGCTACTGGCTCTTTAACGAGGTCTGCATTTTGTGCAGAAATTTCAAGCTTCTGCACACCCTCATTCATCTTGAAGAGCACTGGAGTACCAGCTGGGATTTTGCCCTCTTCGCAACTCTCAAGAGTGATGCAATCTTTGTCAATACCTGTGAGACGATAGAACTTACATTCTGTTTCCTGGCTCTGGACAATGGCGAAAGGCAAGCAGAGCGTTCCCCATGTAGTGCCTTCCTTAACAGAGCGGCTATAAGATGCAGCCTTGGCTGCGAATGGCTCGTATGCCACGAAATCCTTGTCGTCGGCAAGAACGAGATTTTCCGTAGCAAGAGTTTCTCCCGTTGCTCCTATCTTCTCATCGCCATTCTTACCTACCAGCTTGGTGAAGTAGCCAGTCTTGTAGTTGGCATATTTGTAATTGTCCTTGTCTTTGTCTGTGTTCTTGTTATACTCTATAAAACCATTGAGTTTTATACAATTAAAGAACATATTAGAACCTGTTTCTACGTTGGTCGTTACAAACTCATCGCTGGCGTAGATGGTTGTGAGAGCAAAGCAGCTATAGAACATTCCTTGCATATTAGTCACATTCGCAGTATTGAAATTTGTGACGTTGAGCAAGTCGAGATTATAGCACCTGAAAAACATATTACTCATACTCTTCACATTAGCAGTATTGAACTTGGCGACGTCGAGCAATTTGAGACTTATGCATTCATAGAACATTCCGGACATATCCGTCACTTTCTCGGTATTGAAACCTGAGACATCTAGCGAAGAGAGATCTTTGCATTCACAGAACATATCTGCCATATCCGTAACCTCCTTGGTATTCAGATTCTTTATGCCTTCTACTTGATTTAGATTTCCGCACCAATAGAACCACTTATAACAACTCGTTGGTCTCGCATTAGCAAATGAAGTATCAAACACAACCTTGGTAATGCCTAATGACTGTTTCATCCATTCAGGTAAATTTTTACCACTATTGAGTTCATACTCATTTTCTCCTAAAGTTTCCTTGGATGTGAGAAAGAAGGTCAGCGTGCCATCAGCATATTTTACCCTAGGGATTCCACCACTAAAATATCCCCCTTCTATTTTGGCATAGGTCTTGTCGGTAGCCTTGTCGTTTGTACATTCTTCTTCGCCTTTGAGTTTTTTACAATTGTTGAACATACCGCTACTATTAGTTACCTGGGTTGTTACAAACTTACTGCTGGCGTAGATGGTGGTGAGAGCTGCGCAGTTTGAAAACATGTTGTACATATTCGTCACCTTCTCAGTATTGAAGTTAGTGAGGTAGAGAGAAGTGAGAGCAAGACAGTTACTGAACATATAACTCATATCCGTCACTTTCGCGGTATTGAAGTTTGCGACATCGAGTGAGAGGAGAGCAGAACAGTTACTGAACATATAACTCATATTCTTCACATTCGCCGTATTGAAATTAGTGACATCAAGAGAGGTAAGAGCTGAGCAGTTAGAGAACATGTCCCCCATATACGTCACATTCTCTGTATTGAACTTTGTGACGTCGAGAGAGGTGAGAGCTGAGCAGTTAGAGAACATGTATCCCATTTTCTCCACATTCGCTGTATTGAAATTAGTGACATCAAGAGAGGTGAGAGCTGAGCAGTAAGAGAACATGAATACCATATTCTTCACATTCGCCGTATTGAAATTAGTGACATCAAGAGAGGTGAGAGCTGAGCAGATAGAGAACATGTAGCTCATATCCGTCACATTCGCTGTATTGAACTTAGTGACGTCGAGAGAGGTGAGAGCTGAGCATTTATAGAACATATTTTTCATATTAGTCACATTCGCGGTATTGAACTTAGTGACGTCGAGTGAGGTGAGAGCTGAGCAGTTATAGAACATACCTTTCATATTAGTCACATTCGCGGTATTGAACTTACTGACATCGAGAGAGGTGAGAGTTTTACAGTTAGAGAACATGCTGAGCATATTCGTCACATTCTCAGTATTGAAGTTTGTGACGTCGAGAGAGGTGAGAGCTGAGCAGTTATAGAACATGTAGCTCATATCCGTCACATTCCCTGTATTGAACTTAGTGACGTCGAGAGAGGTGAGTTTTGAACAGGCATTGAACATTCCGCTCATATCCGTCACCTTCGCAGTATTGAACTTAGTGACGTCAAGAGAGGTGAGAGCTGAGCAGTTATAGAACATACTGCGCATATCCGTCACCTTCTCTGTATTCAGATATTCCAGGCCTGTAATTGTTTTCAGGTTTGTGAGATTTGCAAAGAATTCGCTCAACGATGTTGGAGTGTATGTGCTGAAGCTCTTATCGAAAACGATGTGTACGATTGTACCATTCCATAAATTCTGATTGATATTAGCCACCGTCATCTTATCTTCCACCCAAGCACTCTTTTCAGGAAGGGTTTCTCCCGCATATTCCTTGAAAGTCAAGGTTTGGGTAGAGGATTCATACGTTGCTATATACTTAGAACTGGAAGCTACCTTCTGCGCAACTATATTGGCAGGCAGAAGTAACAACATGAGCAACATCAATGGGAACAGGGCGATCCTTCGGAACTTTGCCCCCCCATAGTTCATACGGCCGACATGCGACCAATAGGACTGATTGTTAAACTTTTTCATAAATGAATACTATTATTTGTTATTAATATTTATTTGCTTATTGTTAAGTTCACTCCAGAAAATACAAGAGGTTTAATGACATGATGTATATCGATATCAGAAATAAAAAGATATAAAACCGTTCCTGCTTGAAGAAATCGGAAAAGCTGAAGCGAGCCTTCCAATGATCCTCAAGATACATCCTGTACTCATGTATCATGACATATCCAAAAAGGATGCCTAATATGAGTGCCGCCACCCCGATGATAATCAGGGCGAGTTCTATCCTTGGCATGGTTTCTAATATTTCTTTCATGGCGCAAATATAGTGTTTTTTTCGGAAAAAGGGGTTCACTTTTTACACTTAGGTGTCTCCTTCGTGGGGGAAGGAGACACCTATTTAACTTATTTTTTCATTTCGTGATGCGTTTTTCTGCTATTTATCGAAAAAAAGTTAGTCCTGCTTTAAATTCTCTGGGACAACATTTTTAGCCATTTCCTCCCACCATTCGGTAAGAGTACAGCCTTCCTTTAACTTGAATATGCGGTACAGATAGGTGCGGGCAGAGAAGCCGCATTCGGCAGAAATGATGTCAGTCTCCGAGAAATATCGGGACCGCTCCGCCTTGGGAATATCCAACGAACGCAACATAGGTAACCATATTCAATATGGTATTCCCCCGCCACCGGAAAACCAGTCTTCCAACTTCTCGCACTTCTCTTTCCGGAGTCTTTCGGAAAACTTCGGCTGTAAAGTTTCTTTCTTGTCTGTCACCATATAATCAAGGGTCTATACGCCACCTTTTCATCGTGGCATACAGACCCTTCCTTGTGAATCGCCATGTAGTTTCATGTGCCGCAAATATCTGCGTCATCTGCGTGACCTTAATAATATGTGATCATGTATTTATGACACACCCTCTTTGTTTTTTATTACAACTGATAGAACTTGGTGAAAGCCTTCACGCAATATTCGTGGTCGATAACGCTACCGGTTTCGCGGCAACTGTGCATGGCGAGGATGGCATTGCCCATATCCACACCCTTCAATGGGATGGAAGAGGCGAGGATATTGCCCAAGGTGCTGCCACCAGCTACATCGCTGTGGTTTACGAAACGCTGGCATGGTACACCGGCTGCATCGCAGATGTTGGCGAAGATGGCTGCTGATACAGCATCGCTCGCATACTTCTGGGCTGCATTGAACTTGATGACCGGACCACCGCCCAACTTAGGATGATTCGTAGGGTCGAATTTTTCGCTATAGTTAGGATGCCAGGCATGCGCATTATCGGCTGAAATCATGAAGGCACGCTCTACTGCCTGATAATAAGCCTCTTCTGTATGGCTCTGTGCCAGGGCGATGCGCTGGAGCATATAAGAAAGGAATGGACTTCCGGCTCCCTGCTTGGTCTGAGAACCTGTTTCTTCATTGTCGAAGATGGCAAGAACCTGGGTGGTATCATTGGCATCTGATGCAATCATCGCCTCTACACCAGCCCAGCACATAGACAGGTCATCGAGTCTGCCTGAAGAGATAAACTCATCGTGTACACCGAAGGTGCAGGCTGGAGTGGCATCAGCCAGATAGAGATCGAAGTCGAGAACATCCTCTTTCTTGATATTCAGTTCGTCGGTTATCACGTTCATCAGGAGATTACCCTTCTCCAGTTCATCATTGATGATGCCGAGGATAGGTAGCACATCCTTCTGCTTGCTCAACTTTACGCCATCGTTTACCTGACGGTTGAAATGGATAGCGAGATTGCTGATCTGCAGCAATGGGCGCTTCACATGAAGGAGGAGTGTCTGAGGATTCATCGCGTCCTTACCCTTCACGATGACTCTACCAGCCAAGGTCAAAGGACGGTCGAACCAGGTTGACATGATAGGACCACCATAAACTTCGGTGTTCAGTTTCACGATACCGCCCTCGCAAAGCATCTCAGCATTTGGCTTGATGCGGAAGGTAGGGGAGTCGCAGTGGGCGCAGATCATGTGGAAACCGGCATCTGCCAAAGGCTTCTTTCCGATTTGGAAGGCGTAGATGGAAGAGTCGTTCTTGGTAACAAAGAACTTGTCACCCGCCTCAATCTTGCCCAGAGGCTCCTGTGGGTTCACACGGCGGAACCCATTCTTCTCCAATTCCCCGGAGATATTCTTTACTGCCAGGAAGTTCACTGGCGATGCGTCTAGAAAGGATAATAATCTTTTGATCATAGTCTATATCTTTATATTAATATGATGCAAAGATAATGCAAATTTTTCATTTAATCTCATAATTCTACCTGTTTTTTCCATAATAGTTAAATATCTACAAGAATCCCCCATGATGTTTGGTGTTATGTCTTGAAATCATTACTTTTGCAAAACATAATTTTTGCAGATTACAGAATCATTCAAAACAAAGATAAATGGAAATAGTAATTGGAATCATCATAGGGCTTGCCATCGGATTCTTCGTAGGGAAACTGATGGAAGCAAAAAGTGCGGGAGAGGAGAAAACCCAGCTCGTAGCGAAGGCGCAGGTGCTCCAGGCAAATGTAGAACAGATTAAACTGCATCATGCTTCGGAGGTTCAAGGATTGAAAGATTCTCATGCTGCTGAGGTTCAATCCATGAAATCTCAAATGGAGAACGAGCGACTGTATGCGGCAAAACTCCGGGCGGAAAGCGACCAGCAGTGGGCACAGAAACTCGAGAGTCTGAAGCAGGAAATGCAGCGATTGACGATAGAACAGCAGAAAGCAGCGGCTGAACAGTTGGCTGCCAAGCAGTCTGCTCTCCAGGAAAACAACCGCCTGCAGATGGATGAACTGCTGAAACCTATCAAGGAACAGTTTGCTGATTTCAAGAAATCGGTAGAGGAGAGCAAGACCCAGAACGAGGTGAACAAGAAGGAACTGCAGAACACCTTCGAGGCAACGATGAAACTCTTCCAGCAGGAACAGCAGCAGGCTGTACTGAACCTGAAGGAGCAGACCGAGAAGATTGGCTCCGATGCTGCCAACCTGACCAAGGCTCTGAAGGGCGACAGCAAGATGCAGGGCGATTGGGGCGAGATGGTGCTGGAAACCATCCTGGAAAACAGTGGACTTCGTAGGGACGAAGAATTCTTCATTCAGGAGAATACGAAAGATGAAGAGGGAAAGAACTATCGTCCGGATGTCATCGTCCGCTTCCCGGAAGGCAGAAGTGTGGTCATCGATTCCAAGGTATCGCTTACCGCCTATTCCGATGCGCTGGCAGCTGAAGATGAGGCTGAACAGGAGCGCCTGATGAAGGCTCATGCGCTGAGTGTACGAAAACACATCGACGAACTGGCAGCCAAAGACTATTCCAAACTGGTGGATGATGCCATCGGCTTCGTACTGATGTTCATCCCTAACGAAACCAGCTATATCGCAGCGATGAAGCAGCAGCCGGATCTCAGCCGTTATGCTTATCAGAAGAAGATTATCATCATCTCACCAAGCAATCTGCTCATGGCACTCCAACTGGCGTATAATCTCTGGCAGTACGACCGCCAGAACAAGAATGTGGAGAAAATCGTGAAGACGGCAGCCGACCTATATGATAAGGTAGCGACTTTCGAAGATACCTTCCTGGGCATTGGCGATTTGATAACCCGCCTCTCCGGAACCTTCGATAAGGCAAGGAAGCAGCTTTACGATGGAAGCGGAAACGTGATGCGCAGGGTGGAGAGCTTGAAAGGACTCGGCGTAACGCCGAAGAAGCAAATCAAATCGCTGGAAGAATAGAAAAATGAAATCTAAATATTCAAGTTTCGCAAGTGGTTTAAGTACGGGCTGAAGGCCCAAAAGCTCCTAGCCCAGGGCATCGCCCTGGGTATAATAGCAATCAGCAAGGCGCCCTGTAAGGGCAAAAGCTTTGTTAATTGCCCGGTATTTTAAAGCTTTTGCCCTTACAGGGCGACAGGTTTGCGTCCGTAATTACCCAGGGCGATGCCCTGGGCTAGGAGCTTCTGCCCTTTCAGGGCGTGTGGGGCAAAACTTGCAGTATATATAAAAAAGAAGAGGATGTGGGGCGAGAACTTACATCCTCTTTTCTGTTTTTCTGATGTAATCCTTTCTTTATTTGATGTAACATTATCGTTAAAAACGGGTTTATCTGATTGTTGACGTTTGCCTTTTTGTTCAAATGTATTTGCAAATCGTTCATTTTATGAAATTATAGGCTTTAAAACGAACGGGTTTCGATTTTTCTTTGTACTTTTGCCACGCCTATTCGGAAAGATAGGCGAATACATGGAACAATCAAAAAACGATATAATCATGAAACTGAACGAAATTCTTTCAGACAGCTTTAATGCTGCAGAATGGGAAGCTAAAGGTTATGAGCTCCCTAAGTATGACATCGCAGCCGTAGCTAAGAAGACTCACGACGAGCCTACTTGGGTTCACTTCGGCGCAGGTAACATCTTCCGTGCTTTCCCAGCCGCCATCCTCAACGATGCGCTCAACACGGGCAAGTACGATCGTGGCGTAATCGTAGCTGAAAGCTTCGACTACGAAATCATCGACAAGGCTTATCGTCCTTACAATAATCTCTCTCTTCTCGTCAGCCTCCAGAGCAACGGCACCATCGAGAAGAAGGTTATCGCTTCTATCACAGAAAGCCTCAAGGCTGATAAGCAGTTTGGTGAGGACTGGGCCCGATTGGTTCAGATCTTCCAGGCTCCAAGTCTGCAGATGGTAACTTTCACCATCACAGAGAAGGGATATTCTTTCAATGATGCCGATCTGGCACGTGGTCTTGATGCAGTCTTTGCTATGGGTAAGCTCACCGCTCTTCTCTATGAGCGTTACAAGGCAGGCAAGTTGCCACTTACTCTTCAGTCTACTGACAACTGTTCTCACAATGGCGACCATGTAAAGGCTGGCGTAATGGCTTATGCTGAGCGTTGGGCACAGGATGGTATCGTAGAGGCTGGCTTCCTTGACTATATCAACGACAGCAGCAAGATTACTTATCCTTGGTCTATGATTGATAAGATTACTCCTCGTCCACACGAGAAGGTACAGGCGATGCTCGCTGAGGATGGTTTCGAGGATAACAATACGATTATCACCGAGAAGCATACTTTCACCGCTCCTTTCGTAAATGCCGAGGAAGTGCAGTATCTCGTTTGCGAGGATACTTATACCAACGGTCGTCCGCCATTGGAGTTGGGCGGTGCGCTCTATACATCCCGCAAGACTGTAGATGAGGTTGAGACCATGAAGGTAACCACCTGTCTGAACCCATTGCATACTGCGATGTCAATCTATGGCTGCATGCTCGACTATACCTTGATTTCTGCCGAGATGGCTGATGAGGACCTTCGTGCCTTTATCCAGAAGATCGGTTATATTGAGGCGATGCCAGTGGTAACAGATCCAGGCGTATTGAATCCATACGAGTTTATCGGCACTGTTATCAACAAGCGTCTGCCTAACCCATTCATGCCAGATGCTCCTCAGCGTATCGCTACCGATACCAGCCAGAAACTCTCTATCCGCTTCGGTGAGACTATCAAGAAGTATATCGACCGCGGTCTCGACAGGAGCAACCTCGTGTTGATTCCATTGGTATTGGCAGGTTATGCCCGCTATCTCAAGGCATTGGATGATAACCTGAAGCCATTCGAGCCATCTTCTGACCCATTGTTGGCAGAGCTCCAGGCTATCGTGGCTCCTCTGGAGGTTGGTAAGGCTGATCAGGACTACTCTTGCCTCAAGAACCTCTATTCCCGCAAGGATGTATTCGGTCTCGATCTCTATGAGGCTGGCTTCGGCGAGCAGATTGAGGGCATGGTGAAGGAACTCTTTGCCGGCAAGGGTGCTGTAAGAGAGACATTGCATAAGTATGTTTCTGCAAGATAATTCATTTTTAAACTTATACATTATATAATATATATGGAAAGAACATGGCGCTGGTTTGGCAAGAAGGATAAGATTACTCTTGCACAGTTGAAGCAGATTGGTGTAGAGGGCATCGTTACCGCATTGCACGATGTTCCTCTGGGCGAGGTTTGGACACGCGAGAAGATTCATGAACTCAAGGAGTACATCGAGTCTTATGGTATGAAATGGAGCGTGGTAGAGTCTTTGCCTGTTGTTGAAACCCTGAAATATGGTGGTCCTGACCGCGATCATCAGATTGAGGTTTACAAGGAGAGTCTCCGCAACCTGGGCGAGGAAGGCATCAAATGTATCTGCTACAACTTCATGCCGGTATTGGACTGGGCACGTACCGATTTGGCACACGAGAATCCTAACGGAGCCAACAACCTCTATATGAACTGGGGCGAGTTTGCCTACTTCGATATCTATATCCTCCAGCGTGAAGGCGCCCGTGAGGATTGGGCAGAGTTCTCTAAGGAGCACAAGTGGGGCAGAGACCTGGTGGCTGAGGCTGATGAAATCAAGAAGACTTCTACACCAGAGCAGGATCATGCCTTGGTTGAGAACATCATCATCAAGACCCAGGGCTTCGTATCCGGTAACTTCAGCGAGGGCGATTCTGCTCCTGTGCAGAAGTTCCGCGACCTGTTGAAGCTTTATGATGGCATCGACAAGAAGAAGTTGCAGGAGAACATGAAGTACTGGCTGGAGGCAATCATGCCTATCTGCGATGAATACGATATCAACATGTGTGTTCACCCAGACGATCCTCCTTATCCTGTATTCGGCTTGCCAAGAATCATCGGTCGTGCCGAGGATATCCAGTGGATGTTGGATGCTGTGCCAAACAAGCACAATGGTTTGACATTCTGTGCAGGTTCATTCTCTGCCGGCGAGCACAACGACTGTGTGGCAATGGCGAAGCAGTTTGCTGACCGCACCCACTTCGTTCATCTGCGCTCTTGCTACATCTTCCCTAACGGCAACTTTACAGAGGCTTCTCACCTCGGTGGTCGTGGTCATCTTATCGAGCTTTGTCGCATCTTCGAGAAGGCAGAGCATGAGGGCAAATGCA
>ERZ1026776.1536-NODE-1536-length-12695-cov-20.324367_pt1 | contig 12695 bp, 8 predicted proteins | sample MGYA00380125_ERZ1026776 | MGnify/ENA primary metagenome ERZ1026776 (study PRJEB33269, sample SAMEA4719761) | human gut metagenome | biome: human-associated habitat; feature: organic feature; material: feces | place: Cameroon | collected 2013-10 ...
GTAAGCCGGGGAGCAGGAAGTTGTTCATCATCTCGTTCTTACGGGATACGGGCTGGATGAACTCCGGATGCTCATTGATATGCTTGATCAGTCTGTCGGCATATTTGCTCATACGGAAGAAATAAGCTTCTTCTTTCGCAGGTTTTACCACGCCGCCGCAGTCCGGGCACTTGCCGTCCACCAGCTGGGACTCTGTCCAGAAAGATTCACACGGGGTACAATACATACCTTCGTATGCTCCCTTGTAGATATCGCCCTGATCATAGAGACGCTTGAAAATCTTCTGTACCTGCTTCTCATGATCCTCATCGGTAGTACGGATGAACTTATCGTAAGAAATATTTAACAGATCGCACAGTCCGCGGATGACACCGGCGATCTTGTCCACATGCTCCTTAGGAGTAATGCCGGCTGCCTCTGCCTTCAGTTCGATCTTCTGACCGTGCTCATCGGTACCGGTCTGGAAGAAAACATCATAACCTTCTTTTCTCTTGAAACGCGCAATGCTGTCAGCCAGTACGATCTCGTAATTATTGCCGATATGAGGCTTGGCGGACGTATAGGCAATGGCAGTTGTAAGATAATATTTTCCTTTGCTTTCCATAAATCTGATTCTCCTTTTCTTAAAAATAAAAGCCCGTCTCCTGAAAGAACATTAAGTTCTTCAAGAAGACGAGCGTTATCTCGTGTTACCACTTCTCTTCGTCTGTACCTCACAGCACAGACCTCTTCGGGTCCGTAACCCTATCCGCTGTAACAGGCGGATCCTGTCGCAGCCTTGCTTCTACCGTTCCTATTCTGTTCCGGTATCCGTTCGGTGCGCCGCTCAGAAGCCATCTTCTCTATCTGTCCGTTCCATTCCTCTCAGCCTTACGGAATGTTCTCTGTAAAACTTCTATGATAAATACTCTCTTCCTCATTGCATTTGCGTATTCTTACAGTAGCACAGGAAATCCGGACTGTCAATGCAGTTTTGTCTCATTACTGCTCATTGCAGTTCCTCTTTTTCCCCCAGTATCAAAATGGAATATGCCGGAAGTGTGACCGCAGTTCCTTCGCGTTTGGCACTCTCCTCTCCGGTATAAAGCTCTCCAAGCAGTACCAGATCCTCTGCTGCGGTGTTCCCAACGGTAAGTCCGGTCAGATCCACACTTGCAGACTCCGCAGAGGTATTTCCCAACAGTAATAAAGTACTGTCTTCATAGCTTCTGGTCAGGGCAAAGACTGTTTCCCCGGAATATTGCTCCAGATAAGTGGTGGTGCCTCTGGCAATAGCGGGATTCTGGTTCCGGATACGGATCACCTGTTTTACATAATTGTAAATGGAATCCGGATCCTCCTGCTGTTCTTCCAGACTGTCGAATTTCATCTGAAAATCTTCCATATCCGCAGGTCCCTTGCACATGCCTTCCGCTTTGTCATCCTTGCTCCAGTACATAGGAGCACGCTTATTCTCATCCTTGCCGGAGCCCTTCATTCCCAGTTCCTCCCCATAGTAGAGGAAGACACTTCCGCCGGACAACAGATTCAGGGCATTGCCAAGCTTCGTCTGTGCCTCACTGTTTTCCCCGGCATAGTAGCCTGTGCTCCGCCCCATATCATGATTCGTGTAAAAAGGGGCATTGATGTAATCCGGATTGTATTGTGCATACATAGCCTGCTCCGCTTCCAGATTCTTCGCATAGGATGCCGCGGATGCCTTGCCGTTTACCACATTTGCGATGATTCCGGACTTGTCAGCGAAGGTAAAATCAAACATGCTGTCCACGCCGCTCGCGTAATATTGCGCATAGGTATTCTGATCTGTCCAGCATTCACACACCAGATAATTCTCCGGGTCCTTGCCATGGACATAATCGGCAAACCAGCTTAAGATCTCGACATTGTCTTCCACAGAGCCGGTGACGTATTCCTTCACCGCATCCAGGCGGAAACCATCCACTCCCATATCCAGCCAGAAGTCCGCCACCTGTTCAAATTCCCGGCGCACCGCCTCATTCTGCAGATCCAGATCCGGCATGCCGTCCCAGAATCTTGCTTCATAATACCAGTCTGTCCCATTTACCTGCGCATATCCGCTCTGGGCTTCCTTTGAAAAATGGTAATAATCTACATAAGGACATTCTGCGGAGTCAGGCTGTGCTCCCTCCGGCAGATTTTTCAGATACTCCGTTGCCTGTAAAAACCATGGATGTCTGCTGGAAGAATGGTTCATTGCCAGATCCAGGATCACGCGGATCCCACGGTCATGGCAGGCTGTCAGCAGCTTCTGAAAATCATCCAGAGTACCGTACTGCGGATCGATATTCTCATAATCCGTAGTGTCGTATTTATGATAGGTCGTGGAGGGCATTACCGGCATGAGCCAGATGCCGTTGATCCCTAAATCCGTATCCGTCGTATCGTCGCCATCATTCAGGTAGTCCAGTTTGTCCAGGACTCCCTGCAGGTCACCGATTCCATCACCGTCACTGTCATAGAAGGAATATACAAAAAGCTCGTAGTAGGTGCGGTAGTTGTCATCTATGATCTGTAATGACCGGGTGTCCTGCGCTAACGCTACAGCACTGTCGGTGTTGCTGCCCGTGCTCTGGTTCTGTTGGGCGGCAGTCCCATCCTGGGTACCCGCGGATGCACCGCCTGCTGCCTGGTCGGTTCCTCCGCAGGCAGCCAGAGATACTGTCATCCCTGCTGCAAGTATCAATGCCCATAATTTTCTGTTCCATCTGCTCATCATTTTCTCTTACTCCTCCAATCCGCTTTTTTCAAACCGGAACCATTTGAAATCAAAATTACAGCCCGGCAGAAAGACAAATGTCACCTTCTGTTCTCCCGTCACTTTCTGTATCGGGAATCGTATTTCACGATATTCCCCGCTATGCGGGAAAGGTAGTACCTGCGTCTCCCCATTACTGAATCGTAACTGTATCGTATTGTGCTGCAGAGGTGTCCTTCCGCATATGACGATACTGTCAGAAGTATCTGTTCCAAAGTCCATATCACTGAACTCAAGGGAAACATTGTTGCCGATCTGTTCAATGGCATCCGCGGTTCTCACAAAGCTGTCTCCATAAGTAACGCCGTCTGTAAGGGCAGACAGTCTCGCATAAGCTTTCTCCTGTTTGGTAAAATGAAACTCCTTCAGGAAAAATTTATCGCATGACACAATTGTCAGATTGGTTACCCCATGCAATCTCCTTGGCAGTATAAAAGTCTGCGGTTGGAATACTTCCCAGATACCCGGTTTCTGATAAGTAAACTCTCCCACAAGTGTTCCGGACTCACAGGATGCATTACCACCGGATTCTCCTTCATAGATCCGGATCCTGTGTGGATCATTGTCGTTGGCAAAAATAGCCAGCGTGATCTCATCACTTCCGAATTCGCCGAAATCTACGGATCTATAAACCAGACCGGTAGGCTGTGCTTTATCCGTTCCGGCACTGTTCTCCACACCGCGGCTTACATCCCCGCCAAAGCTTGCGTCATAGGAAATAGCAGTAACCGGTTCATAAGGTGACCGAAACGTCTGTCCCATTCCCTCCACCTGAAACTCCAGCTGTGAGATCATTTTCACAGAAGGTGTACCGTTGCAGGACATACATCTCACCTGGAAGCTTCCGTCACTGATGCCTGTGATACGGATGCCTTCGCCGTCCGGAAGCTCTTCTGCCTTTGCGATCGGGCTGGGAATACCTGTGGCATCCGTAATGCTCCACAGAAGCTTACGGTCAGTGGCTTCCATAGGATAAATACGGGTATGCAACAGTACAGAAGGATTTTCCGGTGTCAGCGTCGTTGCGGCTGCGCTCAGTTCCAGCTTTCGTACCGGCACGAATCCGGGGTTCACGAAGGCAGGCGGATATTCTCTGTTTTCTTCCGTTGCACAGATACCGGGACGGATCGGTGCTTCGACAGCATGAAGCGTCACTGTCGCCGTGCGGTGCCCGGCAGCTGCATTGTCCGGCGTCCCGACTACTGCCGTGGCTGTTCCGGCGACGCTTTCATCGGTCATGCCCGCCGCGGCTGTCCATGCGTCCTCCACGGTCACACGAATCTCTCCGGGGATCGTTTTTGCAGCGATCATCGCCAGAAGCTTCCCCTGGAACAGCTTGCGGACAGTTCCCTTATAGGCATCGTAATCGGTACTGTCACCATTGTCCAAACCTACAAGACGTCCGGCGCCTTCCACGGTCACTCTCACATAATCGGAAGCATTTTCCACGGGATAGCCGTCCTTATCTTCTGCCGCGATCTCCAGGAAGATCATATCTTCGCCGTCGGCACACAGAGTAGTTTTGTTTGCTTTTAATACATAATGATCGGTGTTGCCAAAGGAATGTCTCTCCTGTCTGGCAATCTCTCTGCCGGTCTCATCGTAAGCCACAGCACAGATGCTGCCGGGCACATAAGGTACTTTCCAGGAAGGCTGCAACAGCGTTCCCTTTTCATGATCGATCTGCCGCCTTCCCTGTGATACGCCGTTTACGAACAGTTCCACCTCCGGAGCATTGCTGGTGATCCGCACATCCACCTGCTGTCCCGGATTGAAGTCCCAATAAGGGTAGACATGAATCATAGGATCTTTTTTCACATCTGTCCACTCTGCGCGGAAGAGATAGTAGGAATCCTTCGGAAATCCCGCTGTATCCATCTGCCCGAAATAGCTGTTTTTCGTCTGATAAGGTGTCGGCTCACCGATGTAGTCAATGGCTGTCCAGATGAACTGTCCACAGGAATAGGGGGTATCTCTGTCCATAATGATACAGTATTCCGTATTTTTAGCTGCCCAGCTGGTAGTACTGTTACCCAGAGCGGAGCACTGTTCGTCTGCTTCGATCAGTGTTGCCCGATCAAGCGGAAAATGATAGATGCCGCGGCTCTGTACGACAGAAGAAGTCTCACTTCCGTAGATGATCCAGTCCGGATACTTTTTGTGGTGCTCTTCATAATATTTTTCCGCGTAATTATATCCCGCCAGCTTCACGATATCTGCACATTTCTGAGCATTTTCCCATGGCATATAGTTCGAACCGATGGTCACAGGTGCCACATTACGGTAGTCCCACTTTCTGACCGCGGCAATGAGGTTTTCGGTGATCTCCTGTCCGTGGGCATCCGCATGAGTATCCGGGATCTCGTTGCCAATGCTCCACATAATAATGCAAGGGTGATTGCGATCCCTACGGATCCAGCTGCGGACATCCTTTTCCATCCAGTCCTTGAAAAATCTGGCGTAATCATATGGATTCTTCGCCATCTCCCACATGTCAAAGGCTTCAGACAATACCAGAAATCCCATCTCGTCCGCCAGTTCCATCACTTCCACTGCCGGCATGTTGTGAGAAGTCCGCAGGGCATTGACGCCCATGGAACGCATGAGTTTAAACTTACGGCGCATGGCTTCCTTGTGGAAAGCCGCGCCCAGTGCTCCGAGGTCATGATGGTCACAGGTACCGTTCAGGCGGATCTTCCTGCCATTTAATAAAAAACCCCTGTCGGGATCAAATTGTATGGTGCGGAAGCCGATACGGAAATATTCCTGCTGACATAGTTCCCGGCTGTTGGTCTCCTGCTCTCTCCACAGGCATACCTGTAGATCATATAAGTAAGGATCCGTAATGTCCCATTTCCTCGGATTATCCACAGGGATCGTCATGGATATCTTGTTCTGTCCACAGGTGAGGGGCTGTTTTACCCGGAAGAGCTCCGAGGTTTCTGTTTCTATAGGGCTTTTGCTGTTATCAGTATCTCGCAGACAGTATTCCAGTTCATAATTTCCACTATCTGTTCCCCATTCCAGTTCCGTGTCGATGGTCAGATCATAACCATTTTTTGTCTCAACAGAAGATGTGTAGATGCCGTCCAGAGGAATATGTGTCTCCGGCAGCCGGATCATCCACACATTCCGGTAGATTCCTGCACCGCTGTACCATCTGCTGTTGGGTGCCTGAAATACAACACGCAGAACGATTTCATTCTCTCCCTCATGTAAAGCATCCGTAATATCCCAGTCAAAGGTAGAATAGCCGTATTTCCAGTCACCAAGGTGCTCACCGTTTACATAAATAGAAGAATCCATGTAGACACCTTCAAAGCGGAGGATGACACGGTCATCATTTCCTGTTTTATCCGGGGCATAGGCAAAGTTCTTCCGATACCAGCCGATGCTGTCTTCATAGAGATTCTTCGTATCATAGATCAACCAGTCATGGGGCAGATCCACCGGCTGCATTTTGGCTTCCCAGATCTGCCGGTCTTCCCAGTTCACACCTAATTCCGTTTTGGCAAAATACCAATTATCATTCCATAACGTTCTGCTGTTCATCAAAGTTTTTTGCCCTTTCTGTCTGATCCCGGTTTCTGTCCCGTTATTTTATTTTTCCTGCACGTGTTCGGTTTTATCTGCGTTCGATGCAGACTGCGCATCTGCCCGGTTCTCCAGATGTTTCACAAGCCAGACCGCCAACAGCGCATCCAGCGTTCCCAATAAGATTCCGCCCAGGATATCCGTCGGGTAATGAACGAAGAAGTAAAGTCTGGAAAATGCAATAAGTGCCGCCATAAGCAGACTTAAGAGTCCTGCTCTGCGATAATAGCAGAAGATCGTCACTGCACCGGCAAATCCATTGGAGCTGTGTCCCGAAGGAAAAGAATATTCGGAAGGAAACGGTATCTTCAATATGACACTATTGTCGACTGCGCAGGGTCTGGGTCTGGCGATCACATTTTTCAGAAACAGATTCCCCACCAGATAGGTAATAGCCATTGCGATCATCATAGTCAGACCGCACTTTCTGGTCTTCGGTATACATGTCAGGACGATGGCGATGGCAATCCATACCAATCCGCTTTCACCGATCGTGGTAAAAAAACGTAAGATCTCTGTCAGCCATTCCTGATGGATTCCCTGTATTGCGTGTAATATCTGTAACTCCATATTGCTCTCCATTCCGCAGACAACTGTCTGTCCTTCCGTCACCGTCTGCCGGCAGTCTGCGCCTTCCATAAGACGTTCCCCGCCCAGGTCCTGCCTATGGCGATGTTACTGCATCTTCGCAAGAAAAGCCTTCGCATTTTCCGCAATATCATCCTTAAACACTGCGGAACCTGCTACGATGACGTTGGCTCCCTTCTCCAATGCCAGTGCTACGTTGTCCAGATTAATGCCGCCGTCTACTTCCAGATCAGTAGCCAGTCCTCTGTCCGTGATCATTTTACGGATCACCGCTACCTTATCCAGGCATTCCGGGATCAGCTTCTGTCCACCGAAACCGGGCTCCACAGTCATGACCAGTACCATATCCACCAGTTCCAGGTAAGGCTCCACTGCCTCTGCCGGGGTGGCAGGCTTGATGGTAATGCCGACCTTTTTGCCGGTGGCACGTATTTTATCAATGCATCCCTTCACATCCTCTGTGGCTTCCAGATGGAAATTCACCAGATCCGCGCCGCAGGCAGCGAACTCTTCCACATAACGCTCCGGCTTCTCGATCATCAGATGTACATCCAGAAACATGTCTGTGTGAGGTCGCACTGCCTTCAAGACAGGCATTCCGTAAGAGATCGACGGCACGAACAACCCGTCCATCACATCCACATGCAGCCAGGGTACGCCGGCTCCTTCCACAGCTTTGATATCCTCTCCCAGCTTCCAGAAATCCGCCGAAAGAATTGAAGGTGATAAATAATTCATTTTGCTCCTCATTTCTGCCCTTAGGGCCTTGTCTGCAACACTTTTTCCCTTGACAAGGAAATCGTATTCCGTATGCGTCTATTCTAACAAACTTGCATTCCTAAAACAAGATAAACTAAAAGGAACCTTTCCTTTCGGGAAAAGTTCCTCCGTCTGTATTTCTATAAATTTTTGACGTCCTCTTTTAACCGCTCCCAGGCATCCTCATGCTCCGTATAGTAGATGGGGCATTTCTTGCCACCGCAGTCATAGTGGCGGAGGATGTCGTCGGGCTGCAGGTCATAGGCATCGATGAGCCATTTTAACAGCTTGATCAGAGAATCGTAGGTCTCCTGAGTGAACTGTCCATTGTCCGCCTTGTAGCAGCATTCGATGGAAATAGAATCCTCGTTACGGGTCTGCACCGCGTAAGCGATCTCATCCAAAGGAACACACTGGATGATCTCCCCGTTATAGCCGATGATAAAATGTGCACTGGCACTGCGCTCATGATTGTCCTTAAGCTGTTCGAAATAGCTGCGGTTCTGTGCTGCACTGGTGCCGGGATTGGCAGTATAATGCACGAAAATATTATTCACCTCCGTCAAAGGATCTCCCGGTCTGGAATATTCATTTACCGTGAGGAAATCCTCCGTCCAGTCAGGATGCGCTGCGTAAGTCTCCGCCGACAGTCCCTGAATCCCGGTCCCCGTGGTATTCTCAATCCCTTTTCCCACCTGCTGCGTCATGTCTATTGCTTCCATCGGCGTGCTGGCTTCCGCGGTACTGGCAGGCACCTTCAGAAGCTTTGTCAACGCGACGATTCCTACCAGAATTCCTGCACTAAGCAGAGTCAACCGGATATATCTGCGGATTCTTGCCCGTCTGCGGCGGCGCTGTCTCTCCGCCCTCGACAGGCGCTGTCTGGAACGGGTGTTGTAGGTATTGTCTGCGTATACGTTTCCGTCAGATACAGCAGCCGTTTTCTGCTTCTGCTGGCTGCGGATGCTGTTTTCCTGCCGGGGCACTGCACTGTGCTGAGGATATGTTCTTGTCCTTGTGCCCTTCTGAGACATTGCAGGTGTGCTGTGTTGTGACCATTCTGTGCGCCTTCCGGTATGTCTGCCCGTATTTTTCCCGGTTTGATAATCCACCAGATACGGGTTTCTCCGCATCTGCGTTATATTTTTCTGTCCCTGTCTGCCCGAACGATTTTCCTGCGTCATATCAATAGCCCCCTCGGAATGAATTGCTTTCTATGGGGTACAATATAGCGCGGAGTTGTCACATTTTTCGTCACATTTTTCTTAAGAAATTATAAATTTCTCCTATAACAGTTCTTGCAGATATTCTTCGATCTCTTTCGCGGTAATTTGATGGGCTTTCATGCCGGGATGCAGGCGGCTGCCTACGGTATCCGGTGTAGTGTCGGGAAGTTGCAAAAAGTGTATCCGGGAATCGGCAGTCTGCTCCGCATAGCCTTCCACAGCTTCCCGGATGGCGGACAGAAAGTTGTCTCCCAGCATACCGTAACCCCAGATGATCTGTGCTGTGGGGTTGCTGTTCCGCACTACTTTCAGGAAATCGCAGATGGCTGTAGTCAGTATCTCTTTAACTTCTTCTACGTCCCGTGTTCCTGCCCATTCCTGCCCTAGTTCCACTGCGGACTGAATTGCTGTGGCATCATTGGTTCCCAGATTGATAATGACCGCATCCGGCTGCCATGCCTCGAAATCATAGTCTTGCAACGCTCCCAAAGAAGCATTCCTCTCCCCGGTGAGTAAGCCACAGACCTGTGTGTAAAACGGAGGAATCTTATTCTCCACATTTCCATCCCATCCGGTGACAATTCCCCAGCCGCTCTGAGATACCACACGATACTCTGCGGATAATGCATCTGCCACCATACGGGGATAAGTATTCATTGCAGAGAAAAAGGCACTGATCCAATCTTCCTCATAAACGGCTCCCACCGTACCTTCCCCGCTGGTAATGCTGTCTCCCACAAATTCCAACCGGTACTTCGGCTCCGGCAGCTGCTGGAATTCACCGTCTGCATATTGCAATCCCACAATCTGTAACAGATGCCCGGGATCCTGATGCATTGCCTGTACTTCTTTCAGAATCCGTACATGCTTCGGTTTTCCTACCGTCATCCCCCGGAACAGGCACACTTCATTTTTCCCTTTATTTAACGGAACTCTACTGATCTGCACACCGTTCAGTTCCACCGCAAGCCACGGTTCATAAGCGTCGTAATCGGCATTTACCTCCACCTGAATTTCACTGCCGGTATAGATAAATTCTATTCCGCTGCCGGTCCAGAATAAGTTCACCACATCCGTTCCCGTGGTGCGTCCCAACACCCGTACCTGCGGCAATGCTGCTACGCTGACTGTCTTTGTTGGCTGCTCCATTTTTCTGCCATACCTCCCTGTGCTTTGTTTTATCTGTCGTTCTGATTTTCGATGTCTCGCTCTCTTATCACCGATTCTTGGCACAACGGCTATATTCTTCGGCGATCACAGCCTCCGCAGGGCGATCGCAGACTGCATAAGGGCTCTTCCTTTCCATACTTCCCGGCCAGTCCCAGATTCCGAAGCCTTTCACCCAATCCCATTTTTCGCAGGCAGAAAACATTGCCAGATACCAGTCTGCCTGTTCCGCATCATCCTCTTTGCCCTGCAGTTCCCAGTTATTCGGCACCAGCGCGGAACCATGGATATTCATGCATCCAGCCTCCGAGAAAATAAAAGGCTTCTGGTATTTTTTTACTACTTCTTCAATGCGATCCAACTGATTCTCCCAATCATCGATGGGATAGTATCCGCTGGAAGCGATCACGTCCACTGCATCCCACCATGTAATATGATCTTCTCCGTATTTGTCACAATTATAACCGACAGGTCCGTCATATACTGTGCGGACCTCTGCGATCAGCTTTCTCCAATCCGTCTCCCGGTGCTCTGTCATCGTCATCTCGCAGCCTGTAAGAAATAATTCACACCCTGTCCGCTGTGCGATCTGTGCATAATGCTTCTGAAAAGCAATATGGCTTTCAAACCAGTTGCTCCACTTCGGTTCACAGGGAACATCATGATCAAAAAAGCTTATCCTTGCTCTCCAGACACCATTGTCACAATTCACGGTAGGCTTTAATGCCACCTTTAATCCCAGACTCTGCGCATATCGGATCATATCACACAGTTCTTCATCCGTGCAGCTTTTCTCCCCATCGAAACGAATTTCTTCACTATAAGGGGTCTCTTGCATCCCCGAAGGAGTAAATATCACCCAGTTCGCGTGGGTCTTATGCGCCATTTCCTCCATACTTTTTCTGGCTTCTCCGGATCCCAGTAATCCTTTGTGCGGAAATACCGCAAAATTCACCCCATGAAATTTTTCTGTACCAAATTTCTGCATCAATAGTTTTCCTTTCCATAATTGTTTTATCGTAAAGCTTTTCCAATCTCCGTTCTTGTATTGTATCATTATTATCTTTATTTAGCTAGCTATTTTAGCTTAATTTTAGTTAAAATTATTTTTGTTTTCTCACTTTTCCTATGTTAATATAAAAATAAAGTTATACAATCAAATGAGGGAGAATATTGCCATGCATTTTGTCCAGGCGAAGGGGATTTTATCTCAGAATAACGGAATGAATATTTACCGCGGATGCTCCCACGGCTGCATTTATTGTGACAGCCGCAGCAGATGTTACGGTTTTACACACGCCTTTGAAGATATCGAGGTCAAGAAAAACGCTCCTGAACTGCTGGAGCAGGCATTACGTTCAAAACGGCACAAATGCATGATCGGTACAGGTGCCATGTGCGATCCGTATCTTCCCGCTGAAAAAGAGCTTCAATTGACCAGAAAATGTCTGGAACTGATCGATCGATATGAATATGGTGTCACAGTACTCACAAAATCCAATCTGGTGCTTCGGGATCTCGATCTGCTGCAATCTATCAATAAGAAGACCAAAGCAGTCGTGCAGATGACGCTTACAACTTATGATGAAGATCTGTGCCGGAAGCTTGAACCGAATGTGTCTACTACGAGAGAACGTTTTGAAGTGTTGATGAGATGTAAAGAGTTGGGAATACCGACTCTTGTGTGGATGACACCAATTCTTCCTTTTATTAACGATACCAGGGAGAATATAGAAGGCTTGCTTGATTATTGCCTGCAAGCAGGAGTTCAGGGAATTCTGGTGTTCGATGTTGGTGTCACGCTGCGGGAAGGCGACCGGGAATATTTCTATCAGGCGCTGGATCGTGATTTCCCCGGCATCCGGCAAAAATATATCAGCACCTACGGAAATGCCTACGATATTCCCAGTCCTTATGCAAAAGAGCTTATGGCACTGATTCAAAATACCTGCGTAGCGAATGGTATGCTGTGTTCCCCGAAGGAATGCTTTACTTACCTGCATGATTTTCCCGAGAGATACGTGCAGCAGACATTATTTTAAATTGAAAGTTACGAGCCATGCAAAGCCAAAACAGAAACAGCGATCTGGGAGCTTGCTCACAAGTCGCTGTTTTTGTTTTTGACTTTATACGGCGACAGCCGTCAATGAAATAAATGTGGAGCGTCCTTTGCGACACATTTATGAATTGAGTGCATGGCTCGTAACGTAGGGCTGCCGTAAACCGGACGAACGCCCACGGCGAACGGAATGTCCTTCCTCGATGTGAGGTCTCCCGGTGGGAATTTTCTAACGAAAAGTGAGTGGCGGTTTTAATCCGTACGGGCACGGCTCCAGTTGCCATCCATGGCAACATCCGGATGCCTTGAACGTCCTGTTCGCTCCACCCTGTCTTTCAACACTTTTCGAGAAAATATCACCACCTCCCGACAAACATCTTCGGAAGGACATTCCATCCGCCGTGGGCGTTCTGTTTACTGATTCCGCTAAAATCCATTGAATAGCAGAAAATAGTGGAATTAATGTTTTGGGAGCAAATAATTTCCTCCATAATTGCAGAAAAGATCTAAAACAGAGGAATTGCTT
>ERZ1026776.1538-NODE-1538-length-12685-cov-89.391211_pt1 | contig 12685 bp, 10 predicted proteins | sample MGYA00380125_ERZ1026776 | MGnify/ENA primary metagenome ERZ1026776 (study PRJEB33269, sample SAMEA4719761) | human gut metagenome | biome: human-associated habitat; feature: organic feature; material: feces | place: Cameroon | collected 2013-10 ...
ATCGCCCGCTTGAACCGTGAGTTCTTGAAGGCTAAGTTGGCTGACTAATCCATCGCATAGATTAAGGATTCTGAATATTCTCCCTGCATTCTGCTTTTCTTGCAGATTTTGCTGAGTGCGGGAGAATTTTTCCAAAACTACTTCACACTACACTCTTTAGGGGGTAAGTGGTTGAAGTATAAGAAGTTGAGTGAGTGTAGTGTGCCCTTTGACACTTCACTCACTCTTCACTTTTTAAGGGCACACTACACTTCAGAAATTTTTAGCGAGTGAAGTGTGGTGAAGTGTGAGTGTAGTGTGAAGATGAGTATTACACTCCTTTTATTTGTTGATAATCAAGATGTTATGGAAGAAGAGTGTAGTGTGTAGTCTATTTATTCAATCCTTTCTATACGCTTCAGCTTTTTCGTTCGTCCCTTTTGAACTTTTCTTTGTTCTTTTTGATTTTCGTTCGTTCTCTTTTTGATTTGTGCCTTTGGATGGCAAATTATTGCCCTTGCCAGGGCAATCTTTTGCCATAGTGAGGCAAAAAGCGGTGTGTGGCGCTTTAAAACGGGATCTTGGGTAAGATATTTCCTTATTTATTTTGTATTCTCATCAGAATATCGTAATTTTGCGGTTATTATTGAATAGTAGTTACAGAAAATAGTAGTTACAGAAAAGAGAAGTTACTGAAAAGTGAAGTTACGGAAATGATGAACCAAGCAACACAAGATTTTATTCGCCAGCACCAGGACGAGGATGTCCGCCAGTTGGCTTTTCTCGGAAGCAAGAATCCGGAAGTAGATATGCCTTTCGCCCTCGACCAGATTCGCGGGCGAAAGATGGCTCGTGCCAAGTTGCCCCGTTGGGCGAACATAGAAGGCATCATCTATCCCCCTCATATATCGATGGAGCAATGCTCCTCAGAATCCACTGCGCTTTATAAGGCAGAATTGGCAGCAAGACTGCTCGGCTTGCCGGATTCATCATTTTCAGAAGAAATCGGATTCGTAGATTTGACTGGTGGCTTCGGAGTAGATTTTTCTTATATCGCTGCCCGATTGGGAATGAAGTCGATGTATGTGGAGCGTCAGGCTCATCTCTGCGAGGCGGCAAAGGAGAACTTCGAGCGCTTGGGCTTGAAGAACGCCATCGTGAAGAATGGGGATGGAATAGAAGTGCTTCATTCTTTTCATCCAAAGAAAAAAGATGCAGCATCAGCTGATGATTCTTTAGGCATAACTTATGACCAGCCTCGGTCATTACTTAAGACCAACCTTGGTCTTAAGATAATCTTCATAGATCCTGCCCGTAGAGACGATGCAGGCAACAAGGTGGTATCCTTGAAGGATTGCACGCCCGATGTCACCGTTTTGCAGGAAGAGATGCTTTCGAAGGCAGATTACGTTATCATCAAACTCTCTCCGATGCTCGACTGGCACCGTGCCATAAGCGAATTAAGCCACGTAAGAGAGGTTCATATCATCTCCGTGAACAATGAGTGCAAGGAGCTTCTTTTAGTGCTGTCAGCGCGAAATATGGGCGGAATGGAGGCTTCATCGGCAGATGGAGAAGTAAAACATGCCGGGAATCTCCGTATTTATTGCATCAATGATGCGCAATCCTTCGTCTGCGAAGATTTGGATATGGAGTCTTCTTCGGTGAAGATAGCCCCATCCACCCTTGAAGAGATGCAGTATCTTTACGAGCCGAATGCCTCATTGATGAAAGCCGGCTGTTTCGGCGTTCTTTCCGAGCGATATGATGCAAGGATGCTTTCCAAGAACAGCCACCTTTTCGTGAGCCGTGAGCCTATCGCCGCCTTCCCTGGCAGAAGTTTCCGCATCATCGCCGTATCCTCCTTTAATAAAAAGGAGTTGAAGCGCCATCTGTCAGGAATCACCAAGGCGAACATAGCCACCCGCAATTTCCCTCTTTCCGTGGCAGAATTGCGCAAGCGATTAAAGTTGAAGGATGGTGGCGAAACCTATATCTTCGCCACTACATTGAGCGACGAAAGCCATGTGCTGGTGATAACGGAGAAAGCTTAGAAAACCTCGAAAATGTGTAAATTTGCAACATTGAAAACCTCGAAAATGTGTAAATTGTAAAGGTTTGAAAAGAAAAATATCTATCAATGTCTTGATAGAGAGCAAAATAGGCGAGGTGTACAATCAATGGTTGTGTAGTTGTACAACTAAAAGGTTTGTAGTTGTACAACCAAATGCTTTATAGTTGTACAACCAAAAGGTGTGTAGTCGTACAACCAAATGGGGTATAGTTGTACAACTAAATGGTGTGTAGTTGTACGATTAAAGGGTTTATAGTCGTACAACTAAAGGGTGCGTAGTTGTACGGTTAAAGGGTGTTGTCACTAGGCTCAGCAGACTTGCTGACTGCAGTGGGCAGAGCTGCTGACTAGGCTCAGCAGCTCTGCTGAGCCTAGTGGGAATCTTCTAGAAAGAGTCTCCAAGCACTTAATATCCTAGGTCGTTGAACCTATTAAACGTCTTTTTTTTGCTAGCTCGGTCGACTAGCTTACAGGTGCTTGCGCTTATTAAAAGAGTGTTCTGCATTTGAGAATTTGAAGTACTTGATACAGAAATAGAAATGGCAAAGGCAGTGGAACAAATCACCACTGCCTTTGTCATCTTTCTATTTTAATAATTCCTTACCTTTTTCAGTAAGCATATATTTTTGTCCCGGATATTTTGGGTTTTTAGGGTATTTCATTGATATTTAGCCTTCTTCCAAAGCAGGAGCAAGGTAAGTTTTCAAGAAATTAACCCTATCCTTTAATTTTAAGAGAGACATGATTTCTTTTACTGAATATTAATTGGTATTTACAACAGAAATCAGCTCCTGAACGAATTTTGTAGCTTGTTGGGTACTTGTTGGGTAGCTTGTTGGGTGTTTACCACACTGCTCCTATTATACTTAAACACGACCCACACAAAATTACTATCAGTATTGAATTCTGGAGCAGGCAAGCCTACACGTTTGCATTCATCGACCATTGTACCTATTCCACGTCCCCAACTCTCCAATATCTTGCTCTTATAAAGTACGTTGGCGATAATGGGATTCTGAGGTTTTGAATCATGTTCTTGCATCAGTTTGCCTTTTCTAAGATGGAAGACTTCAAGCCAGAGGAACTTGTTGCAAAAATCAACGAAGCTTTTTGAAAAGCCAATTTGGAATTCAAGTTTAAAAACGAAGAGAATGGTGTGTTTGGGCGCAATAAGTCTTCTTTGTGTGCCCAAACATCAGTTTTTTATCCTAACTGCTAAAAATAATCCATGAAAAAGATACAAGTAATCGATTTTTTCATTACCTTTGCAAACGATACCACTCTCGCTCACGCCGTATCGATGCATGGAGAGTCTCTTTTTAAGAGGTTTTTGTGCTGAGAAGGATAGCGGGTGGGGCTTGGTATCGCGACATAATATAAAGGCGTTTACTTGACGCTTGTTCTTGACGAATCGAAACTTCGCAACTTTCAGTACAGTCTTGAGCATTGCAACGGTAGATGCCCTCGGGATGTGATATATTCGCATCCCTTTACTGGTATGGCACATTGCGCAATGCAGGGTGTCTTATATCCGTATTGGGAGAGGTGTATACATATCGGCGTGGGCTTCGATGTTGCTCGTTCAACTGTACTGGGCAATGCGAAGGCCTCGATTCGTGGGACGGGTAACAGGGAGATCCCACGTCTTTCTTATTTTTGTCGATATGTTTTGCAATAAAAATAGTTGTAGTGGACGTGGGATTTTGTTTGCTCAAATCATGAAAAAATAAATTTATGCAGATTTTTACTTTTAAGAGACAAATCATGGCAATATTCCTTATGTTGCTATGTGTGTGTGCAACTCATGCTGATGATAACTTGATTACTCAGCAAATTACAATTGAAGTTAAGGAGGCTGGAACTTTACCAAACAAGATTGGTAGTACAAAAAAATACCAAATTACCAATTTGAAGTTGAAGGGAGAATTGAATGGTACTGATTTAGGCTTAATCAGAGAAATGTGTTTTGCAAATGAAAATGGCCATCTGGAGACTTTAGATTTAAGTGAAGCAAAAATAGTAAAAGGAGGTGATAATTATAGTTATGGATGTAATACTGATAACAATGTTTTAGGTAGGTCTATGTTTAGTGACTGTAGTAGTTTGATAAAATTAGAACTTCCTGTAAATATTACTAGCGTAGGCTTTAGGGCATTTTATGGTTGTAAAAGTTTGAGCAGTCTTGTAATTCCTTCTAGCGTAACAGAAATCGATAGTTATGTTTTTGAGGATTGTCTAAATTTAGAAGATGTAACTTTCCCTGAAGGTATTCAGAGAATAGAAGCTGGAACTTTCCTCAGATGTAAGGCTCTGAAACATTTCACGATTCCTTCAACTGTAAATTCCATTGATCGATTTGCTTTTTGTGGTTGTACAAACTTGGAAGAAATAGAACTTCCATTAGGTGTAACTTCTATTGAAGCTCAAACTTTTGATGGTTGTAGTAATTTGAAAAGTGTGCTAATTCCAACAAGCGTAACGTCTATCGAAAAATATGCTTTTGATAGTTGTGAGAAATTGTCATCAATTGATATTCCTGCGAGTGTTACTTCTATAGGAGATAAAGCATTTCAATATTGCAATGGATTAACAAGTATATTTGTTCATTGGAACTCTCCTATATCTACAGGCTCTGATGTGTTTAAAGGATGTGATAAGGAAAAGTGTACAGTTTATATTCCTAAGGGAACTTATCAGGATTACTGGTTGTCAGAATTTGGATATTTTGATAATTTAGTTGAGGCAGAAACTACAGGAATTAACATGTTGCCAACTTCTGGTAAATCGAAAGCGGCTTCTCGCTATTCTGCCAATGGCCAGCGCCTGACAACTCCAACCAAGGGCTTGAACATCGTGAAGTATAGCGATGGAAGCGTGAGAAAAGAAATGGTGAAGTAGAAGTTGGAGTATAAGAACAAGAATAATATAAGAATAAGTGGTTGTTTCCTTTGTGGAAATAACCACTTTTCTGCTTTTTGAGAAGCCGTTTACCTGTATCAACACGTATTATTATACTAAAAGAGTAAAAAAGTAACAAATTCCTTCCAGAATATTTGGAAGTAACTAATATTTTTCTTATTTTTGCAGCATGGAAGAAGAAAATATACGGCAGGTTATATATTCTGAGGAATTTAATGACTTTTATGATAGCTTAGATTCCAGGATACAGGAAAAGTTTGATTATGGGTTACGGCTCATAAAGACTCAGTATGTAGTAAATAAGAAGTTTGTTAAACATCTTGAAAATACAGATTTTTATGAACTGCGTATATCTATCAGCTCTGATGAGTATAGGACGGTATTGTTTGCAATAGACAATGATAGTTTTATACAAAGTAAAAGGGTTATTTTGCTGAATTCCTTTATAAAGAAAGGAACAAAGCAATACAAAGCAGAAATAAAATTAGCAGAAAAGTTATTGAAAAAATATTTGGAGGATTAGTCTTATGTTAAAGTTTAATGAAGAAAAATTAGCTAAATTGCGAACATTTGATGATGTTTTGCAAGAAAAATATGGTGAGCCTGGCAGTGCGGCTCGCAAGGAGTTTGATGCAAGAGCCAAGGCATGGTATTATGCAGAATTATTAAAGGATGAGCGCAAGAAGCAGAAGATGACTCAGAAAACTCTTGCTGAGAAAATCGGAAAGAAAAGAGAATATGTTTCTTCTTTAGAGAAAGGGCAGACTGATATGCAACTCTCTACTTTCTTAAGAATTGCTGATGCCTTAGGCCTTCAATTCTCATTGGTTGTTGGTTAAACAAACTATTATTGTATAAAAGCGCTACACATGGTAGCACTTTCATACACATAAAGGCGACCTGTTATTATCAATAAAAACAATGATACCAAACAGGCTATTTATCAATTTTAAAGCAAACTATACAGCAATGAACAAATTAAAAACTATCTATCTCTCACTCCTGTTCTTCCTGGCGATGAACATGATGGGCGGAGTGAATGCGATGGGGGAGAACTATCCCTATCGTAGTGATTATCTTTGGCTTACCGTGCCTGATCATGCCGACTGGCTCTATCGCACCGGGGAGCAGGCTAAGGTGGAAGTAAGCTTCTACAAGTATGGAATACCCCGTGACGGCGAGGTGAAGTATGAAATAGGCAACGACCTGCTCGAGGCTGATAAGCAGGGAAGCTTCAAGCTGAAGAACGGGCGCGCCATCGTGAACATCGGAACCCGAAAGACTCCGGGCTTCAGAGACCTGAGATTATCTTATCAGCTTGATGGCAAAACCTATCAGCATCATGTAAAAGTGGGATTTTCGGTGGATAAGATTCTGCCTTATCCCCAGGAACCTAAGGATTTCGACAGCTTCTGGCAGAAGGCGAAGGATGAACTGAAGAATGTTCCCCTGAGCTACACCAAGGAACTCGCCAAGGAGTATTGCACCGATAAGATAGATTGCTATCTCGTAAAGCTTCAGATAGACAAGATGGGACATGCGATGTATGGCTATCTCTTCTATCCCAAGAATGCCAGCCGGGGTAGCCATCCCGTGGTTCTCACCCCACCGGGAGCCGGCATCAAGACCATCAAGGAACCCCTGCGCAACAAGTATTATGCCGAGAATGGATTCATCCGCTTCGAGATAGAAATCCATGGTCTCGACCCACGTCTTTCTGCTGAAACCTTCCAGGAGATAAGCAAGGGATTCAACGATAGAAACGGGGGCTATCTTGCCAATGGCTTGGAAGATAAGGACCGCTACTACATGCGCCATGTGTATCTGGGATTGGTGCGCTGCATCGACTTCCTTACCTCGCTCCCCGAATGGGACGGAAAGAATGTGGCTGTGCAGGGCGGAAGCCAGGGCGGTGCCTTGGCGATTGTCGCAGCAGGCTTGGATAGCAGAGTAACCCAGTGTGTGGCCAATCATCCGGCGCTCAGCGATATGGCTGCATACGTTGAGAAGGGAAGAACGGGCGGATATCCTCACTTCAATAAATATCATGGGATATTGCAGAACAAGGATTGCATCCATACCCTGGCTTATTACGACGTGGTGAACTTTGCCCGGAAGGTGAAGGCACCAACTTATCTCACCTGGGGATACAACGACAATACCTGTCCGCCAACCACCAGCTACGCCGTGTGGAATACTCTGAAATGCGAGAAGGAATCGCTTCTTACTCCTATCAACGAGCATTGGACAACCACCGATACCAATCGCAAGCAGATGGAGTGGATCAGGAAGCATCTCGTCAAGTAAAAGACGCATCCCATAAAAGAACGTCTTATTATAAGGGTTTCTCATCAAATAATGATTCCGCCAAAACCACCACTAATCGGGTGATATAAGCCACTTTGTGGCTCGCAATCATTCTTGAACCCCTAAAAAACTGAAAATAAAGATAGCAATATTTGGTCGTTTGGCGAAATATTGCTATTTTTGCATCCTATAATATTGCAAACTAGTTTGAAATCATGTCATTAATTGAAATTAAAAAGGTCGAAAGCAAGAAGGATTTGAAGACGTTCATCGACTTCCACTACGACCTCTACGAAGGCAACGAATACGATGTGCCTAATCTTTTCAGCGACGAAATGAATACCCTGAGCAAGGACAAGAACGCTGCGTTCGAGTTCTGCGAGGCTGAGTATTATCTTGCCTATAAGGATGGAAAATTGGCAGGTCGCGTCGCTGCAATTATCAACCATAAGGCAAACAACAAGTGGGGAAAGAAATCTGTCCGCTTCGGATGGATTGATTTCATCGATGACCGTGAGATTTCGAAAGCACTTCTGGATGCTGTAGAGAAATATGGCCGCGAGAAAGGTATGGAGGATGTGGTAGGTCCGCTTGGATTTACCGATATGGACCCTGAGGGAATGCTCGTCTGGGGATTCGACCAGCTCGGCACCATGCCTACCATCTATAATTACGCTTATTATCCGGAGCACATCGAGGCTCTGGAGGGTTTCGAGGTGGACAACAAATACGTGGAGTTCAAGATTATGGTGCCGGATGAGGTGCCTGAGAAGTACGCCAAGATTGCGATGATGATAGAGAAACGATATAATCTGCATGTGCGCAAGCTTACCAAGAAGGATGTCTTCCAGGGCGGAATGGGACAGAAGATTTTCGATCTCATCAACGATACCTACAAGGATCTCTATGGATATTCCCAGCTTTCGCAGAAGCAGATAGACCAGCTTATCAAGTCGTATCTCAGTTTCCTCGACTTCAACCTCGTTACCTGCATCGAGGATTGGACGGGGGGAGAACATAAGCTCATCGGTGTGGGAATCACCATGCCGTCGTTGGCTCATGCCCTGCGCAAGTGTCGCCGAGGCAGACTGCTGCCTTTCGGCTGGTTCCACGTGCTGAGAGCCATCAAGATGCACAAGACCAACATCGTTGACCTCCTCCTCATCGGTATTCTTCCTGAATATCGTGCCAAGGGAGCCAATGCGCTTCTCTTTGCCGACCTGATTCCATGGTACCAGAAGTACGGCATTGAATGGGGTGAAACCCAGGTGGAGCTGGAAACCAATGCGGGCGTGCAGGGACAGTGGGGAGCTTTGACCCCAGTAATGCACAAGCGCAGAAAATGCTACAAGAAGATTATTAAATAGTAATCAAGAAGATAATTGAATAAACAGAACAAGGAGTGAAGGAGTTAGGGAGTTAAGACAGATGGTTTTGAATCATAGCTCCTTAACTCCTCCTAAATTTTATAACTAGGAGGATTCTATGTCAGAAGATAATAACGAATTGAATGCCCCGCAGGAGCAGCAACAGCAGCAGCCGGTGGCTTATACCGACGACAACATCCGACATCTGAGCGATATGGAGCATGTGCGAACCCGTCCGGGTATGTACATCGGTCGTTTGGGTGATGGTAACTTGCCTGAGGATGGTATCTATGTGCTCCTGAAGGAGGTGGTGGATAACTCCATCGACGAATTCAAGATGAACGCCGGCACCCGCATCGAAATCGATATCGAAGACCATCTGCGTGTCAGCGTGCGCGACTATGGCCGAGGCATTCCGCAGGGAAAACTCGTTGAGGCAGTGAGCGTGCTGAACACCGGAGGTAAGTATGATAGCAAGGCGTTCAAGAAGAGTGTGGGCTTGAACGGAGTGGGTGTGAAGGCGGTGAACGCCCTCAGCTCTCATTTCGAGGTGAAGTCGTTCCGCGACGGCAAGGTGCGCCATCTGAAGTTTGAGAAAGGTATTCTGCAGAGCGATGTTACCGAGGATACGGAGGATGAGAACGGTACCTTCATCTTCTTCGAACCGGATAACACCCTCTTCAAGAACTATTCCTTCCACGACGACATCGTGGAAACCATGCTCCGCAACTATACTTATCTGAACACCGGTCTTACCATCATGCACAATGGCCGCCGCATCCTCAGCCGTCACGGTTTGAAGGATCTCCTTACGGATAATATGACCAACGAGGGCCTTTATGAGATTATCCACATGAAGGGCGAAGACATCGAGATAGCCTTTACCCATACCAACCAGTATGGCGAGGAATACTATTCCTTCGTAAACGGTCAGCACACCACCCAGGGCGGAACCCATCAGAGTGCCTTTAAGGAGCATATAGCCAAGACCATCAAGGAGTTCTTCGGCAAGTATGAGTATGGCGACATCAGAAACGGATTGGTGGCTGCCATCGCCCTGAACGTAGAGGAACCGGTGTTCGAGAGTCAGACGAAGATTAAGTTGGGTAGCACCACGATGACTCCGAATGGCGGCGAAACCATCAACAAGTATGTGGGCGATTTCCTGAAGAAGGAGGTGGATAACTATCTCCATATCCACAAGGACGTGGCAGAGATTCTGGAGAATAAAATCAAGGAGAGCGAGCGCGAACGCAAGGCGATGGCTGGCGTTACCAAACTGGCGCGTGAACGTGCCAAGAAGGCGAACCTGCACAACCGCAAGCTGCGCGATTGCCGCGTCCACTTCAGCGATGCCAAGAACGAGCAGAAGGAAGCCAGTTCCATCTTCATCACCGAGGGTGATTCTGCCAGCGGAAGTATCACCAAGAGCCGCGACGTGAACACCCAGGCGGTATTCTCCCTGCGAGGCAAGCCGTTAAACTGCTATGGCCTGACCAAGAAGGTGGTTTACGAGAACGAGGAGTTCAACCTGCTGCAGGCAGCCCTCGATATTGAGGACGGATTGGACGGATTGAGATATAATAAGGTGATTGTGGCTACCGATGCCGATGTAGATGGAATGCACATCCGCCTGCTCATCATCACCTTCTTCCTGCAGTTCTTCCCTGACCTCATCAAGAAGGGCCACGTGTATGTGCTTCAGACTCCACTGTTCCGAGTGCGCAACAAGCGAACCAAAATCAAGAACAAGCAGGCGGTGGCTGATGCCGATGCCAAGCTGGGACCTAAGGAGAAGAAGGGCGATTTCATTACGCATTACTGCTACAGCGATGAGGAGCGCCAGCAGGCCATCAAGGCGCTGGGTCCTGACCCGGAAATCACCCGATTCAAGGGATTGGGAGAGATTTCACCAGAGGAGTTTGCCCACTTCATCGGTCCGGATATGCGATTGGAGCAGGTTACGCTCCACAAGACCGACCAGGTGCAGAAGCTCCTGGAGTATTATATGGGTAAGAATACGATGGAACGTCAGAACTTCATCATCGACAACCTGGTGATTGAAGAGGATATTCCGGAGGAAGATTCAGCACCGCTGGATTAAGTTAAGTGAAGAGTGAAGAACGAAGAGTGAAGAATTCAAATGAAGAAATATCTATTTATTGCGCTCCTGGCATTCCTGGCAGTAACTTCTGCCAATGCCCAGTTGCGTATCAAGATGGGCAAGAATAGCCCGATAGAGAAGTTGGGTAGGGCAGAAATCGCCATCACCAACCTCTATGTGGATAGTGTGGATGAGAACAAGCTCGTGGAGGATGCCATCAGAGGCATGCTCGAAAAGCTCGACCCTCATTCTTCCTACACCACAGCCAAGGAAACCAAGGCGATGAACGAACCGCTGAACGGAAGTTTCGACGGCATCGGCGTTCAGTTTAATATGGTAGATGACTCTCTGCTCGTTATCCAGCCGGTTACTAACGGACCATCTGAGAAGGTGGGTATCATTGCCGGCGACCGCATCGTTGCCGTAAACGATACCGCCATTTCGGGCGTGAAGATGAGCAAGGAGGAAATCATGAAGCGCCTCCGCGGTCCTAAGGGAACCACGGTGAATCTTACCATCGTGCGCCGTGGCATCAAGGACAAGCTCACCTTCAAGGTGAAGCGCGACAAGATTCCTGTAACCACGATGGATGCGGCTTACATGATTCGTCCGGGCATCGGTTACATTCGATTGGGAAGCTTCGGTCTGACCAGTCATAAGGAGGTGACCATGGCGATGGATTCGCTGAAGAAGAAGGGTATGAAAGACCTGATTTTCGACCTGGAGGATAATGGCGGCGGCTATCTTCAGACGGCGGCTCAGATAGCCAACGAGTTCCTGGAAAAGGGAGATCTCATTGTTTATACCAGCGGTCGTGCCGCTCCACGCCAGGAGTACAAGGCGCAGGCGAACGGCAGATGGCGCAAGGGCAAGGTAGTAGTGCTCACCAACGAGTTTACTGCTTCTGCCGCCGAGATTGTTTCCGGAGCCATCCAGGATCAGGACCGTGGCGTGGTGGTAGGTCGCAGAACCTTTGGCAAGGGATTGGTGCAGCGTCCGCTCACCTTCGATGATGGCAGCGAGATTCGCCTCACCATCGCCCATTATTATACGCCTAGCGGCAGATGCATCCAGAAGCCATATAAGAAAGGTGATAGACTGGATTATGCGATGGATCTCGACAAGCGATACAAGCACGGCGAGTTCACCAATCAGGACAGCATCCATCTTTCTGACAGCTTGAAGTATTATACATTGCGCAAGCATCGTGTGGTTTATGGTGGCGGCGGAATCATGCCCGATTATTTCGTGCCGTTGGACACAACGAAGTACACCAAGATGCATCGCCAGTTGGCAGCCAAGAGCATCGTCATCAACCAGAGCCTGAAGTTCATCGATGCACACCGCAAGGATTTGAAGAATCAGTATAAGGATTTCAATAAGTTCCTGGCAACTTACGAGGTTCCTTCTTCGCTCATCGATGCGATTATCGCCGAGGGCAAGAAGGAGAAGATAGAGCCGAAGGATGAGGCTGAATTGGTTCAAACGAAGAAATATCTTGCCGTGCAGCTGAAGGCACTTGTGGCAAGAGATATTTGGGATATGAGCCAATACTTCCAGGTTTGGAACGAGACCAACGAGATAGTTCAGCGTGCCGTGAAGCTGCTGACCACAGGGAAGTAACTATAGAAAAAACGGCTGTTAACTGTTAACCTGTTAACCCGTGAGGTAATGATATAAGAAAAGGTCGTGAGGTTTCTGATAGAACTTCACGACCTTTTATTGTGCATTTATCTTTTTCCGAATTCATTTACTTCTTCTCATGCATGTGATCCCATTTCAGATAGATTCCTGCAAGGATGGTGCCCGAAATACTGTGCCAGGCACAGCTGATGGCGCAAGGCAATACGGCGAGAGGTTGGGCAGCGAAGAAATTGCCGGCAAGCACCGTAGCAAGACCGGCATTCTGCATTCCCACCTCAATACTGATGGTAC
>ERZ1026776.1539-NODE-1539-length-12666-cov-12.208707_pt1 | contig 12666 bp, 14 predicted proteins | sample MGYA00380125_ERZ1026776 | MGnify/ENA primary metagenome ERZ1026776 (study PRJEB33269, sample SAMEA4719761) | human gut metagenome | biome: human-associated habitat; feature: organic feature; material: feces | place: Cameroon | collected 2013-10 ...
CTGAGCTTGCCTTAGATGCAGAGTATGGAGAGTGAGGATTATACTTGGTAGTCTCTACGAAGAACTCCTCGCCGTAAGCCTCATGGTTCTTATCGCTGGATGCCTTGGTAGTGAAAGGAGCAGGAATACCCTCAGGATGAGTCATCTGCAAGGCACCGTAAACCTCATCGGTAGAGATGTGGTAGAAGCACAAGTAGAGGAATTATGCAAGGCATAAACTCGAAGCCACTTATGATAATCAGATGAACAGAAAGAAATCGAACTGAGCCAACACAATATTTCCCATCCATTTGCGTTTTATCAAAAGCAAAGAATCAAAGACATTTTTATATGAAACATTTTTATCAATATCTCCGACTCTTTCTTTGGCGAATCCTTGATGCCATAGACCGCAAGCTCGGACCAGGTCCAGGCGACCATCGCCCCTAACCCACATTCAAGACAAGGTTTTACATAAACTTTGCCTTAATGAACTGTGGTACTTTCCAAGCCATTTTCATCAGCTTTGTCAATGTCACAGGTTTGAAACCGTAACCAGAATAAACCCTGATATCCTCATCCCACATTTTCTTACGCTTTGCAGAATCGGTACTCATACCACCCATGCGCATTCTCGTTACGAACTCCGGGAGATACGCAACCTTCAGATGGCAGTTATACAGATAGTTCACCAGGAGGTTAGTATCAGCAGCAATCTTGTAGCTCTCATCATAGAGACCGCATTTCATCATCACCTCACGCTTGATATAGCAGGTAGGATGCAATGGCAGCCAACCACATCTCACCTTCCAGCGAGCATACTTGCCTCCAATCCATTTTCTCACCACCTTATTAGTATTCTGCTCATTCACAAAGATACCATCGGCATAGAGAAAATCGCAATCCGTCTCCTCCATCTTCTTCACAACGTGCGACACCGTATCCTTGGCAAACATAAAGTCATCCGAATGACAAAGAGCTATCACATCACCCGTCGCCATACGAATACCCTTATTGATAGCCTCATACATACCATGGTCAGGCTCTGAGATAAATTTCACCTTATCCTCATGACCAGCGATAGCCTCACGAATAACCTCAACAGAATGATCCTTGGAAGCGCCATCCACGATGATATACTCGATGTCAGGATAATCCTGCGCCAACACACTCTCCACAGCACCGCAAATCGTCTTCTCACGGTTGTAACAACTAGTTATAATCGATACTTTCATTTTGCTTTAAAGATTTTCATAATATATAATCAACATACGACAATCATCCTTTGAATAATAAGTGACATCGTTTTGACCTATATATTTTTTCAATTTCATCAACTTCTGTCCTTTATCTTTATTCTTTAGACTAGAATACAAACAATGATAATGGTATAAAGGTTCAAAATTTCCGATATTATTAGAAACTAATTGGATATCTATTTGCTGAACTATATTTCCAATCAGCTTAGAATATTCATGAAATTTAGTATATTTAATTGAATGCATAGGACTTAATGTAATATTTGTATAATCCCTTGTATGCTCAATATCCCTTCTAAAAGCATGAGCTATTTCATTCCTCATTTTTCGAATTCTCTCTAATTGTGATATATTTTTCTCTAAAATATCCGGAACTTCACCGAAAAGAGCTTTCATATGAGAAATTCTAGAGCACCAATCACCCTTAGTACAATCAATTATAAAGCTATCTATACTTTCTTTATGTATAGATTGCCCATATTTCAAAAGTTTGATACCATCTATCGAATGGCTACACCCCAACAAAAGTCCAGGATCGGACTCTATACACTCTTTTACGATACTGGCTAAATAAGTCTCAAAATAAGCTGAAATAGCCATTAAGCTATTCAAATATATCCAATTTTTAAACAAATTAAAATCGTCAGACCAATTTTTTAGAGACAAATTTGTATTTGGTATCTGCGGAAAATGTACGCAAGCTTTATCAGTAAACAAGGCCCCATCAATCTTCAAATGTGAATAAGTATATTTGGATGCAACCACATATGACGCAACTATATGATGAAGCTCTGAATCATATTTTTTAAATACTCGATATGGCCAACTATGGCTTTTAAGTGGAGCCCATCTATCTAATTCTGGTAAATTCCATTTTCCCATAATTACTAAATATTAATTCCAGACTTTTCTGTTTTTTTCTTCCCACAAAACAATATCTTTATAAAGTTGAGTTTGAACAAAACTCTCCTTTGAATATAAGCTAACAACTAATTCTTGCAGTTCTTCTTCCTCTACAGTTTTTTTGCTATTTAGATAATAACAAATTCTGTTTAACCAATCATGACCATTATGCAAATGATACCTCCCCTGTAATTGATTATCTAGACTTTGAATAAAACCATTAACATAACCTTGCTGTAGATTACCAACAATATTGCTTTGAATACTGGCATAATCTATATTTGGGATTTGAGTAACTTTTTTATCTATAAGTTTAAAAGATACCCCTAATGAATACACCATATTACAAGCCTTATACCAAGAAAGCAATTGTAAATCGGAATCTATCAATTCATAATTAACAGGAGCACCATAGACTTTCATCACCCTATCTGAAAAAACTTGCGAAAATGCAGCATCAGAGAAACAAGTCATCTCATAGTCATGACAATCTGTAAAGAACAGGTTGTCATAATCGGCTTTTTGTTGTCCCCAAAAACGAAAATCGGAGTCTTGAATGGCTAAATATTCATATTTTCGTTTTGCTAATAGAGGAATAAGAGAATCCATTTTTTCACAGCCTTCAGTAAAGTGAATATATACATACTCCAAATTACAGAACTTCTGATAGAATGGTACATCGTATTTACCTTCAACCAATAGTATCAACTTACCAGAATTAGCTGGCGTATTATGAATCCGGATAATCTTATCTAAAAGTCTGTCAGGCGTTTGTCTATCTCTCAGATTGTAATTCATAACTATCAGTCTTTTTCATTTCCTCGAACAGATCTATACAGTCATCCCAATTGCCATTTACAAAATCAATTGAATGAGTGGCAATTATCAATTGGATATCCATAACCTTTGCTATAAGTTTCAAATCAGCCAACATTGTTTCTTGCCATGCTACATGCATAGATATTTCTGGCTCATCTAAACACACGAGCATACCAGGCTTTGCTTTAAATAGCAAAAAGAAATATAGAATTATCAGATTCTGTTCTCCGCTCGACAGTTTATGTAAAGCAATAGAATTACCATTAACATCTATAGCTGTCAACCCATGCTCTGTATCAATCTTGATATTTTTATAAGATAAATCCTTACTTTTCAAGAATTTATCAAAAGAAGATAAACGCAGAAATAGCCCTTGATATGCATCTATTTTTCCCCACATATCGTCAATATATAAGCTCAAGATAGGCTCATATTTATCATCATATTTATAATCCAAATGGAGATCATTTGCCAAGCCATATTGATGATACGATTCCAATATAGTTTCTAATGCACTAAATTTAGTATCATATTCTTCCTTTGAATAAACTTTTCCATGACCAGACAACAGACGGCCAACAAAAGCAGAATCTATCTTTTGGCACTGAGAGCCAAAATATTCTTGGTGACTAACAATAACTTCATTTAAATCCTCTGCGATTTTATCAACATTATATTTATTGATAAGATGTCGTCCATAAGAATCGATGTCCTCATATTGAATTCTCTGCTCCTTTACATACATAGAACCATACTTCTTAAGAAACAATATCATTTCTCTTGAGGTTTCAGGAAGAGCATCATCATCCGTAAAATCATAATATCTCATAAGATAATCCTCTATATCAATATCCCCCATAGTATTCATAGAGCGATATCCCATAGATGAACGTCGAATCTTTCTAAGAATATAATTGGTAGACAACAAGAATTGACATTGCAATTCATCTTTTTCACCATTAAATAAGCTAAGATGAAAAATAGACTCGCTAATATTTCTAGTAGTTAAATCTTTGACTGATTCTTCGATATGATTTTTCATTATGTGAATTTTACCACCTCCTGTAAATTCTACACGAATATAACGAAATTCAATCAGATTAAAATACCAAAAATTACATTTAATGAGATTATTAAGTATTTTAAGAATCGTACTCTTACCAAAGCCATTAGGTCCTAATAAAACTTTTATATGATGGCTTTCAGAAAAGACCAAGTCATAATCATAATGACCATAGAGTTGCTTTATAACTAATCTTGTTACCATATGCTACTAATAATTTATCTGATTTACTCCTTTATTTTTCTTTCTCTAATCTTCACCGCAGGATTACCTTGGTATATGCCATACTCCTCCATATCTTTTGTAGCCACGCTGCCCACAGTTAGTATGGCATTACGATGAACGGTTACACCAGGGCATACTGTGGTCTTAGCTCCAATCCAAGCCCCATCCTCAATTTTAATAGGTGCATTACGATAAGGCATAGAAGATATGGTATAATCATGATTGCCAGTAAGGAGCAAAGCACCTTGCGAAATACATACATTACTGCCAATGACAACCTTATCAAGATTATCTATCCAACAATTTTCTCCTAACCAGCAATCATCACCTATCACTAAGTTCCATGGCGACTTGATTATTACATTATTCTTGATAACTAAGCCTTTACCTATCTTCGCACCAAAAGCACGAAGCAAGGCTATCTTAATTCCCATAAATGGATTCCATGACGCTCTTACTATAAGAGCATTCACAAAATACCATAAGGTAGCCTTTAGAAATCCTGCTCCTTTGCTGAAGTCACTTCCGTCAAAGGCCGCAAGATTTACTTGTTTTGTATCCATAAAAATCAATAATTTTTTTCTTCCAATCGCTTACGAACTTGATCATAGACGAGCGAAGATTTCATCCATATTATCAATATACTGCTTCTCGGTATATTTTGATTTCACCTCCTGATAGTTCTGTTTACAAACAGAAACTAATTTCTCACGATGTTGATAACTTTCAGCGAGATAGTCATAGATATCATTTACATCAATGTGCAGCTTACTGCAAGCAAATCCATTCTCTTGTGATGCAATCTCTGGAATGCCGGCATGGTCAGTGGTTATGATTGCCATTCCATTCCCCATTGCTTCCAAAATGGATATTGGTTGTCCTTCATTTGGATAACGAGACAAGAGAGAGAAGAGATGACATTGATTCAGCAAGTCAACCTTGTCCTGTCCACCCACAATGCCATGATACACCACATTTGACAGTTCCTTGGAATGCTCTTCGAAGTAAGTCTGTTCTGCAGGGGCAAAAAACTTACCTGCAAAATGGAATACGAATTTATCAGAATCACCTCGATCAGCAGCTAGCTTAGCCAACTCTAATACCTCACGATATCCTTTACTCTCAATAAAGTTACTCAAATAAAGTATATGAAGCGCTCCTCCATCTTTTATCTTGTTTATTTTCTCATCAATAGATGGAGCGATAAAGGCATCATCTACACAGTTGGGACAAACGAATATCCTGTCATCTGGCAACATACCCTCGAATATGCTATGAAGAGAATGACCAAGCACGATGCCACCAGCCAATCGCCTAACAGCCTGATAGTTCATTTTTCGTTGCCATGATGGCACATCATGATCTATCAACTGACGGTAATATCCTCCATGAATATGAACAATACACTTCTTGTTCCGCCAATTGATAATCTTCAGAAATACCAAATCGCGAAGATTTCCACCACATGTCTGCGAAGGAGTTAAATAAACTACATCGCTCTTACATTTCCATAATTCAACGAGCGACTTTAGAATTCTCTTATTGTTGGTAATATCAATCTTAGAGAAGTGATATTTTTCTTTCAGTCGAGAATTATACAATGTATCAACCGCCTTCGATAATCCATGCATCGGAGGCGGGAACTGGGCTAAAAAACAAATTGATTTCATAGATTTTCAAATACTTTAATGTGAGCTTCTGCCATCTTCTCTACTGTATAGTTGGTAATCTTACTCAGATTGTGAGTAGCAATATCTGCTCTTCGCTCATCATCAGCCATCAGTTTATCCATAATAGCCTTTAATTGCTCTGGGCTATCTGTATCTATCAAACAATCTTTATCTGCTATCAATTCCATACCCGCCACACATTTGTTGGTAGTTACAACTGGCAACCCATACGCCATTGCTTCATTGATGACAAGCCCCCAGATATCCTCACGAGTAGGATGCACAAACAAATCCGCAGCCTTGAAATAATCTGCCAGTTCATCCTTAGTCTTGAAGCCCTCAAAATGAACCTGAGTCAAGTTAAACTTTCTCTGCAACTCCAAATACTCTTCTGTTGGCTTACCACCCACAATATAGATACCTATGTTTTTATCCATATCCTTTGCAGCTTCCATCAGCACGTCAAATCCTTTACGATGGATAAACTGTCCAACAGCCAGAATCATCTTAGGCTCTTTTATTCCTAACTTCTGGCGAAGCTTTTGCTTTTCTTGCATCGACAAGGCATTAGGAAGAATATCTGCATCAGAAAGAGAAGAGAACGGATAGCGATGAATTTTCACATTTTTACCTGCATAATACTTTACATAATCATCAGACACGTTACTAGGACTTATATATCCTTTTGCACCTTGTAAAAAGAATGACTTAAAGAGATGTTTCATCTTACTCTCTCCATATCCAATCATTGCTCCATCCAATTCGTAATAATATGGTATATGCCGCAACTTTAATGATAACAAAGCTATCATTTCTGTAAAATACGCATAGTTGGTAACAACGATATGATCATAATTTACCTTGCGGAGAAATCTGAGTACCTTCCAATCTATTTTCTTCTCTTCAATTTCACCCTCTTTCAAGAAAACAGCCTTGAAATTCTTAATTCCATCCTCCTTCCAATTAAACGTAATACCAGGAGCACGTTTTGCTTCAAACAGCACAGTCAAGTCATAAAACTTGCCTAACACTTCATAGAAATCAATTCTGTATGGAGCAGGAATATTAGTTATAAATAGAACTTTCTTTAGTTTTTGTTCCATAAATCAATATATAAAGATTGAAGTTTTTCTGCTTCATGATGAATCTCATATCCTGAAGCCGTCACGTCAAAATCAAGCACATGCAAAGTATCTGCAGTATTTATGCTATTCAATATACCTTTAACCCATCGTGCAACATCCAAAGATATAAAACTTGCTTTCGGAGAAAGTATACATTCTTTTGTAATAGTATTTGAAAAAAAAGTTTTACATCCATTAATTTGTGCCTCTATAGATACAACAGGAAGTCCTTCAAACAAAGAAGGCAGGACAAAAGTATCAAATGCATTATAGTATTTATAGGCATCATCTCTAACACCTGTAAATATCACATTATTATCAAGTTTCAATCTTGAAACTTTCTCTTTGATATTTTGCATGAGATGACCTTCGCCAACCAACATAAGCTTGGAATTAGGCTTTTCTTTTACAACATCTGCAAACACATCAATTAAGAAAGAATGATTTTTCTGGTTATCGAAACGTCCGACATGTCCTATAAGGAATTCATCTTCATTAACACCGTACATTTCTCTGATACGCTTACGCTCATCTATCTTGAAAGCAAATTTCTCTACTTCAATGGCATTGTGCACAACAGTAAAAGGTTCATCCCCAAACAACCATTTACCTGCCACATTAGAGCATGCCATTCTATGCGTAGCATACTTATTGATATTCTTTCTTGCTTTCTCCAAGAAGAATAATTTAATAGGATTCGTCGTCAGATGTTGTGTATTATGACTATGCACTATGCGAACCGGAATACCACATCCTTTCGCTGCTTTCAATACCCATGCTCCCATAGCATCCATGTGAGTATGTATTATCTTATATTCACCATTATTTAATATTTTCTTCAGCTGATGAATATATGTAAAAGGATGAGTACTTTTCTTTGGAAGAACAAAGATGCGCCCGCCCATTTGCTTAATTTCCTCATCATAATACCCATACCCACCAGCATCATGAACAATAAAATCTATTTGGATTTTACTGCGGTCGAAATGACGATAATAATTCATCATGTATGACTCTATGCCACCACGATTCATCAGTCCGCCATTAACATATAGTATTCTGATCATAATTATTTATACGATATAATACATAGTTTATTCATTTATTTGCTATTTTAGCCTATAAATTCACACTATAGATAACATTGTACATTTTTCCTTCTAAATCAAGCACTAAATTCCGTCGTTTCCTTTCTAATTTCAGCAAACGGGTATTAGGATTCTCGTCAAGAAGCTTGATAATTTTGGAAATGATTAAATTCGAAAGGAAACATGTCCCAAATCGTTTTTGTTGAACTTTTTGGAAATCCATCCCTTCCTCATAATGGAACCTTATCCAATCACAAAGTTTCTTACTAACAGATAGTTCATATTTCTCAGCATAATAAAACGTTGACACGATACATGATTCCACAAATGGATTCTTCTCATATATTACATCTAATTCTCTCGTCAACAAAAACTTACAAAAATCTTCGCCATATATAAACCTTGAATTGTTATAATCATATACAATGGAAGAGAAATTAAAGAAACAAGTTTTCAGCAGATTTTCAGGAGTAGGAAATAAACGCATATCCACTATACCCATAGTATCCTCTATACGCCAAATATCAACCTCCATATTATCTAAAACTAATTTTACCCCATTAAATTTGTTTCGTTTAATCTCCGAGAGACCTAAGCCAAGCAGTTTACCAATATTGAATGATAATTTATACTTATGACTAACAACCAAGTCTAAATCACGATGCTCCAAAAATCCTAACAAGAAATTTTTGATGACCCCACTGAATATGTAAACATGTGATTGTTTAGCCAACTCATCCATTAATCTAATGATACCCAAAGGGAAAAAAGTACTAAGATAGAGATCAAAGGAAAAGCACTGCCTATCAATGTTTTTACGAAGTAGATAATAACGATCTTTCTTCATTGCTATATTTGCTGACCATTCAACTTTCTGTAATGAGTTACAGCAAACTTATCAGTCATGCCAGCGACAAAATCGCGAATCAAACGCATTCTTTCCTCAAAGGTGAAATCCTTCGGATCGAAGTCTTCATAATAATCCCATGCATCTTTCTTTTCACCAATAGCCTGAAAGTGTTCTTGGAGCACTGCTTGAAAGGTTGACTTTGAAATTAAGTGCTTAGCATGAATGCGGAAAGATTTCTCTGGATGGAATAGATATTTTACATAATAGTCTATGATACCTGTCAAAACTGCATTGCCCGTCAACTCCAAAGATTCAATTTCCGGATGAGAATAGATATTTTTTCTGCAAATATCTTGAATGGTAGTTGCCAAACCTGAATTATTACCAGTATCAAAAACTAGTTCCTTCTTGTAATCCCCTTTTAAAATCTCATCGTAATGAGCCATGAAATTATCAATGGCAACACTCACAAAATGATTCATTAATTCCGTACGGAGCTGAACCATTTTCTTCTTAGACGGAGCATTCTCATTAAAGTGCTTTTCTGTCTCATTCAAAACTTTCTTTCCATCTGCATCATTCTTCAATATCTGCTTGAAGTCTTCATACTTAACCCAACCTTTAGAGATAGCATCCTCATAATCCATTATTAGATAGCAAATGGTATCAGCAGCTTCCATCAAATAAGAGAAAGGATGGCGATTGAAAGCATGTTCACCTAATTGAATGATACCACAATTATTCATCACTTGATTCAACTCCATACTCTCTGTAGTAAACACGCCATGCTTCTTGGTGGATATACTTCTACTCTTATCTTTTGGGCCAAAATTAGGGTACTTAATGAAAGCAGCAAGAGAGGCGCTTGTTAAGTTCAAACCATACAAATCATTCAAAAATTGTAACTTTGTAAGCACACGGAACCCCTGGGCATTTCCATCAAAGCACGTAAAATCAAGTTTAGCCAGGTTTACATCATCCAGGAATGAAGTCAATTCTTCGATAACTTTATCCTGTTGTTCTTCTTTAGCTACTTTCAACATTCCAAGGATTATCGGATGATGGTACACATGAGTATCTTTTGGTTGCTTCAAATCATTTTTCAAATCATCAAATAATCTCTCAAAATAGCATTGCAAGGCTGTTTCTCCGAAATGTCCGAATGGTGGATTACCAATATCATGAGCTAAACAAACAGTTGTTAGCAAAGAATCAAAGTCTCTCAACTTTCTAACACATTGATTTGCATCATTAGCATCAACTCCAACCATATCCTTAAAGGCAGGAATCTCGAACAAATTCAAAGCAAAGGAATGCCCAATACTCATCACTTCCATGGAATGTGTGAGACGAGAATGAATATTATCATTCGATGTCAAAGGAAACACCTGTGTCTTGTCATGAAGACGTCGACACGCAGAGCTAAATATCACACGACCTAAATCGCTCTCTATAGGAGAGCGATAATCATATTTCATTTCATGATTAGCTCGTCGTCCATCAGTCTGTGATGAGCGGAGCCTCTTACCAGAAAATAAATCCATACACTTTATATTTTAGTTTAAACAAAATTTCAAAAATCAATCACATTTCTCGGTTAGTTATTTTTCCTATATCTAAGTTTGTTGTATTAAACAATTACATTAACTTGAATGCCATAACATAATTATTAGGGAATAACCAAAATATCCAATATTCTATTTTATATTTTTGAACGCCCTGCTTCTATTACGACCGTCAAGTCACACAATTTTCCCAACTCCTTATAAAAATCAATTCGATAAGGAGTTGGTAAGTTTGTTACAAATAAAGTTCTCATTATTGTTATATTTTTTTAATCTACAAAGGGTTACAGTTTAGATTTATCCAAGCATATTGGATCTTACTGCGATCTAAATGACGATAATGTTTCATCATGTATGACTCTATGCCACCACGATTCATTAATCCGCCATTAACATATAGTATTCTAATCATGTCTCTTATTTTTCATCTAAATATTCAAAAGCATGTTTCCATGCTTGTTCTGGATATTTACTCAACAAGACCTCTTTATTATTAACATAAGGTGTTAATTCACTATCAGATAGATAAGAAAGTTTTATAACTGTATAAGAGAAAGAGCTTCCTCTAAATAATCTGTACAAACATATTTAACACCTTCCAACTCTAGATAAATCACGCTTAACCACAGCAGGACAGCCTGCCACTAAAGTATTACTTGGAACATCTTTCACAACAACAGCTCCAGCAGCAATAATAGCGCCATTTCCAACATGCACACCAGGTAAAATTGAGGCACCAAAACCTATCCAAACTCCATCTCCTACAAAAATATCCTTACCATAACCAGTTGAAGCTCTATGTGAAGAGATACCTATTTCATGAGTTCCAAGAATAAAATTAACTCTATTAGAAATATCACAATTCTTACCAATAACCAATCGATTCTTTATCGGTCCAGAAATCATAGTTTCTGTACCAATAAAAGAGTTGTCACCAATTGTTAATCGAGCTCCTAATATCCTAATATGCTGAACTCTTACATTATTTCCTATATTGCACCCAGCCATCCGAAGCAACCATCTTTTAAAAAGAAAGAAACGAGAATGTGGTAAAAAAATCATCAATAAATTTATTAAATAATATTTCATAATAATTTCAACAATATTAAGTAAAATCTAACGGAAAATTTTAAGCACCATGCCATAAAAACATATTTAATCTTGGAACAATGTAAAAAACTTCTCACATACAAATTATCAATTTCTTTCAAGCAGTCAACTTTCTGTTCCTTTGAATATTGATAGCGAGCAATATTTCTTAAGCTAGTATTTAGCTCCGAAGCAGCTAGATTCAACAAAGTTTTCTTTATTCCAACATCAGAAATTGTTTGTATAAAATTAAGCTTTCGTTTTGACACCAGAATCAAATCATGACATTTCTTTATATTAGGAGTACTTAAGATCGAATTAGGATTGCCCTTAAAATAATTATAAAGCGAATCGCTAATAACTAGTACATCCTTTGCAAGAGCGAGAACACGCGGGGTGAAATCATTATCTTCATGATATATACCTTCATAAAAAGATAAATCATTATTATCCAAAAAGTCCTTTCTATATAATGAAAATGGCGCCCCCATTGGCCATGACAAACTTGCCAAGACTTTGCCACCAGAAGCTACCATCGGCGTTCTTAAAAAACTTTCTTTCTGCCCATTAGAATAGACAATATTGTAGCCAAACTGTACAATATCCCATTTCTTATCTATTTTATCTAATAAAACAGCAATAGCATTAAGTTCTATCCAATCATCAGAATCAATAAACCAAATATATTCACCTTTGGCACGAGAAAGTCCTGTATTTCGAGCCGCACTAAGTCCTCGGTTTTCTTGAACGATAATTTGTGCATTGGGTAATTCTTCTATTACCTTTTGGGCTATAACCTCACTATCATCCTTGGTGCCATCATTCACGATAATAAGTTCACAATTATCCATGAATCCACTATTATTAATAATTGAAGTCAAACAACGTTGGATATACATCTCAACATTGTACATCGGTACTATAATTGATATTTTCATTTTAACCTAACATGTATTTTTTTACACACTTAATTCTCTGTAAGTATCCGCTCAACACCGTATTGCATATCTCAAAATAATATTGTAACTTTGC
>ERZ1026776.1546-NODE-1546-length-12627-cov-9.196787_pt1 | contig 12627 bp, 9 predicted proteins | sample MGYA00380125_ERZ1026776 | MGnify/ENA primary metagenome ERZ1026776 (study PRJEB33269, sample SAMEA4719761) | human gut metagenome | biome: human-associated habitat; feature: organic feature; material: feces | place: Cameroon | collected 2013-10 ...
TGATGGAGGAACGGGAGCGGTAGCCCATGCGCCGGGCAAGCTCCTGCTGCGAAAGACCCAGCTGCTCCCGGCGCAGACGAACACGGGTAGATAGATCGGACATGACAGTTCTCCTGAAAACTATGGGTTGTAATGTGCGATACGATTTTCTGCTTTGAGTATAGCAGAAAATTTCCTGAAAATCAACAATTACGGCGCGTTTTGGAAATAATAGGTTGACAGTCAATCAACAGCGGAGTATAATACAACCAATGATTGTTACAAACGCAGCGAACTACAAAAAAGGAGCGAAGCCATGGCAAACACGAATCTGATCTACACCTACATTCAGGACAGCGGCTACAAGCTGCAATATGTGGCCAGTGTGCTGCATATCAGCAGCAACACCCTGCGGCACAAGCTGCTGGGCGAGACCCAGTTCAAGCTGGACGAAGCCGAGCGGCTTTCCACCATGCTTGGCCTGACGATGGCCGAGCGGGACGCCTGCTTTTTTGATGCCGAGAACCGGTTCTCGCGCAGTGCAGCGCTGGAGCTGCCCAAAAGGGGGAAGCGCCAGTGACACCGGAACAGCGCGACCTGACCCGGAACGCCCTGCGCAAGTACGGCGAGCGGCACTGGGCGCGCACGCAGGAGAACCGCCGCTGGCAAAGCGCCATTGATGAGGGCATCGACTACTATCAGGTACACGACCCCATGCGGGCAGACCTGCTGCGGATGCGGTTTTTTGAGCAGCGCCCGGAGGACGAGATCTTAGAGCAGCTGCACATCGGCCGCACCACCTACCAGAAGGCACTGCAGGATCTCTTGAGCACCATCGCCGTCTACGCCGCTCAGCGCGGCGCGTTCTGAACAAATAGCCGTGAAAAGTGGCCCAGAAACGCCTGCAGGCATTTCTGGGGCACAACCATAAAACAGGGCTGCTGCACTGTGTTTCGTGCAGCAGCCCTGTTTTGGTTATTTCTTCTTGGCGTCCGGGTCCTCGCAATGGCTGTGGCAGGAGGCGCAGTTGCCGTTGCAGCCCTCGCCCTTCCAGCCGCCCTGTCTGGAGATCCAGACTACGGCCAGCGCAAACAGCACGGCCAATATTACCAGCGTGATGATCCCACGAAGTGTCATATTCATCCCTCGATTTCTCATGTGCAGCTTTCTGCCCCCAAGTATACACGATTTGCGGGCAAAGAGCAACAGCCTGCCGCACATTTTTTGTGCAGGGCGCAGCAGGTGCGGCTGCCCGGCGGTAATGTTGCACGTCTGGTGTTCGGCGCAGCATTTTTGCCGCTGGAGAAAGGTGTTTCGAAAAAAGTAAAAGTTTTTCAAATTAGGGCTTGCATTTCGGCAAAAGCCGTGCTATAATAATCACGTTCCAGTTCGGAGCCCACAACACAAGCGAATATGGAGGATTAGCTCAGCTGGTTAGAGCACCTGCATCACACGCAGGGGGTCTGGGGTTCGAGTCCCTAATTCTCCACCATACAGTTCGTACTCGAACCCGATTCTTTACGAAAAAGGGTTCGGGTACGTTTTTTGTTTATCGGAAGTTTGCGTTTGCGACAGCAACAAACACCCCAGTGGGGTGTTTGAGCAACAGAACGGTCTGCGTTAGCAGATGGAGGGGCTTCGCCCCGACAAGTTCTGCGGAAGGACTACTCGGAACGGTAAACGAGCAAAGGCAGGGTATCACTATGACGGTGGTATCCTGCCTTTTGTTTTGCGGGATCAAGTTTGCTTTGTGCGAACTTGGTCGCCCCCTTATATGGCACATTGGGGGCAATCGCTGCGTACGTGCGTACCGGGAGCCTGTACACCTCTGGCAAGGTGTAACACACTAGCCGGGTAAAAGATGTATGCGATTCAACGCTGTTGCTGTTGCATTATCGCAATTTTCAAAAATAGTGCCTATCAAAACGGCATATTTGCGATATGCAGTTTGCGGATGTTGCTTGTGTATTAAAAACGCAAACTGCTATAAAAAGTTAAATTGCTATAGAAGCGGGTGATGCTGACCGCAAAATTGCGCATAGAGTTCAAATAACCTGTACGGTTCGTACAGCGTACGAACAGACAAAATACAGATGATAAAGTGATTTGTTCCGTTTGAAAGCCGCTGTACGTATTCCTACAAGTGCAGACCGCACAGGCTGCACAAATTTCTTCCGTGGGAAAATGCGCTTTTTACGGGCGGCTGGACTAGGAAAAACTATTGTTATTTTTGGTGAAGAGTGATATTATCACTATCGTAAAAGGATGTATCCCTTAAAGAAAAAATATGCACTGCCAGCCCTTGAAAAGAGGATGGCCGGGCAGCAACGGTAAATGCAATGGAGATTTTACTCACAGGTTTTACAGCATTCCTGACACAGGAGTGGATCGAGACGGCATTCCCGGATGATCATGTGTTGACCACCCACGCAAAAGGGGAGGCGCTGCTGGACACCCGGATCAAGACGGTGATGCTGGAAAGCAAGCAGCTGTTGGATCAGCTTACGGAAACCTACCAGTTTGACCGGGTCGTCTATTTTTCTGAATATCTGCTGCCACACGGTGAACAGGAAGGTGAAATGGATCGCTTGCGCCGGGTGCTGCAATCCTGCCGCGAGCGGGAGGTGGAACTGCTGTACCTCTCAGGGCCGGAGGCAGCATTTACGCCACCCACCGGCAAAACGCTGCTGGCCAATGCAGCGGAGGAACTATGCTTCCATTACGCCAAAACCAGTAAACTGCAGGTCAAGGTGTTCCGCCTGCCCTATCTGTATGCCGTCTCGGCCAGTGGTGCGGAGCAATTTGCACGGCTGTTCGAACAGATATCTGCAGGTACGGTTCAAATGGATGAGCAGGCTGCGCAGCCGCTGCTGGCGCTCTGCGCAGAAGAATTGGCCGATCTCGTTGCCCGGGTATTCGATACATGGACGCCGGAACCGGAGCGATTTACACTGCCGGATGTTTTTGGGAGCACACAGGGTCAGCTGGGCGAGACGCTGCAAAAGCTGCAGCCCGGGCTGAAGGTGCTGTACGGCACCGATACCATCCAGACCTATCCCGCAGCGGATAATACTGTCCGCCGCAGGTACGGCTGGTTCCAGCGGTACAGCATTCTGGACGATCTGCCGGCAATCTATAATGTGTGGTGCGCCCGGCAGACAGAGAAAAAAAGCTTTATACGCAAAACGGTGGATAAGGTCCGGCAGAGCCCGCGTCTGCTGCGGCTGATAGAGATCGCTGCCGCGTGGCTTTTCACGGAACTGCTGGTGCGTATCACAGGCACGGACGCACAGTTCCAGATGATCGATTTCCGGCTTATGTTCGTTGTGCTGGTCGGCACGGTCTACGGCCTCAATGCAGGTGTGCTGTCCGCTGTGTTGGCGTCTGTTTCTCTGGCAGCGGGCTATCTGCGGCAGGGCACTACCCTGATGCTGCTGTTTTATGCGCCTGCCAACTGGTTGGCGTTCATTGTATATTTTGTGGTGGGAGCGTCCTGCGGGTATGTGCAGCTGCGCAATACAGAGACCGCCCGTTTCGTGCAGGAAGAAAACGAGTTGCTGTGTAAGCGGCTTGCGTTTACCCGGAAACTGTATCAGGATACGTTGGAGGATAAACAGATGTTCCGCCGCCAGATCCTGGGACGCCGGGACAGCTTTGGCAAGATCTATGCTGTGACCCAGCAGCTGGATATGCTGCAGCCGCAGGAGATCTACCGCAAGACGGTGCAGATCATGGAGGACGTGCTGGAAAACCACAGCCTTACCATCTACCGGATGGAGAAGAACCATGGGTTTGCCCGCCTTACAGCCGCCAGTGCCGGAATGACGCCGGAGCCGGCGCACTCGCTGGAGGTGGAGCAGTGGCTGGATGTGCTCCGCGCCATCGAACAGGATGGGCTGTGGGTGAATCGCGGCTTCCTCCCCGGGCGTCCGATGTATGCTGCAGGCGTGCAGCAGAACGGCAGCCTTGTGGTACTGATCTGCCTGTATACGGCCAACGAAGAGCAGATGACCCTGTATTACCAGAACCTGTTCCGCATCCTCTGCGGACTGGTGGAAACGGCATTGGTGCGCGCTTTTGCGTACGAGAGCGCCGTGAGGGAAAACTGGTATCTGCCCGGCACCTGTCTGCTGCGACCGGCTGTGTTTGCGGAGCAGCTGGCCACAGCCTGCACCCTGCAGGAAGAAAAAATGGCGCATCACCTGCTGCTGCGTGTGACGGGTGAGTTTAAAGACCGGGCTGAATTCAACGACCGGGTGGGGCGCTCTATCCGCAGTACTGATGCGGCAGGCGTTGGAACAGACAACGAGGTCTACCTGCTGATGAATCAGGCCAGTGAAGAAGATCTGCCGCTGCTGACCCGGCGCTTGGGTGAAAAAGGACTTTGTGCTACTGCGGTGCCGCTGGATGAGCAGCTGCGGCTGATCAGCACTGCAAAACAGGAGGTACCGCATGCGTAACGGGTTCTGGCTTGGCCTTGTGCTGCTGGCGGTGCATCTGGCCGTATGCGGGGCGCTCTGGCTGCTGACCCGGGCCCGGGCACTGGAGGTGGAGGGATATTTTATCCCGGTGATGCTTCTGGTGCCGCTGTGGGGGCCCCTGTGCGTGCTGCTGCTCCACACTTCCAATCGCCTTACAGGCGGGTGCCTGCGGGAACAGACACTGGAAAAGCTGCGCATCAATGAAGAAATACACAAAAACATCCTTGTGATGGAAAACGAAGGCGAGGATACGGTCGTTCCGCTGGAGGAAGCGTTGCTGGTCAACAGCCCTGCGCAAAAGCGCAAGCTTATCCTCTCGGTGCTGACAGATGACCCCGCAGGATATTACGATCTGCTTCAGCAGGCCCGTATGGACAACGACAGCGAAGTGGTGCACTACGCTTCCACGGCATTGTCGCAGATCACCAAGGAGGCGGACCTGAAATTGCAGAAGCTGGAGCAGCGCTATGCCGCTGCCCCGGACGATGCCGCAGTGCTGGAAGAATACTGCGATTACCTGGAAAGCTACCTGAAAGATGGTTTTGTACAGGGCAGAGCGGCAGAGATCCAGCGCCACCAGCTGGAGCAGCTGCTGAAAAAGCGGCTGGAAAACCTTGGCGGACGCCGCAGCTGTGCGCTGGAGTGCAGGCTGGCAGATGTTCAGCTCAGCCTTGCTGAATATGACCGTGCAGAGAAAACGCTGGAGGATCTTACAGCGCGCTGGCCTCAGCGCGAGACGCCGTGGGTGCTCCGCCTGCAGCTGGCAGCAGCGCTGCGCGATGGGGCGGCTATCCAGAAAACACTGCGTCAAATCGAGGAAAAGGAGGTCTACCTCAGTGCAAAGGGCCGCGAGATCGTGCGGTTCTGGCAGGGGAAACAGCAATGATAAAGGAGATCCTTTCCCGGCTGCGGGCATTCCGCTGGCAAAAGCTGCTGATCATCTGGGCTGTGTTCGTGGCGATGGCCGCTATCCTGTTTGCGGAGCGCAGCGGTATTCAATACGATGCAACGAAATTTAAGATCAATTATCTTCCCCGGACAGAGGTCAAGCCTGCGCAGGTCGCCATGTTCGGCCAGCCTGTCACCTGCCTGCTGCTCTACGATTCCGGGCAGGAAGGTACAGACCTTGCAAAAAACCAGTTCGATCAGATCTTGCTGGATATGAAAGTGAGCACGCAGGCTGTGGATGTGCACACAACGTCTCTTACTGATATCCCGGAGTTTGACCGGTATAAAACTGTCGTTGTCCTCATGAGTGATCTGGATGCGTTAGGCAAACGCCTGATCGACCTGATGAACTGGGTGAAGGACGGCGGCAGCGTCCTGCTTGCCATGACGCCCCAGAAAACAACCTATTTTGACGCTATCTCGTCCAACCTTGGGGTGCTGTCCTCTTCCTGGGAGTATAAGACCGCAGAAAGCATCGTTCCTACGGAGGAGTTTATGCTGGGCGGCGGGCAGCGGTATGAGTTCAGTGACCCGTTCCAGTCCTCCCTCAGCGTCAGCCTCCGGGAGGAAGCCACCGTCTATGCCAGCACAGGGGACGAAGGTGTTCCGCTGGTGTGGGGCACAAAGTCCGGTGCCGGCCGGGTGGTGGTGGATAACATCGGTATCTATGATAAGGTGCTGCGGGGCATTTACGCGGCTTCCTACAGCCTTCTGTGCGATGCCACCGCCTACCCGGTGATCAATGGCGCTGTGTTCTATCTGGATGATTTTCCGTCCCCGGTGCCCGGCGGCGATGGTACTTATATCCGCAGGGATTACAGGATGAGCATTGCAGACTTCTATTCCAAGGTCTGGTGGCCGGATCTTATAAAGCTTGCACAGCAATACTCTATCCGTTTTACCGGTGTCATGATCGAAAACTATGAGGACGATACCCAGAGTGCGCCGACCCGTCAGCCGGACACCCAGCAGTTCCGTTACTATGGCAGCCTGCTGCTGCAGCAGGGCGGGGAAGTGGGCTTCCACGGCTACAACCATCAGCCGCTGGTACTGCCCGATACGGATTACAAGGATCTTTACAGCTACCGTCAGTGGCCCAGTGAGGATGCCATTGTGGCTGCGATGAACGAGCTTATCAATTTCCAAAAGACCGTGCTGCCCAACACCGAGGGCAGCGTCTATGTGCCGCCCTCCAACATCCTTTCCGCTGCCGGGCGGAAGGTACTGGGCAGCAAGGTGACCCGGATCCGCACCATTGCCAGCACCTACTTTGCGGATAGCACAGCCCTGCCCTATGTGCAGGAATTCGGTGTGGCCAGCGATGGTGTCGTGGAACAGCCCCGCATCGTATCCGGCGGTATGGTGGGAGATACCTATATGCGGCTGGCCGCGATGAGCGAGTTGAATATGCACTACGTCAGCACCCACTTTATGCACCCGGACGATCTGCTGGATGTGGACCGCGGTGCGGCAGAAGGCTGGGAAGTCTATAAGGGCGGCCTGAAAGATTACCTCAAGTGGCTCAGTGCCGCCGCACCGGATCTGCGCAAGCAGACAGGTACCGAATGCTCTGCCGCCATCCAGCGGTATGCACAGCTGACGGTCACGCTGGACAGCACCGACACCGCGTGGACGCTGCATCTTGGCAATTTTGTGGATGAAGCATGGCTTTTCTTCCGCGCCAATGAGGGAACTCCCGGCAAGGTGACGGGCGGCGAACTGACCCGCCTGACAGGAAACCTTTATCTGCTCAAAGCCAATGCCGACACCGTCCGCATTGAAAAGAAGGGGGCATGACCATGCGTATCTGTCTGGTGCTGGAGGGCTCCTACCCCTATGTCCACGGCGGCGTATCCACATGGATGCACGCTTATATTCAGGCCATGCCTTGGCAGGAATTCTCCCTCTGGGTCATCGGTGCCAAAGCACAGGATCGGGGAAAGTTTGTGTATGAGCTGCCGCCCAATGTGAAAGAGGTGGAGGAGGTTTTTCTGGATGATGCCCTCCGCCTCCACGGGGAGCGGCAACCGGTTCTGTTTACCGCAGACGAGCGAACCGCCCTGCGGGAATTGGTACGGCTGGGCAGCCCGGATTGGGATGTGCTGTACCGTCTGTTTCAGGAAAAAGGCGTCCACCCGCTCTCTTTTTTGCAGAGCCGGGATTTTATGGAATTGTTCACCGATATCTGCCTGCAGGAGTATCCGTATGTGGCTTATGCGGACGCGTTCCATACCATGCGTTCGATGCTGCTGCCGGTGCTCTACCTGCTTACAGGCCGGGTGCCGAAAGCGGATGTCTACCATGCGATCTCCACTGGCTACGGCGGTCTGCTGGCCTGTATGGGCGGCAGCCTGAACCATGCGCCGGTGCTTCTTACAGAACACGGCATCTACACCCGCGAACGTGAGGAGGAGATCATCCGCGCAGAGTGGGTGGTGCCCTCGTTCAAGAGCCGATGGATCCGGTTTTTCTATGTCCTTTCTGAGGAGATCTACCGGCGGGCGTTCCGGGTCAGCAGTCTGTTCTATAACGCCCGCCGGACGCAGATCGAGATGGGGTGCAATGCTGAAAAGTGCATCGTGATCCCAAACGGCGTCCAGTACGAGCGGTTCTGCAATATCCCGCTCAAACAGGAGGATGGCTGGGTGGATATCGGCGCAGTGGTGCGTCTGGCCCCCATCAAGGACGTCAAGACCATGATCTATGCGTTCTTTGAGCTGGCCTCCCGGGTGCCTAACGTCCGGCTCCACATCATGGGCGGCGTGGACGATGAGGATTATGCCAAGGAGTGCTATACACTGGTGGAGGAATTGCAACTCAAAAATCTGATCTTCACAGGCCGTGTGGACGTGGTGCAGTATATGCAGAAGCTGGATTTTACCATCCTCACCAGCATTTCGGAGGGACAGCCGCTCTCTGTGCTGGAATCTATGGCAGCCCGCCGTCCCTGCGTGACCACCGAGGTGGGCTGCTGCCGGGAACTGCTGGAAGGTGCCCCGGGGGATACGTTTGGCATTGCAGGCTACTGTGTGCCCCCTATGTACCGTCAGGGGCTGGCCGATGCGATGGAGAAAATGTGCGCCAGCCGCGCCCGGCGCGAAGAGATGGGGCGCATTGGCCAAAGACGGGTGGATGCGTACTTTCACCATGAGCAGATGCTGGCCAACTACCGCAAAATGTACGATGAAACTGCAAAGGAATATCACTTGGAGTAACCATGGCAGGAATTGGATTTGAATTGAAAAAGCTGTTCCGCCGCAAAGGGCTGTTTGCCTCCCTGCGGGCCTACGGCTATGCGGGTATCATCTGCACCGGCCCCATGCTGCTGGGCGTTGTGCTTCAGTTTGGTATTCTGCTGCTCTGCGGCTGGGTGGGTGCCCAGCGGGACCAGCAGGATCTGCTGGTCTGTATGATCACCTATACGCTGCTGTTTTCCCTTACAGTCACCAGCTTCTTTTCCATGCCGGTAACACGGTATCTGGCAGATATGCTGTATGAGGAACAGGAGCAGACCATCCTGCCATCGTTCTGGGGCTCCAGCAGCATGATGCTTGTGCTGGGCTGCACGCTGTATGGGCTGTTTCTGCTTGTTTCCGGAGCAACTCTTTTGCAGGGGCTGCTCTGCCTGTGGCTTTTTGCAGAGATGATCGTGAACTGGAACGCCATGAGCTACCTGACCGCCATCAAGGACTACCGGGGCATCCTCTGTTCGTTTCTGGCTGCCATTGCGCTGGCGTTCGGGCTGGGGTTCGTACTGGTGGTGCTGCTGGGATATCCGGTGCTGGAAGGAATGCTCTTTGCGGTGACTATGGGCTACGGCCTGATGATGGTGTGGGATGTAGTGCTGCTCTACCGCTACTTCCCGCAGAGTGAGGAGAGCCCTTGGGCATTCCTGCGCTGGGTGGATGCGTTCCTTCCACTGGCTTTTACGGGGCTGTGCACCAATATCGGGCTGTTTGCCCACCTTGTCATCTGCTGGGCGGGTCCGTCGGGCGTACAGGTCAAAGGCCTGTTTTATGGGGCTCCGTATTATGATGTGCCTGCCCTTATTGCGTTTTTGACCATTCTCGTCACGAGCGTGAATTTTGTAGTGTCGGTGGAGGTCAATTTTTACCCCCAATACCGGAATTACTACAGCCTGTTCAATGATGGCGGCGTTGTGGGTGATATCGTCACAGCAGAGGAAGAGATGCTGGCTGTGCTGAACCGGGAACTCCGGTTCACGGCGCTCAAACAGCTGTTCGTCACGGCAGCGGTGATCTCGCTGGAAAATACATTGCTGGATCTTCTGCCCCTTGGATTCAACGACCTGATGCACGGCTACTTCCGCACCCTGTGTGTAGGGTACGGCCTTTATGCCGTGGGCAACACCGTCCTGATGATCCTGCTTTACTTCACGGATTACGGCGGTGCTGTCGCAGCCGCTGCTGTGTTTGCTGTTTCTGCCAGCGGGCTTACGGCGCTTTCCATGGCGTTTGACCCTGCGTTTTACGGATTCGGCTTCCTGATCGGGGCGGCATTGTTCTATCTGGTCACGCTGTTCCGGTTGGATGCCTTTACGGCCAACCTTCCTTATCGGGTGTTGGGGCAGCAGCCTATTGTGGCAGAAACAAAAGCCGGGCGCTTCACCCGGCTGGGGCTGTTCTTGGAACATAAAAAGGGAAAGCATCGAGAGGAGAAGGTAAATGAAGGATAGAGATCTGATCCCACGCCGCAGGGTGCTGGGGCTGGGTGTGGCGCTGGCCGGGCTGTGTGCAGGCTGTGCCGTGCTGCCGGCCGGGAGTACAGAGAGCGCTTCCGGCTCACAGGCAGAAGCTGGAAATAAAGCAGCTGACAAGGTGGAAAAGGCTCCGCTGGAGGATATCAACGGTGTCCACCTGCGGGATAACCCGGAACTTTACACGGTTTATGATGACAGCGGCGTGGTGACGATGTACCTGACCGTGAGCCGGGGCAATGACAGCGAGAACACCAACCACAGCTGGGCGGAGATCAACCATTATTCGGCCTACGATTATGAGGCCATGGGGGTGCCCCGCTATCAGGTCGCAGCTCTGCTTCAGGTCGGTGATGAGAACGGCCCTGTTGCAGGCGAGGTGGGCTACGCAGATTCCGTGCCAAACGCTACCGTGCAGGTCCGCGGCCAGTCCTCCAGCGAGAATGCTCAGAAAAACTACAAAATAAAGCTCAAGAAAAACAAGGGCAGCTGGCGCGGTCAGCGCACCATCGCACTGAACAAGCACATGAGCGAAGGACTGCGTTTCCGCAACAAAATGGCCTATGACCTTATTAAGGGGATCGACCAGATGATGGGGCTGCGGACCCAATTTGTCCACCTCTATGTCAAAGATCTGACCGACAGTGAAAACGGTGTGTTTGAGGATTATGGCCTCTATACGCAGGTGGAGCAGCTGAATAAGACAGCTCTGAAAGTCCATGGGCTGGATTCCACAGGGCAGCTGTACAAGGTGAATTTCTTTGAATTTTACCGCTATGAAGATTCCATCAAGCTTACCACCGACCCCACGTTTGATCAGGCAAAATTTGATGCTTATCTGGAAACAAAGGGCAGCAGCGACCATAGCAAACTCATTGAGATGCTGGAAAAGCTGAACGACGAATCCCAGCCGATGGAAAAGCTGCTGGAAACGTATTTTGATGTGGAGAATATTGCCTACTGGATGGCGTTTCAGCTTTTAACGGGCAATACCGATACCCAAAGCCGCAATGTGTATCTTTACAGCCCGCAAAACTCCAGCACATGGTATCTGCTGGACTGGGATAACGATGGTATGCTCCTTCGGACGGAGAACCAGCTTTTGGACAGAAGCATGGGCGAAAGTTGGGAGTGGGGCATCAGCAATTACTGGGGCAATGTACTGTTCCGCCGCTGTCTTCAGACCGCAAGCTATCGGGAGGCATTGGACACCGCTGTACGGGAGCTGCATGATTATTTGAATGCCGACCGGATTGAGGAGATGACGGCGCATTATCGCACCATCACCGAGCAGTACATCTGGCAAATGCCGGACGTGGAGCATCTGCCCCTTACAAGGACTCAGTATAATACAGTAGCGCAGGCACTGCCGGAGGAAATTGAGGAAAATTATCAGCAGTACCCGGAGGGCTACCATTACCCCATGCCGTTCTACATTGGTCTGCCCTCTCTCCAGAACGGGGTGCTCCAGCTGAGCTGGGATCCATCCTACGATTTTAATGCCGAGGATATCTCCTATACGGTGGAACTTGCCCGGGATTACCAGTTCCGGCAGGTGCTCTATCGGCAGGAACACGTTGTGCTGCCCGTGGCGCAAGCGGAGGCTCCCGGTGCGGGACAGTATTTTATCCGGGTACGAGCAACCAATACCTCCGGCTATACGCAGGATGCTTTTGATTATTATGTCATCGATACCGGAAAGGTGTACGGTGTCAAATGTTTTTACATCCAGCCGGACGGCACCGTGGTGGAGGATACCTATGAAGAATGAGTCCGCATTCTGGCAGCGGTGCTTGGAGCGGGGAGAGCAACTGCTGGCTCCGCAGTCCCGCAGCCATACGGAAGCCTACCGCCACGAGTTGAAATATCTCATCTCATGGGCTGACAAGGCTGAACTGACAACACGGATGTCCCCCATTCTCAAACTGGATCCACACGCAACGAATGGCGGTTACTTCATCCGCAGTCTGTATTTTGACGATTATTGGAATACTGCTTACGAGGAAAAAGATGCCGGTGTGCTGTTGCGCAAGAAATACCGCATCCGCATTTATAATTGCAGCGACCGCAGCATCAAGCTGGAACGCAAGAAAAAATTCGGCAGTTACATCTATAAAGAAGCCGCACCTTTGACCCATGCAGAGTTTGATGCCATTCTCGCCGGAGACTATGCCTTTTTGCTGCACAGTCCCCACCGTTTGTGTCAGGAGTTCTACACCGAGTGTGTGTGCAATGTGCTCCGTCCCCGGGTCATCGTGGATTACGACCGGGAGCCATGGATCATGGACGCCGGCACGGTGCGTGTCACCTTTGATATGGACGTACGCGCAGCCGTTGGCAGCTGGGATATCTTTGACGCAACGCTTCCCGCGCTGCCGGTGTTGGAACCGGGCAAACTGGTAATGGAAGTTAAATTTACAGAGTATCTGCCGCAGGTCGTGCGGGATATCCTCCCGCCCCGTGCGCAGGAGCTGACTGCCGTTTCCAAGTATGTGCTGTGCT
>ERZ1026776.1547-NODE-1547-length-12626-cov-66.134357_pt1 | contig 12626 bp, 14 predicted proteins | sample MGYA00380125_ERZ1026776 | MGnify/ENA primary metagenome ERZ1026776 (study PRJEB33269, sample SAMEA4719761) | human gut metagenome | biome: human-associated habitat; feature: organic feature; material: feces | place: Cameroon | collected 2013-10 ...
ATATTTTTTTATCTTTCGGAGATATTTCCGTATCTTTCGGAGGGATTTTTTTATTCAAGTTTCGCAAGTGGGGGAATTGAAAGAAGTTAAAGAAGTTATCACTCCCTACGGTCGTTCGGGAAGTGAAGAGACAATAGTCATCTTGCGTAAAACGTAGGGCATTTGTCCCTTAACTTCCCTCTAACTTCCCTAACTTCCCTTAACTTCCCGATATGCGAAAGACAAAAACGAACAAATTATGATAGAAGACAGAAGTTACGGGAAGGCAGAGCTCGCCATGCTCTACTTTCCCACCGCTACCCCCAGGGTAGCGCTCAACCGGCTGGTGAGATGGATCAACCGGTGTCCCGAGCTCAAGCAGAGCCTCTGTTCGGGCTACGCCGGCAAGTTTTCCCACTTCTACACCCGGCAACAAGTAGCAGAAATCATCGAATTTCTGGATGAACCATAAAAACTCACCCTGGAATGGAATGCATACAACACACTATGCATATCCCTTCCAGGGTGAGTTTATTATAGGAAATCCTTGATTTAAAGTGCTACACGATTTCTTGTTAACTTATCAAAACTTTATCGAAATATACAGAAACACCGAAAATAGCAGCCAAAAAGTTTGGTGGTTATTTTCGTTTTTTATATCTTTGCAGCATCAATATTAATCGAAACATAATTCGAATTATGGCAAAGATAGGATATGCTAGAGTTTCTACGAAAGACCAAAATTTGGACTTGCAACTAGAAGCACTGAAAGAAGTTGGATGTGAGAAAGTCTTCTCGGAAAAGAAATCCGGCTTAAGGGAACGACCTCAGCTAGAAGCCGCTCTCGCATATTTGCGCCCTGGTGATATCTATGTGGTTTACAAGTTTGACCGAATAGGGCGTTCACTTAAAGATCTGCTAAACATCGTTTCTTCCATTCATGAACGTGGCATCCAAATTCAATCACTCAAAGACAACATCGATACTTCAAGTACTTCCGGAAAGTTGATGATGAACATCTTTGCTAGTCTTGCAGAGTTTGAAAGAGATCTCATCGTTGAAAGAACTACGGCAGGACGAAAAGCAGCATTGGGCAAGGGGAAAAAGTTTGGTAGGCCAAAGATCAAGCGACACACTAAAGCAAAGGCTACAGCATCCCTTTACAAAAACGGAATGACCATAGATGAAATACAAAAGCAACTAGGTATTAAATCGAAATCTTCGGTCTATAGATTTCTTCGCATCGAGGGAATTGAGCCAACCAGAAAACCATTTGTCAGAAAAAATAATTTAGAACAGCTACCAAGCGAGGCTTGAAAGTGGCTGTGGTTAGGTATTAACATTTAAAGTAAAACGACAATGAAACAGAGTAAAAACAAGATAGAATGCACTCCTGCCAAGCAAGAGGAAGGAATAGCAAAGTGCTTAATACAGATGTGCAAGGACTCCAATGCAGCTATTACTTCCTTTAGTATGGATTGCGAAGATGGCTACAAAGTGACGATTTCTGCTCGCAAGAAGGGAAAGAGGATATATAACGAGTTCTCTCTAGAAGAGTTCGAGGCAATCAAGGCTATGGCAGAAGAGAAACTTGCCCAAGCTGAGGATAAGCAGAAGCTCCAAGACATCATCGATGTTTGCGAAAGCAATATTGCGGATGCAAAAGAAAATGAGCAGGAGCAAGAGAACCTTGATGATGAAGAAGAGCAGAATTAATTTGGTAATGCAATGCAACATTTTAACGGCAACAGACATCCTTATCTGTGAATATTCGATTCATAAGTAAATAGATTATATAACAAAATCAAAATGAAGAAGTTATTTATGTTATTTTTGCTATCGACCACCATGTTAAGTGGTTTTTCTCAGTCATTATTAAAGCCTGAGAATGATTCTACATTTACTGCAGAGTACAGAAATGGAGATGAGTGGGCTATGATAGCAAAAGAAGGATTTATCGTAGGGGTAAGTAATAAACTCATAAAAGATGATTACGGAAAGTTTTATAGACTCCAAATCATGATACAAAACTTATCAAATAATTCTTTTGTTTTCACCCCGGAGACAGTAAGCTCATATTGCACATTAAAAGACCAAAGCGTTAATAGAATGAAGGTTTATACATCTGAGAGTTTCCAAAAAATGATTAGGAATAAGCAGATGTGGGCAGAAGCCTTAACAGGATTTGCAAACGGACTAAATGCTGGGATGGCTGGGTATTCTACTTCATACGTTTCAACGCCTTATGGTGGATATACGGTCAGCACATATAATCCAGGTAATGCTGCTGTTGCAAACATGATAGCAACAAATCAAATGATGGAAATGGGCAAACAAATGGAAAATGACCGTAAAATTAGAGACGAGGGGTATTTGAAAAAGAACACCATTCATCCTGGTGAAGGCATTGTTGGATATATGTTCGTAAAGAAACAAAGAGGAGTAACTATGGAGGTTCAGATACCTGTAAACGGAGTCGTTTTTGATTTTAAATGGAATATAAAAAAATAAGATAAACTCATTTGAGATCAAAAAATATTGTTACTAATTTTAAGAAATAATGGATGCTTATTTAACTTATGCTGTAGGGGAAAAAGGTCATTTGGTACATGTGGACGATGTGCCAAATGGTGAAGCATGTGGTTGTACCTGCCCAGAATGCGACTCAAAGCTAATTGCCAAGAATAAAGGTCAGCATAACCAACATCATTTTGCTCATGTTGGTGGTAGTGATTGCGTTGGTGCTGTTGAGTCTGCTCTACACTTAATGGCTAAAGAAATCCTTTCTGAAGGTAAGAAGATCATGTTACCTCGATATCCTTTACAGGTAGGTGGCGTCCGTCTTTTCCAAAGTATTGAAGTAGAGAGCTACGACAAAGAACTCTCCCTAAGACCGGATTGTGTCGGAGATACTGCAGGGCAAAAGTTATGGGTAGAATATAAACGCTCGCATGAAGTTGACACGGACAAAGCAGCCAAAATCAAATCAGCAAAAATAGAATGCGTAGAGATAGATATCAATGCATGCCCCCTGGATCCTTTAAAAATGAAAGAGTTCCTGGAAGAAAGTTCCGAAAACCGCCAATGGATATATTTTAAGGGACAAGAAAGCTCGAAAAGCGAGCATACGTCTTACAGCCATATTTCCAAAGATTATTCGTTTTCTACTGGATATTTGAACACTCCAGGAAGAGCTTCAAACGTATTTCTAGGTACATACGAAGGTTCAGAATATCACATCGTAACAGATGAGAATAATAGTAAGGTTATAAACTTAAGAACTCTCTCGTTTAAAGATTTCATTCCATCTATAAAATATAGATGTATAGCTTGTAAGCAAGAAGTAATTGTAAAAGAAGACAGCGTAGGACGTTTTTACTTTGTTCATAAAGGAGGCAAGAATAAATGTAGCTATAGTATCTACCTAAAAGAGGCAGCCAAAGCTCTTATAAAAGAAAAATTTGTTAGAGAAAAGAAGTTTTATATAACTCCTTTTGATAAGTTTTTCGACTTAAAAAGTCTTGGCTATACAGAGTGTATTGATGGGGCTAGTATAAAAGACTTTGAATATGATTTAGTCATAACGAGAAAGGGTAAAATTTCCGATGATTCTATTTATATACTACTGGATGAAAAAGGAAACAATAATTGTTCTATGCCAGGCAATCATTATAGAACTATAATAGTTCCTATTAACGAAGAAAGCATAATGTTGAGAAACCTTCGCTATAATGGGCAGTTAAATGCACCTGGCATAAAATATTTCAATTTCAATCCAAAGGTAGAAAAGAAAGAAGGAAAACCTACATTTACTTTGTATGCAGATGGGCATTATGATTTTAGCTATAATACAAAGAATGACAAGCCGCAACCTTCTGCTGTTTATAAAATGGAATTTGTATCAGAATTCGATAATGATAGAGATGCTAAAGAATTTGCCGTTCTTAAATGTTTGGAAGAAAACAGAATAGTATGTCCTTGCATTGTTTGCAACAACTTAACTAGAAATATTGAGGAAGATGATGAGTGCTTTATAAGTAAAATAGGAGAGGTATCGTGTAAAAAATTTAAATTATACAAATTCATCAGAACACGCATATCCAGTAAATACAAGGATGCAAAAGTTAAAGTAACATCGCTTACCCCAGCAAAAGACGAAGGCACTTTGAAATTCATATAACGCACCCTAATAACATGCAATGTTTTTGCACGTTATTTAGGTGCGACAAAATTAAGAAAAGTTCGAACCATGCCTTTATTATCGCTCTTATCTAAATCTTCTTCATAAGCAGATTGCAAAGAAAGCCAAAAAGAAGCAGGAATGCCCAAAAAACGTTCTAAAGAAGAAGCTATCTCAGGACTTAAACATAACGTTCCATTCAAAAGTTTATCTAATTCAAACTCTTCAAGCCCTATTTTATGAGCAAAGTCAGAAATTGGAAGACTGCGAGCTTCCAATTCCTCCTTCAAAATACAACCAGGACTAACCGGCTGGAAAGGACGCGGATTAATATTATTTCTTGTTTCCATAATGCGAATCGTCTAATTTCAATAATTTTGAACTTTCGCATGTGGCTTAAGTACGGGCTGAGGGTCAAAAGCTCCAAAAGCAGCACGCCCTGAAAGGGCAGAAGCTCCTAGCCCAGGGCATCGCCCTGGGTATAATGGCAATCAGCAAGACGCCCTGTAAGGGCAAAAGCTTTGTTATTTGCCCGGTATTTTAAAGCTTTTGCCCTTACAGGGCGACAGGTTTGCGTCCGTAATTACCCAGGGCGATGCCCTGGGCTAGGAGCTTCTGCCCTTTCAGGGCGTATGGAGCCAACTTGCGAAAATTCTGTTTATAAATTTTTCCGCAAAAATACGCTAAATACCTGATACAACAAAAACTTTTTTCGATTTTAACATAAAAAATACCACTTTTTTCAACCTTTTTTTCCCGAATCCCTGCAAATCGCACAAATCGCATAGTTGGGGGTTCGGGAATGTTGTATCTTTGTATCGTCAATCAGAGAGGTTGATGCAGCAACGGTCTCGGCGGAGACACAGACTGCTTTTTACTAAAACTAAATTATTAAAAGTATGATTCTCATCAAGTTAGTGAAAAACAAGAACAAGACAATCAAGGAAGCGTATGGCAAATATTATGCGCGACCAGTAGTGACTGAAACCATCGGTATCGATGAACTCGCCGAACACATGGCGAGCCACAACACCCCGTTCTCGAAGGGTGCCATCAAGGGTCTGCTCACCGACATGGTGAGCTGTGTGAAGGAGCTCGTACTCCAGAATAAGGCTGTGAAGATAGACAACCTCGCCATCTTCTCCATCGGCATCATCAACAAGATGGGAGCTGCCAGCATCAAGGAGTGGAGCCTCGCCAAGTTTGTAGAAGGTTACCGCCTCAGAGCACGTGCTACCGGCAAACTCAGCAACACACAGCTCTCTCTCGATGCCAACGCCAAGAACGCCATGGATCTCCTCAACTCTAGCGAGAGCTCTGCAGGCGATACCACACAAGGCGGCGGAACCACTGAGGGCGGCGGTACATCACAAGGCGGCAGCACCGACGGAACAGGTGACAACGGAGACGGCCTCGAGTAGTCATCCGTCTCTCAAATATGCGAAACGACAGAAGAAGGAAGGAGTGAACTGACCGGCGACAGGGATATTCCGAAGGCACAAAGCGGATGTTTTTCATCCTGACGATAACGGATAAACAGCAAATCATAACGACTCAAGAACCTGCCTTTTACGGGTATCCGGGCTGGCAGTTCCTCCCCCGCCCTTCTTCATTCCAAAGACGCTTACTGAAACTAAATTTCAACCACTAAAACAAGCATGTGACTATCATTATCCACTTAGTATTAATCATTAAAAAACAAAGCAAAATGAAAAAAGTAAATTGGAAAACCATCATCAACTTCCTCATCACGGTATTAACAGCTGTAGCCAGCTCATTCTGTGTACAGAACTGCTAAAAGAAGGGAGGTTGCCATGACACAGAAACATCGTAGCATTTCACTCATCGTGATTCATTGTTCAGCCACGAGAGTGACACAGGATTTCACTTTCGAGCAGTTGGAGGCCTGCCATCTTGCCCGCGGTTTCAAGAGTATAGGTTATCATTATTACATCACGAAGGATGGTGTGGTATATCCGGGTCGTCCGGAGTCTGAGGTAGGAGCCCATGCCCGTCATTACAATGCCCACAGCATCGGCATCTGTTATGAGGGAGGTCTCGACAAGAACGGCAAGCCAGCCGATACGCGCACTCCAGCCCAGAATCAGGCTCTGTATTCGCTTCTGGAGAGCCTCTGCCTCTCCTATCCTGATGCAGAGATACTGGGCCACCGCGATTTGCCAAACGTTCACAAAGACTGTCCGTCGTTTGATGTCAAGCGATGGCTGAAGTTGGTAGATTTCCACATCTAGCCGAAGCCAGAGGATATAGATGTCTATACTTAGAAAATTACTAAAAAAGGGTGTGTCATGCAGTTATGACACACCCTTTTTCTGTTTATCTATTTCTTCTTCGGCAAACCTATCTTCTTGCCTACCTTGAAACGGTCGAAACCTTCGCCATAAACACCGATGACGGCACTCTGGCTGACAAAGGCGGTAGGATCTATCTCATCGATAAGACGGAATATCTTCTGAGACTCACGCTGACGCGCCAATACAAACAGCATGTGGACATCCTTGCCACTGTAACAGCCATGACCATCCATCACCGTACAACCGCGGTCGGCTGCAGTATTGATGGCCGCACTGAGCTCCAGATACTTGTCACTGATGATGAAGAACTGAACCGAACGGCGCAACGCATTCACCACATGATCTACACAGAGCGACTGTACAAAAAGGCAAACATAACCGTAAATCACCATCTCCCAATCGCGCAATACCAGATAAGAACTGGTGATGATACACAGGTCGCAAATCATGATGGCATGACCCAGGGAGATGTTCCAATACTTGTTGATCATCGCTGCTACGGTATCAGAACCACCCGTAGAACCATTGCAGGAAAGACCCAGACCGGCACTACTGCCCATGAAGAACGCACCGATGACCGTTGCCATGAACGGCTGGTCGTGAAGCAGCGGCGTCATGCCTACTGTATGCGTCTCAATCAGACGGGTAGTTAAGGCAAAGATACCAACACCATAGATGGTCTTCAGACAGAACTTATAGCCCAGAATGCGGAATGCGATGAGAAGCAGGAACACATTGAGCGCCAGATAAGATACAGATGCCGGGATGCCAAATCCCCAGCAAAGGATAGAAGCGATACCTCCTACACCACCCATCGTGATATGATTGGGAAGCAGGAAGATGTTCAAACCGATACTACCTTCTATCATCGCCAGGGCAATGATAACGTAGTCGCGGATTTCATGAAGTTTTGTTTTTCTCGTCATATAAATATACGTATTTCTTAAAATGCGGTGCAAAGGTACTAAAAAATAAGTAAAAAATGGGCACCTACGTGAAATATTACTTAAAAAACAAATCTTTTTTATGAAACCAGCGCCTTATTTCGAAAAGATTTCCTATTTTTGCAGAAACTATGCATTATTAATTATCAAAAAATTCTAGTCTATGGCTAATTACGAAAATGAAATCAACTCATGGCCAGTGCTGAAAAACGGACTGCACTACAAATGGCTTGTCGACTACGCTGCATTCAGCGCTTTCGGTACTTTTGAACTCACAGCAGAGGAATGGGAAAAACGCGACCTTATCGTCAACTTTAAAGGTAACTCTGAGCTCACAACGGAGATGGACCATCAGGAAGCCCTGAAGAAGGCTATCAAAATGGTGTCAGATGAGCTGAAGACTCTTTTGGGCGAAGAGGCAGCGCAGTTTACCCTGGTCTGCATTCCGGCAGCTCTTGAGGCGCATACCAAGCGCCGTTTCAAGGAGTTCAGCGAAGAGATATGCAAGGCTACGGGCATGACCAACGCCTACCCTGCCTTCAGCTACACGCATGATGTAGATGAAGATGGTGATCCTGTAGATGAACTCCATATCGACGAGACATTCTTCCAGGGCAAAAAGATTATTCTCTTTGATGACATCATCGCATCCGGCAATTCGGTTGCCAAGTTTGCCGACCAGCTGGAAGGATATGGTGCCAAGGTTGAACTGGCGCTAGCACTGGGAAAAAAGATTTCTGACGGATATGACCAGAAATAAGATACTATATTAGATACTGAACTTTCGAATGTGGTTCAAGAACGGGCTGAAGGCCCAAAAGCTCCTAGCCCAGGGCAGCGCCCTGGGTATGATGGCAATCTGCAAGACGCCCTGTAAGGGCAAAAGCTTTGTACATTGCCCAGTATTTTAAAGCTTTTGCCCTTACAGGGCGACAAGTTTGTGGCCGTAATTACCCAGGGCGATGCCCTGGGCTAGGAGCTTTTGCCCTTTCAGGGCGTGTGGAGCTTACTTGCGAAACTTCCTTATTTCAACAGAAAGCGATTTGCTTTCCCTTTTCTATGAACTCAGCATTCACGATGTCGATATCCTTCCACATCGCCAAATCGGACTCTAATGCGGCTAGGCTTGAGATATCCTCGCCATAACCGAAGAGGCGCTCTATCATCACACCATAGGTAAGATGCTCTATCTTCTCTATCGGATGAAGTACCACAGATTCCTCAAAACTGCTTTTCTTACCATTACGGATTTCTACCAGCAAACGGGCACGTAGCAGCTCCTTAACCGACTGGTTGATAATCTGTTGAGGTATCTTCGTTAAATCATGAATTTCTTTCGGTGTATACGCCTGTTCGCCCTGATTGAACCGACGACATACCAAATGCATCACCACCCCACAAACCTTGATGCGCTGCACCAGTTTCAGATGGTCGTACTGCAAATCACCATCATAATAATGGATGTTCTGGTTGGTATGGCAGAGCAAGGCGCCAAACACCACGATGGCCCACGAAATCTGAAGCCATAACAGGAAGAGCGGAATGGCTGCCAGCGAACCATAGATGACATTGTAGCTGGACAGAAAAACCTGCAGATAGATATATCCATACTGAAGTGCCGTCATGCAGACACCCGCCAGGAACGAAGGAACCAGGGTACTGCGAACCCGGATATAGGTATTCGGGATGACATAATAGCAGAATACGAAGAACAGAAACATCGGAACAAAAGCTGCCAGATGGAGGATGAACGAAGGAATGGTATCGCCTATATCCGCTATCCTGTCTACATTATCCACCATATTCACCGTCCATACATTGATGCTCGAAGCAAAGAGAATCAGCAGTCCCAGACCGAACAGGATGGTAGGATATTCTGTAACAATCTGCTTCCACGAACGCTCGCCCGTATGCCAGATATCATCAAAGGTAAGCTCTATCTTCTGCATCAGCGAAACGATGGTATAGAGAAACATCACGATACCCGTACCGATGATATAGTTGCTCTGCGTATTCTCGATATAATTATGAACGAAGTTAACGATGGTCTGCGCCACAACAGGCTGTGCCTCGAAGGTGGTAGAGAGCCAGGATTCGAGCAGAGAGGCATAGCCGAAACCACGGGCTATGACAAACATCATAGCCATGAAAGGTATCAGAGCCATGAAGGAGGCGAAAGTCAAGGCAGCCACATCCCTTGCCCACATATCCTTGAGATAGAAGATGCGACCGGCAAGCATACCCATCTTGAGCCAGGACTTGAATCTGCCCCGGAAGTCTTTGATATTAGAAGAATTGAACTCCCTAATATCTTCGTAAAAACCTAGTATTCTGTCTATTACCCCCATAAGTTTAAAGTATTGGTTTCACGATAAAACATCAAATCCCTCCACAACACCACCGGGATGCCGTGAAGGGATTTGTCTTAGTATAATTGCTTCAGTTCTATGGATTAATAGAACTTGAAGTAGTTGCGAGCATTGTTGTAAGAGATATCCTCTACCATGCGAGAGAGGCTCTCCATGTCGTTAGGAAGCAAGCCCTTCTCTACATCATTGCCGAGGAGGTTGCAGAGCAAACGACGGAAGTACTCGTGACGTGGGTAGCTGAGGAATGAACGTGAGTCGGTCAACATACCTACGAAACGGCTCAAGAGACCCAATACAGAGAGTGCATTCATCTGACGGGTCATACCATCGAGCTGATCGTTGAACCACCAGCCTGAACCGAACTGGATCTTACCTGGGCAAGAACCATCCTGGAAGTTACCAAGCATGGTAGCGATTACCTCGTTGGCACATGGGTTCAAAGTATAGAGGATAGTACGTGTCAACTTGCCTTCCATGTTCAATTCATTGAGGAAGCTGCTCATAGCCTTAGCGGTAGTAAACTCACCGATAGAATCGAAACCGGTATCAGCACCGAGCTTGTTGTACATCAATGTATTGTTGTCGCGGATAGCACCATAGTGGTACTGCTGTGTCCAGTCGGCAGCGTGATCCATCTCAGCGCAAACCTTGAGGAATGCATGCTTGTACTGACGGATTTCGAGAGCAGAAAGCTGCTGGCCACGCATAGCCTTGGCAAAGATAGTCTCAATCTGAGAATCTGTGTATGGCTCATCGTAGAACTCCTCGATACCGTGGTCGCTCAACTTACAGCCGTTCTCTGTGAAGAAGTCGTGACGCTTCTGCAAAGCATCAACCATATCCTGGAATGTAACGAGGTTAACACCTGCTACCTCACCGAGCTTGTTCATATAGTCAGCGAACTCAGGTTTCTCAATGTTCATAGCCTTATCAGGACGCCAAGCTGGAATCATCTTGATTTCGAAACCGCTCTCACGTGTCTGCTTGTGGTAACGCAGGTCATCGATTGGGTCGTCTGTTGTACAAACGCACTCAACATTATAATGACGCATCAAGCCACGAGCGCTGAACTCAGGCAACTGCAACTTCTCGTTACACTCATCGTAGATTTCACGGGCTGTCTTAGGGCTGAGCTGCTTATCGATACCGAAAGCAGTCTTGAGCTCCAGGTGAGTCCAGTGATAGAGAGGGTTACGGAAAGTATAAGGCACTGTCTCAGCCCACTTCTCGAACTTCTCCCAGTCGCTAGTATCAGTACCTGTGCAGAAACGCTCATCTACACCGTTGGTACGCATAGCACGCCACTTGTAGTGGTCGCCGCCGAGCCAAAGTTCTGTAATACTCTTAAACTTGTGATCATTGGCTACCATCTCAGGGATGAGGTGGCAGTGATAATCGATAATTGGCATTTTAGCCGCATGATTGTGGAAAAGATCCTGTGCAGTCTTAGTGTCGAGCAGGAAGTTTTCATCCATAAATTGCTTCATAATTCGTTATCGTAGTTTTTAAATGTTTATTTATTCACTATGAATTGTAGCGCAAAGATACAACAAATATCGGAAAAAAGAATCGTTTAAGCGAAATATTTTTGATAATTTCACTTAAACGATTACGTTGGCCTGTATTATACAATGATTCTTGTCTTATGATAGCTTTCACGGAACTCGCTTGGCGAGCATCCTTTCTTTTTCTTGAAGATGCGGTTGAAGTTGCTGAGATTGTTGAATCCGCAATCAAAACCTATCTCGCTGATGCTCTTGGCGGTATCTACCAGCATGCGGGCAGCATAACCCAGACGCAGGTCGATGATATACTCAGAGATGTTTCTGCCGGTATGGAGCTTGAAGAAACGGCTGAACGCACTGCTGCTCATGCCTGCCAGCGAGGCAAGCTCCGGCAGACGGAGTTCATCCATATAGTTCTTGGAGATGAAATTCTTCACCTTCAGGATGCGCCGGCTATCGTCTTCTACCGTTACCTTGGCATAACTGCTGGAAGCCAGGGTGCGGGCATTTTCGCAGCGTGACAGTTCGTAGAGAATGGTCAGGAACTGCTGTACGGCATAGAAACCATCTTTTACGGAACTTAAAGTATCGAGCAGTCCGTATACCTTCATGATTGCCTGCATCGGGAATGAGAGTCCCTTCTTCGCTTCCTGCATCATACGGGTAATGCTGGCGTAGGGATTTCTTCCGAAGAGCGTTTCATCACCCATGGAGAAATCAAACTGGATGGTAATCTCACGGATGTCTTCGCTGTGGCACTCGTTCTGTTCCCATACATGCTCCAGATCAGGCGACGTGATGAGACAGAGGTCATAGTCGCCTATCACCTCCTGCGAATCGCCAACGATTCTCCTTACTCCCTTTGCATTCTCTACAAAGTTCAACTCGTACACCGAATGGTTATGGATAGGATAAGTAAACTCCTTCTTATGCCTGTCTGCAATATAGAGCACATCCTTACCCATCAGCGGTGTTATCTCGTGAATGATTCTTCTATCTTCTGCCATGGTACTTAATGATTAATGGTAAAGTATAAGTGATTAATGATTATCAGATGCATACGACAACCATTAATCACCAATTAATATTCTAGATATTCAAAGTCTTCAGTATGTCGCTCATCTTCTGCTTGGTTGCAATACGGGTAGGAACCAGAGGCAGACGGAGCTCGTTCTCGATGAAGCCCATATCATTGAGCAGCGCCTTTACGCCGGCAGGGTTACCATCAACAAAGAGCAGACTGTAGAGCTCAGTGAAAGAATGATGAATCTTACGGGCTGGCTCATATTCGCCACGGAACTCGAGACGGATCATACGGCTGAAAGCCTTAGGCA
>ERZ1026776.1556-NODE-1556-length-12598-cov-88.098142_pt1 | contig 12598 bp, 6 predicted proteins | sample MGYA00380125_ERZ1026776 | MGnify/ENA primary metagenome ERZ1026776 (study PRJEB33269, sample SAMEA4719761) | human gut metagenome | biome: human-associated habitat; feature: organic feature; material: feces | place: Cameroon | collected 2013-10 ...
TGTCTTTAGCTTGTAACTGGCAACATGTGACGATAAGTGAAATAATAATCAGAACTAATCTTTTCATTTTTTACCTTGAGCTCGTTTCTTGTCTCTCATTTCTTTGTTGTATAGATTTTGCATGGAATCTTTCTGTTCTGCGGTGATGATGGTCTTATCACCACGACGGCTATCAACCATGCACAGCCTCCATTTACCCAGATGGTCTATTGGCTTGAAATAAAAGGCTGTCTTGATTTCTGGAACATTATCATGTGCTTCCATAATAAGAGCAGTGCATTTCACTTCGTTATCATAAACCTCTTTAAACTTGATGTAGTCAATGGTATGACTCTTGATAGGAAGTGCAGACAACATGTTCTTTATACTTGCCATCTCTTCGTTGCTCAGAGGCTGTGGTTCTTCGTATACAGAATCGACATTGTTTTTATACAACATGCCTGCAGCAGAACCATAATCACCTGCTTCTGCATATTGGAAGAATGTATTAACAAGTTGAGTAACCTCAACAGAATCTTTATTGGTTAAGCTTTGTTCAAAACCAGTAAGCCCATTGTCCTTTTTAGGTTTGTCGGAACAACCAGCAAATGCTATCAACAGAAGGGCGCACAAAAAAGCCCAAACGATTCCATTTAATTTCTTAACCATAATCTATCCCTTATTTAAAAGGGCAGGCATGCCGTACAGTCATGCCTGCCCTCATTTCAATATTTACTTAGTAAAAACTAAATCTTACTTTCTCTTTGCACCACCGATTTGAGTCTTCTCGACAGTTACAACAACCTCAGTCTTCAACTCACCCCAATCGTAAGTTACAGTTGCAGGAATCTTAACCTGGAATGTACCAACTGTACTACCATTGTTGCTATAAGTAATAGTACCGAAGTCCTGTGCTGCAATCTGAGCCTCTGTTGGAGCATTGAAGTCAAGCTTAATCTTGTTTGTCAAGTCACTCAACTTGTCATTCCAATTATTGTTCAAATTGGTCTTAGCATTTGGAATGTCAAGAGCGATACTCTTAACACCATAGTAAGTGAAGTAGTTACTGTTAGGAACGCGAGTACCTACGAAATTGTAACCACGCCAATCTACGAATGTAAGATTCAACTTAGCTGTAGTTGTTACACCATCAACGAACTTAGCAGTAGCATCTGTAATACTGATAGGGCGGATGAACTTAACATCAAATTCCTTATTTTCAACAGGAACATCGATGTCGCCGCACATGGTAGCAACAACCTTAACTCTTGCTGTAAGAACCTTATCCAAAGTGTTAACTTCACCATTCTTAGGAGCATAAGCATTCAACAACTCCTTAGCAGCTTTGCTGCAGCCCTTCATTGAAACAACACCTGTTGTCTTATTCAATTTAGCAACCAAATTAGCGTGGAGAGGATCAGTAAAGATCTTATCGCCATCAGCATTTGCATAGAGACCATGACCAGTTACGAACTCATAAGTAAGAACCAACTTAGAGTTGAGACCATCATAAGGTGAAGCCATCTTATTGACAGCAAGCTTATTGCCCTTCAAAGTATTGCTGATATTGAATACGAACTCGTCGTCAGCAGTAGCAGTTTCAGCGCCATTCTTCAAATTATCAGAAGAACCAACAGCCTCTACGTTACCATGGATCTCTGCGAAACCAGAATTAGCATCCAACTCATTTGCACCATACCAGTAAGAAACAAGCTTACTACCATTATCAAATGCTGTACTTGGAGTCAAATTGATAGCAGATGGAGTCCAAGTGAACTTAACATAAACGTACTTGTCAGCACTGTTTACATAATCTGGCTTAGCAACGCTTGTTGCATCAGTCTTCTTGGTGAAACGTATGTAAGTTGTAAGGCTAGTCTTACCTGACTTGAATGCAGCATAAGCCTTCTGATTATTAACAGCCCACTTAAGAACTTCTGTTTCTGTACCATTAACGTCCATTGTTGTATGTTGTACAACACCAATCTTATTAACAGGAAGCAATGCAGTTGCGTTCAATTCAGCCTTATCAAACTGATCAAGATCCAAAGCAGCGCCTTCATAGTCGTAAGTTGTCTCAAACTGAGTCTTAGACAAGCTCAACTGAGCGATAATCTGCTCCTCGATATCGAACCACTTCAAATCCTGCTTCATAACGTTGTTATCATCACAATCGATGGTATAAGGAGTAGTTACAGTTGCCATAGGGAATACCTGCTGCTGATCCTGAGTATCCTTATCAGTAATCTTGAACTTCAGATAACCTACGCTAGCAATCTTATTGTTAACGGTATCGGTCAAGATAACACGTACCAGTGGCTCACGGTTCATAGTTGCAGGATTCTGCAAGTTGTTTGCCTTTTCTGCAGAATAGCCATAAGGCTGCTGCTTACCACCTTCAGGCATCTGGGCACGCATTGTGTAACCATCGGCAGCGATAGCTGCATGAGCACTCTGTGATGTTTTATTCGCACCCTCATGATAACCAACCAGTTCGAATGAATACTTAAAGCCAGCCTGTTTTACAAGATCTTCCTTAGCATTCTTATCCCAACCTAGGCAAGCACCACCCTGATATACACGATCGGTATTAATCAACTCACGAAGGTCAATACCCTTATCATCGTTATATTTGAGATTAGCCTGTGCAGGATTGTTAATAGCCCTCGCTGCTGTAGCATACAAGTGATTGCAAGCATGAGGAACACTAGCCAAGTTCAACTGCAAATCTGTGTAGGCTGTAGCTCTAACTGCAGCGAAATCTGAAGTTACAGTACCGTTAACACCCTTATACTGCAATGCAAGAACAGTAACCTGATTGTCATCAGCAATACTCTTAACAGCATCACCATTGTACTTAGTATGAACGGTTACCATACCAGTCTTAGACAAGTCAACCTTCTCTACTCTGAAGTCACGCTTTGGCTCAGTAGCACGAGTATAGTTCTTATCAGCTGAAATGAAGCTGAACAACTCAGCCTTACCCTCTACCTTAGCATTAGCAGGGTTCAGGAAATAAGAAGCTGTCATATCAGGAGCATAGTTGAAGAATGCTGAAGCAGTTGTTGGAGCATCAGTCTTATAATTTCCATTAGGATCAACTTTCTCGACTGTCTTTGGCTTGAACTTGTAAGTAGCCATCTCGAATGCTTCGATACCCTGATAATAGTACTCTGGGCTGAATACGAGAGCCTTCAAATCAGTAGTCAGGTTAATAACGATCTGCTCACCAGCTTCATTCTTAACACCATTCAATGTCAGGACATCCTTAGACCAAGTTGCGGTAATGATACCAGGAGTAAGATAAGAAACACCTGAATCATATGCATCCTTATCACCATCGCCATAAACGAAGAATGTACCAGTTTGTGGATTTGGAACATAGTACTTACCATCCTTACCAGGAGCGCCAGGAGTTCCAGCTGTGCCAGCAGCACCGGCTGCACCATCAGTACCTACAGCCTTCCAAGCTGTCTTTGTGTCATTCTTGTACCAGTAGCCATCGTCACCGATCGTCCAAATGTCGGCATCCTTACCTGGGGTACCTGGAGTACCAGCAGCACCATCAGCACCTTTGGCTCCGTCCTTACCATTTGTGATAGTGTAAGAATCACCATTACTCAAGGTAAGTTTAACACCATTCTCTACAGGGCTAACACCTGTCAGGATTGCACCCTTGTCAATTTGACCCTGGATCTTACTTACCATCTCATTCAACTTGTCAATCTGAGACTGCAAGCTGCTGATGTCATCGTCGTAGTCTTTACAAGAAGTAAATGTGCTTACCGAGGCAATTGTCAATGCACCCATAAGCAGCGCGCTAAAATACTTTCTTTTCATACGGTAATTATTTATAAAGTTATACGATTTTTCCAACCTTTCGGAAGGAAGTTATTAATTAATTCTCTAAATCGAATTAAGAGTTCCGTTTGATGAAAAGAGTCTGCACTCTTAGAAAAGTTCTTCGTTCTTTCTCAAAGGTCCTCTTAGAAAAGTTATTTTATTGTTCTTATATATAGTGTGGTTTTTTATGACCACTAAGTTCTTATTGTTTTTAAATGTCGTGGCTTTTTGTCGCCACTCAGTTCTTGTTGTCTATGAATATCTCCAGCCAGGAGATTTTTCATGTTGCAAATATAAGTATAATTTTCGAAACCTGCAAGTTTTTGAGCATTTTTTTTCAAAAAAAGGCTAATTTTCTTATGTTTTTTATAAAATAGCCCCCATTTCGGGCTTCTAACCCGTCCATTTTCCCCTTTTTTCGCCGTTTTGCCCCTACAAAACCTACACCTTATTATATATAGGGGAGATTGGCGGCCCTACACCTTATTATATATATGGACCATCTAGATACGAATGAATGAGCATCTACCAGGAATGCAGTTTTCTGCAGACTGTCGAAAAAAATCCGTTTTTCTTTGGTATTGTTCCTAAATAGTTGTATCTTTGCACAAAATTATAAATAACACTGGAGATATGAAGCAAGATACTAAAAGAATACCTTATGGGCGCAATGACTTCGTACAAATCATAGAACAAAACAATTACTATGTAGACAAGACGATGTATTTGCCAGCACTGGAAGATGAGGCGGTAAACCTCTTCTTTATCCGTCCTCGCCGTTTTGGCAAGAGCGTATTCATCAGTATGCTCCAGGCTTACTATGATTGTAGCATGAAGGATAAGTTCAAGGATCTGTTCGGCAATCTGTGGATTGGCAAGAATCCTACTCCCCTTCAAGGTAAATACCTGGTTCTCTATCTTGATTTTTCACAAGTAGGCGGACGTATCGACCAGTTGGAAGACAAGTTTAACCGTTATTGCAAAGTGAAGCTGGATAGTTTTGTGGATGTTTACCGTCAATACTATTCTGAGGATTTTGTAAAGAAGGTCTTCGAGGCTGAAGACGCCGTAGACAAACTGATACTTATCAACGACGAATCGAAGAAACTGAATCTTCGTACCTATCTCATCATCGACGAATATGACAACTTCACCAACACGGTGCTCAACGAGCAGGGCGAAGGAGTATATCGTGCCATTACCCATGCTGAAGGCTTTTATCGTGACATCTTCAAGAAATTCAAGGGCTCGTTTGAACGTATCTTCATGACGGGTGTGAGTCCTGTGACGCTCGATGATGTGACCAGCGGTTTCAACATCGGATGGCATATATCCACCAAGGAGCAATTCAACCAGATGTTAGGCTTTTCTACAGAAGATGTCTATCAGATGTTCAACTATTATAAGGAAAAGGGCGAAATTGCTGCCAATGCCAACGTTGATGACATTGTTAACGAAATGAAGCCCTGGTATGATAACTATTGCTTCTCAAAGAGTGCCTTGACATCTCAAAGCAAGATCTTCAACTGCGATATGGTGTTCTATTATCTGCGCAACTATCTGAGTTCAGGCAAGGGACCAGAAGAGATGATAGACCCAAACACCAAGACCGACTATAACAAGATGAAAAAGCTCATCCAGCTCGACAAGCTAGATGGTGACCGAAAGGGCGTGATTCGCACGATTGCCGAGAAAGGAGAGATTGTGACTACTCTCTATGATACCTTCCCTGCAAGAATGATAACAGACCCACAGGTATTTCCAAGCCTGCTGTTTTATTATGGCATGCTTACCATCAAGGCTACGAGAGGAGCAAAGCTTATACTCGGAATACCGAACAACAATGTGCGCAAGCAATATTATGAGTATCTGATAGAACTCATGGATGCAAAAGCCTATGTCAATGTAAACAAGCTTACTGACTATTACTACGACATGGCGTATGAAGGCAAGTGGTATGAAGCCTTGCAATACATGGCAGATTCTTATGCCAAGATTTCTTCCGTGCGTGACGGAATAGAGGCAGAACGTAACATGCAGGGATTCTTTATGGCATATCTCAGTCTGAACGATTACTATTATACTGCGCCAGAACTGGAGTTAAGTCATGGTTATTGTGATTTCTTCTTATTGCCAGACCTTACGCATTATGAGGCTAAGCACAGCTATATCATAGAACTGAAGATGCTGCCAAAGAAAGATTTCAATGTAATTTCCAAAGGGGATAGCAAAACAAAAGCCGAACTGCAATGGGATGAGGCTGTTGAGCAAATCAACCGATATGCTGCAGCCCCAAGAGTAGAAGTTCTAAGACAGGGTACTCAACTGCATAAAATCATCATGCAATTTGAGGGTTGGGAACTAAAGAACATGAAAGAAGTATAAATATCTAGAGAAGAGGGTGTGTCATAAATCCATGGCACACCCTCTTTAGTATTATATTTTTCGAAACTTTCATTCAGCTACTTCAAGTGCTTCATTCTGTTAACTCAAATGCTTCATCCTGATAACTCAAGTGCTTCATTCAGCTACTTCAGCTACTTCATTCAGCTACTTCAGCTACTTCATTCAGCTACTTCAACTATTTCCTTCAGCTAACAGAGCTATTTCCTTCAGCTACTTCAACCATATCATTCTGACACATCAAGTGCTTCATTCAGCTAGCAGAGCTACTTCGCTCAGCCAACGCAGCCATATTATTCAGCCAACGAATTTGACTCTTTCACCCAACGAAATCGAATCTATAACCCAACAAAATCGAATCTATAACCCAATGAAATCGAATCTTCCGCCCAGCGCAGTCGTATCTTTAACCCAGCGCAGTCATATCTATCGACGCAATGAAACGTATGAACTTGTTCAATGATGTACATGATTCCATCAGCTTACTTAACTGGCGTCCCTACACCTTATTAATACTGACATTGAGATGTGAATATCAGAAAAAGCTTTGTGTAATCCAGAGATTAATCGTAACTTTGTTGGCTGTTTACTAAATTGTTAAACAACAAAGCACTTCATTCAACATAATATTCACATAAAATGATACTAAGAATAGAAATTCCACAGGAACTTATTCGGCAAGATGCAGAAATCGTCATCAAAGTAAGCAACAGAAACAACGCATTGGGATATGTCATAGAGAATGGTAGCAATCATGTAGCACAGCAAATAACCAAAGAAGATATGAATGGCTGTCCGACGCTGGGCGAATATGTCATGGAACTCACCCAACGACTCCACAAGAATGGCAAGCACCGGTCTGCCGAAATATATATGTGCACCTTGCGCAGTTTCATGAGATTCCGAAAAGAGAAAGACCTGCTGATTAGCCAACTCGACAGCCTCATCATGGAAGATTACGAGAGTTATCTGAGAAAGAGCGGTCTCACACTGAACACTGTCTCTTTTTACATGAAGCGTCTCCGAGCTATCTACAACAAAGCCCTGGAGCAATATGGGCTGGAAGACCGAAAACCCTTCGCCCACTCTTTCACCAAGAACACCCCGACTGCCAAAAGAGCACTTACAACGGAAAACATCCATCAGATAGTCTCGGCTACGACCATCACTGAGGAAGAAGCACTGGCGAGAGACCTCTTCCTCTTCAGTTTCTACACCCGAGGCATGTCGTTCGTAGATATCGCCTTTCTTGAAAAAGGAAGCCTTAAGGACGGGCAGCTCATATATAAGAGGAAGAAGACGGGCAAAGAACTGAGGGTAGCATGGCGCCCCTGTATGCAAGAGATTGCAGACCGCCACCCTTCGCTCGATGGCAAGCATCTGCTGGGCATCGTAAACCAGAACGTAGTCACCGATGTCAGGAAACAGTATCACTACCGCCAATGTAGGGTGAACAAGGCATTGCAGAAGTTTGCCCGGCGCATCGGCATGCCGATGAAAGTAACGATGTACTGCGCCCGTCACTCCTGGGCTACCATCGCCAAGGAGAAGAACATTCCCATCAGCGTGATAAGTGACAGCATGGGGCATAACTCAGAGAAAATCACCCGCATTTATCTGAAAAGTATCAATGACGATGTGATAGACAGATACAACGATATGCTTATCGAAGCCATCAGTATGTAAGGGGGAGATAGAGTAAGGCTCTTTTGAAGTTCAAAAGAGCCTTTTTGGAATTTCAAATAAGCCTCATTTAAAGTTCAAGTGAGCCCTACTTAAACATTACGTAAGCCTCACTTCTATTTTTGGTGATAAAAAGACGAGAAAAGGGCTGTATAGAACGCAAAAAACATTGTTTTGTTCAGTCAATGCATCAAGAGCCCCAATGAACAGGAAAAAACAAAAAGCAAATAAAAACAACTGAATATCAGTTAATTACACAGTTTTTCAGCATAATTATCGCGAAGTCGGTTACCTGGAGTGTGGCAATAGGTGGCAATAAGGTGGCAATAGAAATAGGGGCTATTGCCATCATTAAGCTACTGTATACCAGCAAGTTAGTATGTGTGTGGCAAATGTGGCAATAAAATCGGGAAAAAACTTTTTCTTATACAAATATTTAGGGTTGCGATTCCATGGCATATCTCCCGGCTGGAGATATGATAAAAACAATAAGAACTGAGTGGCGATAAAAAGCCACGATATATTAAGAACGATAAAAAAGAACTTTTCTAAGAGGACCTTTGAAACTGAAAGAAAGAACTTTTCTAAGAGTGCAAACTCTTTTCATCAAACGGAACTCTTAATTCGACATAGAGAATTAATTAACAAGCTCACTCCCGAAAGGGCGGAGCATAACGTATAACTTTATAAATAATTACCGTATGAAAAGAAAGTATTTTAGCGCGCTGCTTATGGGTGCATTGACAATTGCCTCGGTAAGCACATTTACTTCTTGTAAAGACTACGATGATGACATCAGCAGCTTGCAGTCTCAGATTAAAGATCTTGCTAGTGCTGATCAATTGCAGCAGAAGGTAACTGAACTGCAAGGCTTGATTACCGCCAACTCTAACAACATCAAGGATGTTCAGGAGGCTGTAAAGAAGGCTCAGGCTGCAGCAGAAACTGCTCAGACAACAGCAGCACAGAAGGCTACTTTGGAAGATTTGAAAAAGTTGCTCGCAGAGGGTGACTATGCTTCTAAAGAGTATGTAAACAAGGCTGACGATATCATCAAAGCTGCCCTCGAAGCTCTTGAGACTGGCAAGGTTGACAAGTTAACAGAAGCAGTAAATGCAGCCAAGACTGCTGCCGAAGCTGCTAAGACTACAGCAGACAAAGCCATCGAAGAGGCTGGAAATGCTGGCGCAGCATTAGAAAAGGCTCAGGCTGCCGCTACTGCTGCACAGGAGGCTAAGGATGCACTTACAGAACTCCAGAACTCTATCGGCGGTGGCTACTCTGAGACTACAACAGTGAAAGATGCTATCACAAGCATCGACGTTTTGCTTAAGGCAGACAAGACTGGTTTGGAAGGTTTGGATACCCGTCTGAAAGTTATCGAGGAGGCTCTGAAGAGTGGTGATGACACAACAGGTCTTGCTACAAGACTGGAAAACATCGAGACTGCACTGAAGAACATCATCGGCCAGTTCTCTACTATGGTTACTGATGTACAGTTATTCAACTTTGCACTGCCTAACTACACAGGTTTCAACCGTACTCTCAACTTCGTACAGGCTGCAGAACAGGCTAATGTATTCCCTGCAGAGGCTAACGTAGCAGACAAGCAGTTGAAGTTTGAAAAGGGCAAGTATTATGCAGGTGAGGACAGCTTGCTGATCCGTGTATCTCCAGTAGATGCAGAGTTGACACCAGGCAGCATTTCACTCCTGAATTCACAGGGTAAGGAACTTGATGACATCATTGATGTGAAAGAGGTTCACAGATACAAGGAATTGCTCTATGGATCCACTCGTGCCGGTGGAGTAAACTCAGGCCTTTGGGTTGTTAAGTTCAAGGCTAAGGATTTGGGTGACAACTTCAAGGCTGCAGCTGAGACTGAAGTTTATGGTCAGCCACGTTCTATCCTCTATGCTGTGGCAGTCAAGAACACATACAACACTACTGATAAGGCAGAGGATGCCAGCACACGTCGTGTGACATCTGAGTATGGTGTTGACTTGAATACAACTCCAGCACAGCCAGCTTGGGACTTCACTGTAAACGAGACTCCAATTAGCTGGATTCACAACCGCTACATTAAAACAGAGAGCGTAGAATACACAGACCAAAACACAGGTTACCACGCAAAGACTTACGCTCAGGAGTTGACATGGCTTGACAACAACAAGCCTGCTACCAAGGCTATCCTCACAGGTGATGACCAGAATGCAGAAGACCGTACCGGACATACTTATGACCAAGATGGTTGGGGCAATTGGAATGATGGAGTTGACAACCGTCAGGGATACTCTATCTTAGCAGTAGAAAAGGGGCAGCCTATCACCATCGACTTCGGTAACACCGAGATGAAGGGCATCAAGGGATTCTATGTAACACTTGACGAGAAGTTCGCTCAGGAATCTGCTCCATCAGAGTTGAACGCATGGAACTCTTACACTTACGAGAACGTTGGATACAAGAACCAGCCTGCTAAGTTGTTCGAAGGCAGCAAGGGTACTATCACCATCAAGGACATGAACAATGTTAAGGGTGATGTTATCGGTTTCCGTGTACACGCTGTCAACTATGACGGTACTTTGACTGACCCTGATGGTCGTTCATTCTATGTAGCAGTAGGCGACGTGAAGACTACAAAGAATCTAGGAAACTCTGATTTGACCTGGAACGAAACAAACAGCAAGTTTGAATCTACAGTTGTCTTGCCAGCAGACTTCAGTTCTTACGACTTCGACAGCCGCAATTATACTTGGCAGATTGCTGCTGCTGATGAATCTGGCAACACACCAAACTGGAATGACTTCACAGTGAAGTATTATGCAGCAGACGGCTCTGAGGTTGGTTCATTGAACAACACAGTTAAGTCAGTTAAGTTCATTTTGAATAACCCAATGAAATTCATCGATGGTGCTACATACAAGGTAACCACCACCTTGGTTAAGAGCATATCAACAGCTACTGCTGAGGTTTGCACAATCAATGCTTCATTCACGAAGAAGATGCCAACAGATGCTCCTACATTCGGTTATCGTGATGGCTTTACTAAGAATCCTGAGTACATCATCCCAGCAGGAGGCACCTACAGCGTATTGGCTTCAGGCAATAAGGGTGGTACATTCGACTTGAGAAACATCCTGATCATCAACAACAATACAACATGGAATGGTGTTGATCTCTTCAATGAAAGAAATGCAGGTGTATTCACATTCAATGTTGCTGGTGGTACTTACACCAACGGTAAACTGGACAAGGCTGAGGCTACAGGATGGAAATATATCATGGCTGTAAACAACTCAGGCGAACAGAACTTGGTTGACAACTCTACAGAGCGCACCATCAAGGCTAATTACAATTACTTCAGCATCTCTAAGAGAAAGGAAAACGGCAGCTGGATTATAGGGAACTACCCTGTTCCATCTACATCTTCTGAGAAGATTGTTTACTGCTCTTGGATGAAGACATTCGAGCTTGATGTTAACAAGACTGGTATGAAGTGGTCTGACGCCAACAAGGTTACTTGGAAGGCAAGTCCTGATGCAGACGGTACTAAGTTGCTCTTCAGCAAGCTTGCTGTTAAGGTTAAAGACATCAACTTGCTCCCTGTTAAGACTGGTGTAAATGGTTCTACCATGGATACATTCTTTGCTAGCAATGCACTTGCAGTAGTTCCAGGTGAGTATGGTGAAATCTGGACAACAAGTACAGACGGAAAGCAGATCAACCCTTACTTCTCTGCTGAAATTGACGCTACAGGCATCACGCTCAAACAGATTAGCCAGGCTGCAATTCCATCAGGCGTAACAGGTGGTAAGATTAAGTTCACAGTTAAGGATTGCTTCGGCAATGTTAAGCCTATCTCATTAGACTTCCAGATCAAGTCAAATGGTGTAGACCCAGCTAGAAAGCACTAATCCGAGACTAGCAAAAAAGGAGTGAGAGAACTCCGCAACGTGAACAAAGAAATATTCATTGGGGGCGTTCAATTCCGGACGCCCCCTTTATTTTAACAGCATGAAAAAATTATTATCAGGTATCATTATCTGTTTTGTCGCCCTCATCGCTTTCAATGCTTGCGGTGACAAAATCAAATCTACAAAAGTGAGTATACAGAAAATGACTGATACTACTTTTGTCAGTGTTATTGATGGGCACAACATCACCTTCGATATCAAGAAAGCAACATTCGACAACGGATTTGTCATGGCAGGCGATTCGGTTGTGGTTCATTATATCGGAGCTTTGTCGGATAATCCTGTCAAGGTGGTGCTCATAAAACTAATTCCGAAGAAAGGTCATGTAGTGAATGCTGTATACAACCCTAACAAGAAGTTGGAAACAGCACCTATGTCACCGGAAGAGCAAAAGTCTCTTGACGAAGGTGTGGATTTTGCCAAGAAACATCAATCAAAGAAATAAAAACAAGTCTTTTCATCAGTCCGCATTATAGAAGGTTATTAAAAAGTGCTTTTCCAACTATAAATTGAAACGCAGAAAGCCGTGTAACGATCATGATCGCTAGGTAGTACGGTAAGTTTATAATGCGACAACCAATTACTAAATTGGTGGCGGGGCATCCTCAGGGTGCCCCGTTTTTCTTTCAGATATCCCTTCCTTCTCCCGCTCATTTTGTTATTTTTTCACCATTTCTTGCAGTTTCTCAATATTTTGTTGTACCTTTGCAACGTAT
>ERZ1026776.1559-NODE-1559-length-12572-cov-58.567948_pt1 | contig 12572 bp, 10 predicted proteins | sample MGYA00380125_ERZ1026776 | MGnify/ENA primary metagenome ERZ1026776 (study PRJEB33269, sample SAMEA4719761) | human gut metagenome | biome: human-associated habitat; feature: organic feature; material: feces | place: Cameroon | collected 2013-10 ...
TCCTCTTCGCCGCCACGGGCGTCGTAGGCAGTAATCTTGCAGAGCTTCTTCAATTCCGAATTACTCCAGTTCTTGGTATTTTTCACCAGAAGATGGATATCCTGCACACTTGCCGAAGTAACCTTGTCTCTGCTCACCTCACCACGCGAACTCATGCCGATGGAGAAGAGGCCCAGGTCGCCCAGACGCACGCTCTTGCCGTCGAGGATAAGCTCCTTCAGGCAGTCGAGCATATCCATCATCACGCCGTGCACGGTGCCGCGGCTGTAAGGCGAGTTGTGGGATGAAATGTGATCCACGAACTCCTCGAAGTTCATCTCTCTGTCGGTAACCACGGTGGCATACCAGAGTTCCTTACCTGCGTTCTCACCCGTCTGAGGGGTACGCTTTACTTTACGATACTTAATGTTTCCCTGTCCCATAAGCTTTTTAGTGATTATTGATTAATGATTATTGTTCTCTTTGTCATCAGCAGAATCCCCGAAAGAATCCCATGGCTCCCTTAACCGGTCATCAGCAGCCTTTCTTCTGAATGACGGTGCAAAGATACGGCTTTTTTCTGATACCACCAAATTTCGGGTGGCGATAAGGCGCGATTTTCAGCAGCTCCTGATTCTGAATTCCGTTAATAAAACTAACTCATATTTTAGCAAGAAAGAACACATAGGTTTGCTGAGGGAAAAACTATGAGTTCTTATCTCAAACAATCACAATAACAGTTATCACAGTTTTTCAAACCACTTTCTCAAATCTCAATCAAAAACTAACTATAGATATAATATAATAATATATATTATATCTATAGTTAAAAGAATTAACGATTCTGCTTTCAGTATAGAATGTCCTTTGAAAAACTGTGATAACTGTTATTGTGATAGCTTTGTGATAGCCTGTTTTGGCTTGCACCTGATGTTTCCAGAATACGAATGAAAAATAAGATTGTAAAACTCTTTTTGATAGTATACTCTGGCTCATGATATTTTATAATGGAAAAAAATCTCCCTTTTTCTTGCAGGTTTCAAAATAAAAGTTTATCTTTGCAGCAGATTGTGTGTCCTGAGACAGAATAAAGTCTGATATTGGCTATATTTGATGGATTTCTGTCGTAACTTCTAAAGAGATGGTGGCAGACCCACTGCATTCGGCATGCAGGTGCTGATTGCAAACCACTTTGTGCTGCTCTGATGGAAACTGATGGGTAGTTCAAGGCTGCTTTATCTTTTGATATGACAGGTGTCGATTTTGTTAGGCGAAGTTTGTTTCATTTTGATAAAACTGTTTGATTATGAGAAGGAATCTATTGTTGTTATTACTGTGGTTGGCAGGCTTGCTAGCTGTAGATGCTCAAACATTGAGCCGTAAAGAGGTCGAGACCTACGTGATTAATCAATATGGAAAAAGATGGAAAGACATTGCGCTTTATCTTGGCGAAAAAGATACGTTGGACAAGGACAATGCTTTGACGTTTGAGAAAACCATCTCGGTGCGAGGCAAGAGTAAAAATGAACTCTTTGTCGATTTGAATTATTGGTTTCTGAAAACCTTTAGCAATGCTAGTTCATCGATAGAGATGGCAGACAAGGAATTGGGGGTTATCATGGCAAAGGGTTATTTGCCAGGCATTGCTTATCACTCGGGAGGTTATTCCTCTTATTGTGTCAATATTCGTCCTCTTGTGCGTTGCGACATCAAAGATGAACAGGTCAAACTGACGATTGTTGTTCCAAATTATGAGGTGACGAAAGTTGATGATGGCTTTTGGAGTGCAATGCTGGATGAGGATTTCGACAAGCATCCCCCATATACTGTGAACGAAACATGGTCGCTGAATGTTTGTTTCCCTTTTGCGAAGAAAGATGGAACCAAGAAAACTTCCAGCAAGGCATTGGTGATGAGTCATGGATATGTGGAAGTCTTGATGAATCGCATTCAAATGGCGTTATAGCTGCGCCAAAATGTGATAAAACTGAAGGTTTTGGCGCACTTTCAGCATGACAATCCAATCTTTTTTCGTATGTTTGTACCATGAAGTGTGTCCTGAGACAGAATGAAGTCTGATATTGGCTATATTTGATGGATTTCTGTCGTAACTTCGCTAAGCGGGGCTTTGTCTAAACTTAAAAAACATAAATCACTGAACTTTCGCATGTGGTTCAAGAACGGGCTGAAGGCCCAAAAGCTCCTAGCCCAGGGCATCGCCCTGGGTATCATCGCATTTTGCCCTGCGCCTTGAAGGGGCAAAAGCTTTATAAAGCACTCAAGTTTTGCAAATAACCTCCGGTCCCCGAAGGGGGCCAACTTTCAATAACCGCTGGTGGAATGACCGAAGGGAATGGAACCTGCGGATAGCTGCAATACTCTCTCCAATCGGGGAAATTTAATATACCCACCATATTTTTTTTCAAAACTTTCTCCCGATTTTCTTGCTTGTTTCAAAATATTGTTGTACCTTTGGGGGAATAAATGATAGAAAGTAGATCTTAAAAACAATGTAACTCTATGAATATCAGACAAATTACCCCCCCCTATCGGCGGGCATCAAGGCTTTATTAGCCTTTATATTAGCGTTTGTCCTTGCCAGTTGCAGTAAGGAAGAAACGATGGATGCAGGTGAGCGTGTCATCTGCATAGCAGCTAGTGGTACACGCACTTACTATGCCATAAATGAAACCGACGGCATTACTTATACCACCGACGGTATAGTATATCTTATCAATCACGACATCAAGTATCCCAAATGGATACTTAGCTATGAAGAGATAGCTAAGCACCTTGACATACCCTTCACCCAAGTATCAACGATGAATATTTCGAGAACCAAAGTCCTGAACGATGGCCTTTGGCGCTTCGCCGTGCACTTTGGTGAACAGGTGGAAGGTATTGAATATTTGATAGACGTAAATCCTGAGATAGGCAGCATCGAATGGGTACAGAGCATTGAAGAAATGCCAGATGGGGAGGTTACGCTGAAATACTAATAACAACATTCATGAAAATATATAAACAATAGATATGGCAAAGAAAGTCGCAACAATGAAAGTGAAGGAGGAAACATTAGAGACTATTCTTTTCAACTGTAGAAATCATCTTCGTGGTAAGGCGCAAATGACAGATAAGCGTGATTTGCTGCTTACACTCGTATTCATCAAGTTCTTGGGAGATAGATTTAACCAGCAGCGTGAATCTCTCAAAGCAGATTTTGCTAACCAGGGAATAAAGGATGAAGGCTTTATCCAGATGCAGCTGGATAGTCCTTTCTCTTACCAGAAGGATGGTGTTTTCTTCCTTACCAAGGATTGCCAATGGGATGAACTTATTGTTTTGAATTCAACAAACTTGGCGTTGGCATTTGATAATTGCATCATGCAACTTGAAACCATTGAGGTTGGAAAAGATACCAATGGTGCTCCTGTGCGCCCATTAAAGAATGCGCTTCCACAGCAGATTTTCACGAAGACGGCTCTCGAACCTGGTGTCTTGAAAAAGGTGTGTGATGAGATAAACAAGATAGATCCTAAAAAGTTTACTGAGCACGATCTGATAGGTCGTGTCTATGAATACTTCTTACAGGCGTTCTCTATCAATGCGGATAAGGAAGAGGGCGAATTTTATACGCCTCATAGCATTGTAGAACTCATTGCTTCTATTTTGGAGCCATACGATGGTACCATCTACGACCCAGCTTGCGGTTCGGGTGGTATGTTTGTACAGAGTATGAAAATGATTGAGGCTCATGGCGGTAACACAAAGGCTGTTAGCGTGTATGGTCAGGAAAGTGAACCTGCTACTTATCGTCTTTGTAAGATGAATCTTGCCATTCGAGGAATTAGCTATAACTTAGGAGAAAGTGCGGCAAGTTCTTTTACGAACGACCAGCATAAGGATAGGAAAATGGATTACATCATGGCGAATCCGCCATTCAACTTGAAGAAGTGGCGTGGTGAGAAAGAATTGCTGGATGATCCTCGCTGGAGTGGTTATGATGTGCCTCCGGTAAGCAATGCCAACTATGGCTGGATTCTCCATATCTTGAGCAAACTGAATGTGAGAAAGGGTATTGCTGGCTTTCTGCTTGCCAATGGTGCGCTGGATGATAGTGATACCAAAAATATTCGCCAGAAGCTGATAGAGAATGATAAGGTAGAGGCGATTATCGTGTTGCCACGAAACATGTTCTATTCCACAGATATCAGTGTTACTCTTTGGGTGTTGAATAACAACAAGAAAGGTGGTCCACGTAACGGCCGTATGCTCCGCAACCGACAGGGAGAGGTGCTGTTTATCGACTTGCGTACTTGGAGTCAGAACATCTACGAGAAGAAGTATGTGAAGTTGACGGAAGAACAGATTCAGAAGGTGTGCGATATTTATCATACCTGGCAGACTACAGAAGGAAAGTTTGCCAAGCCTGAGCTTTATTATGCAGCTACGGAAAAGGAGATAGCCGAAAAAGACTTTAGCCTTGTTCCAAGCAGATATATTGAGTTTATCGACCGTGATACAGAGATGGATTACCAGTCTGCTTTGCAAAACATGAGCAAGGAGTTTAAGGCTCTGAATGCCAGATGGGAGAAGAATAAAACAACATTAATAGAGGCTTTTAAAGTTTTGGGGTATGATGGAGAGTAAGTGTAGAATAGGGCCATTTATTATTCTTGTGGATGAAAGAAACAAGGATGGTCATGATTATCCTGTTTTAGGAATAAATAAGGATAAAACTTTTATGCCTACAGCAGCAAATATGGCTGGTATAGATACTTCGAAATATAAAATTGTTCGTAAAGATACATTCGTTTTCTCTGGTATGCAAACGGGTAGAGATGTTTGTATTAGAATAGGATTGTATAATGAAGATACGCCTGCCTTAGTATCACCTGCATATACTACATTTAGATTAGATACAGAAAAGGGAATTGTACCAGAGTTCTTCTTTTTGAATTTTAATCGAGATGAAAGTGATAGATATGGTGCATTTATAAGTGACTCCAGTGTTCGTGCTAACCTTGATTGGAATAGGTTTCTGGAAATAGAAATCCCCTTACCTCCAATAGCCGAGCAGCAGAAAGTTGTGAATGCTTGGAAGGCTTTGCGAGAAATCAAAGAGCAAAATGAGGAAATTGCTGCACCACTTATGCAAGTATGCCAAAGCTATATTCAAGAGCTGAAGCATAAGTATGAGTGTGTGGAGATTGGCCCATATATCATACGATTTGATGACAGGAATGCTGATAACAAAATAAAAATTGTAAAAAGTGTTTCTGTTACTAAAGAGTTCAATGATACTAATGCAAAGGTTGATAAGTCTAATTTAAGGACATATAAAATCGTATGCCCTAACCAGATTAGTTTTGTTCAAACTACAGGCAATGAAAAATGTCTCTGTGCGGCAATTAATCATTTTGGTTATCCTATCGTTGTTACTTCTGTTAATGAAGTTTTTGAAACTAATCAGGATATATTGAATCCTGATTATTTGCATATGTGGTTTAGAAGAAAAGAGCTTGATCGCTATGCAAGATTTCATTCATGGGGTAGTGCTAGGGAAACCTTTACATGGGAGGATATGAAGCGAGTCCGCATCCCTCTTCCTCCTCTCTCTGTCCAGCAAGCCATTGTAAATATCTACAATTGTGCTAACGAGGCGAAGAAGATAGCTGAAAAAGCCGACCGCATGAGCCGAGAGGTTTGCCCAGCATTGATACAGCACGTCATCAACAACAACTAACAAGAAATGTAATTTGAATTATGGCAAAGAACGGAAAACTATATGAAAGCGATTTCGAAGAAGCCCTGGTGGACCTCTTCGAAGAAGTGGGCTGGGAATATTCTCACGGCGATACCATCAGCAGGAAGTTTACAGACCCATTGATAGAGAAGGACTTGCGAGATTACTTAACCTGCAGATATAGCACCAAGCATCTCTCGCAAGATGAGATGGATGGCATCGTGGCTAACGTCAGGAATGCGAGCGGACAGAATGAATATTATGCTCTCCAGAACACATTCTATCTCTATCGTGACGGATATGATTTTATACCGGTAGAAGGTTCGCCTTTTAAGTTGGAGTATATCGATTTCGAGTGCCCTGAGCGTAATATCTTCCGCTGCGTCAACCAGTTTGTGATGGAGCAGGGAAGCGAGAACCGTCGCCCAGATGTAATGCTCTTTGTGAATGGTATTCCAGTCTGCATCATCGAGTTGAAGAATCCTACCAAGGTAGATGCCACGGTTTATGATGCCCATACCCAGATTTGCACTCGCTATATGCGCGACATCCCGAATCTGATGAAATATTGCGTTTTGGCTATTATCAGCGATGCTGCAAAGACAGAATTGGGTACACCTTTTACGCCATTTGAATATTTCTATGAGTGGAAGAAGGTGGAGAACGAAGACCAGGCAGGTAAGGGCTTGGATACCTTGAAAACTCTGGTGAAGGGCGCATTGAGTCCAGAGCGTATTTTGGAAATTTTGAGAGACTATGTTTACTTCCCAGACCCAACCGATGAGGATGATACCACCGAAATCGTCTGCCGCTATCCACAGTTCTTTGCCACAAGAAAGCTGCGTAATCACGTCATCAATCATCTTCGCTCAGTGGGTGGTGATGGTAAGGGTGGTACGTATTTTGGTGCTACAGGTTGCGGCAAGACCTATACCATGCTCTTCCTTTCCCGTCAGCTGGCTTTGCGCTGCAAATCGCAGCTGGGCAGTCCTACCATCATCCTTATTGTAGATAGAGAAGATTTGGAAACCCAGGCAGGAAGACTGTTCTGTAATTCCAAGAAATATCTGTGCGATGAATCGGTTAAGATCTTTGAGTCACGAAGTGATTTGGCAGATGAATTAAGTCTCCGCAAAACAGGAGGATTCTTTATCACAACCATACAGAAGTTTGCCGAAACAACAGGTCTGCTGTCAGAACGTTCCAACATTATCTGTATGAGTGATGAAGCACATCGCAGTCAGAATAATTTAGGTTCCAAACTCGTTATCGACGATGGTACTAGCGATAAAGCCAAGGCTAAGGCTACCACAGAGGGCAAAACCAAAGGCGGTACCAAGGTAACCTACGGTTTTGCCACCTATTTGCGCAAGGCATTGCCAAACGCAACCTACTTAGGTTTTACCGGTACACCTATCGATGAAACTGTGCATGTGTTTGGAGAAATTGTAGATCAATATACCATGCAGCAGAGCGAGGCTGATGGCATCACTGTGCCTATCAAGTATAACCCTCGTCTGGCACGTGTGTTCCTGAACAAGGAGCAGGCGGATTTGGTGGAGGCATATTACAAGACCTGTGCCGATGAAGGAGCTACGGAAGAGGATATTGCCAGAAGCAAGAAGGCGATGTCGAGCATGATGGCTATTCTTGACAACGAAGACCGCATCAAGCGTGTAGCCAAGGATATTGTCGAGGATTACAAGAAGCGTATTGATACTACCACACGCTTGCAGAAAGCTATGGTGGCTTGTGCCGACAGAACGATAGCCTTTAAGCTCTACAAGGCGATGCGTGAACTGGAACCAAGCTGGTTTGAAAAGAAGAAAGCGCTTCATGAAGAGTCTTTGACCAAGGAAGAGAAGGAAAATTTGAAGGAGGTGGCATACGTAAATCTGGTATGTACCAGGGATAAGGATGATAAAAAAGAACTGTATAATGCTTTGGGTGACAAGGATCATCGCAAGTTCCTGGATTCTGAATTCAAGTCGGAGAAATCAAACTTCCATATTGCCATTGTCGTGGATATGTGGATTACAGGATTCGACGTGCCATGCCTTACCATGCTTTACAACGATAAGCCTCTGAGCAAGCATACTTTGATTCAGACCATCAGTCGTGTGAACCGCAAGTATAAGGATAAGGAATTTGGTGTTATTATCGACTATCTGGGCATCAGAAATGAGATGAAGAAGGCCATGAAGAAGTATGGTGGAGATCCAACATCAAAGGAAGACTTGGAGGTGGCGCACGAGATATTCTCCAACGAGGTTCAAATCTTGAAGGAGATGCTCAAGGGCTTGGATTTTACCGTATTCTTTCAAGACAATGGCTGGGCTAGCCTTCAGTTCTTGCAGGATGCGGCGGAATATATCCTTGCCAACACGGTGGAGAAGAAGGGAACGGTATCCTTTATGAAGAAATTCCAGGGGCATGTCAAACGCCTTCGTTCTGCCTTTAATATCCTGAATCCGGCTGGTGAACTTACAGAAGAGGAAAGCGGTTGGGCACAATGCTTTATGGCTATTTCTTCTTATGTTTCCAAGATGACTACTGGTGTACACAATACAGAACAGATGAATCGCCATGTGGAGAAGATGGTGCAGGAAGCCATCTTTAGCAGCGGTGTGGAGACCTTGTTTGATGAAAAAGACAGGGAGGAGAACATCTTTGGTGATGAGTTTGTTGAAGAATTGGAAGATGTAAAATTACCGTTTACCAAGTTTCAGTTGCTTATTAAGCTTATCAAAAAGGCGATAAAAGCTTATGGCAAAACCAATAAGGTGCAAGCCGAAAAGTTTGATGCCATGTTGCAGAAGGTGATAGATGAGTATAATACTCGTGACAACCTTACTTTTACCAATGATGTGGCATCTGATACTATCGATGCTGTAACAGGTATTGTTGATGAAAAGATAAACGACTTGACAGAACAATTGGTTCAGATATTCAAGGACTTGAAGGCGGATAGCCAGAAATTCAAGGAGTTGGGTATCTCGTTTGAGGAAAAGGCTTTTTATGATATTTTGGTGAACGTGCGTGATGCTCATGGCTTTGAATATTCAGATGAACGCTGCATCGAGTTGGCTAAAAAGGTAAAGTTGTTAGTGGATGATATGACGGTGTATGCCGACTTTATCAACAACAATAACTTGAAGGGCAAACTAGCCTACGACTTGGCTACTCTCATCTATCACGAAGGTTATCCGCCACAGTGGAATGATGAGGTGTTCCAGAAAATTTTGACTCAGGTAAACAATTATAAGAATAAGCAGTAAACTTCTGTTTCTGCTTGATCAAAGATAAATAGCATCGAGCATGTATGAAATGAACAAAGACCTGCCCTACGAGCAGCAGGTAAAAATCTTGCTCCACCATTACGACCAGCTGGTGGTGGAGAACAAGGCCTTGAAGGCTCGTATCAAGGAGATGGAAGATGAAAAGGCTGAGTATGGCGACCCGAAAGAACTGCGGGAAATGCTGAAAACGCTTCCATCCAAGGTGAAACAGCTCAGAGAACTCTATAACGAGCGAGATTCAAGAATCAACTGGGCTAAGAAGAAAATGGTGAAGTATTTGAGAAGTAAGGGGGTAAAGCTGCCGCCTATCATGACATTTACGAAAGCCGTGGAAATGGTAACGGAATTGCCGGAACAATCGTGAAAGTAAGGAGGGGAAGTGTAGCACTAAAAATGCGCACTTCCCTATGAAAAAATAGGTAAAAGATAAAATTTAAACAACAACAAACTTAAAAATCAATAAAATGAAAGAAATTACATGAATTCTCGAGGCGTTGCTGATATCGCCAGCGACGTCTAATAGCTGCCTCACCTCGTGAAAATCATGAGGGCTACCTTCTCTAACTAGCTAAGGGTAGTTTTTTAGTCACTTCTTCATAAAAGAGATTTAATAAGGGAGTATTATGACTAAAACAATTTTATTTCTTTTGATTGCGCTTTCTAATTTAGGCGTAATCAGCCTGAGTGTATGTATCGTAGTTTCTCTCAACGGCAAATGCGTGCTTGAGATGACAGCAAGTGTTGAACAACTGCAAAATCTACTGAACGATGGAATTAAAAATTGCAATTAATATCGAAAATGCACATGGCTGGCATATCGGTAATAACATCTTTGGTGGTTCTTTTGAGAAAAAATCATCTGATTCTTCTTCAGGAGATAATCTCAACGATGCTGATTTTGAAGTGGTGGATGATGAGCCTCGAAAGGATGGTGAGCCTCGAAAAGCAGACCCTCCTATTTCTGGATATGTGGGCCGTTCTGTTGTTTTGCCTGCCCAACTTAAAAGTGAGAAAGCGAAGAAGATTCTTACGGGATTGGTGCGCATTAACGTATTGGATGAGAATTTCCAGCCTAGCAACAACCTAACCTATTTTAATAAAGGATATTTGGCCCGTAGAATAGCTGATGCATTGGATATTTCTAATGTGTGGGCCTTCTTTGGTGATTTCTGGCATTTGAATTCTGCTACCTTGAGAACGAAGTATAATATGGCTCTAAGTATGAAAAAAACATTGGAATTTGAGGATTTAATACATGATATTATTAACGGACGTTAAAAAATAGCCAAAAACTGGTACGGTCGTACCGGGTACGTACCTGTTTTGTTTCAGATATTTGCCGTACTTTTGCCCCGGATTTCAGAACGAGCCGTGTTCTGGGATTCGGGGCTTTTCCGTTTCCTATCGCCAGGGTGCTGGCATAGATTTCGTGCCAGGTTGTAGCTGGCGCAGCGTATCAGCCCATCGTTCTTTGACAAGGCTGATACATTTAAGGGTTCAGGACTTACTGGAGTAAGTTCAATATTTCTATTTTGTTTAATCATGCATTTTTTATTTTTACAACAATGACAAATTCAAAAAGTCAGAAGGTGGGGGGCAGCAAGGCTGCTGGCCCTGCCAAGTGTGGTGCGCAGTCTTCTAAAAATAAGAAGGCGGCACCGGTGTGTGTGTTTGAAAATCCGGAGTTCGGAATGGTTCGCATGGCTACTGATGAGAAGGGCGAACCTTGGTTCTGTGCTAAGGATTTGTGTGATGCGCTGGGGTATAAAAGAGCGGATAATGCTGTAAGACAGCATGTTAACCCACATGATGCACTAAAACAGTGCGTATGGGTAGAGGTGGGTAAGAAGAAGGATGGAACTCCTGCCAAACGTTTGACTCCGATGATCTTCGTCAACGAGAGCGGATTCTATGCCCTGGTGCTGGGTTCCAAACTGCCATCGGCTCTGATGTTTAAGGATTGGGTTACCTCGGTGGTGCTGCCTCAGATTCGCAAGACGGGCGGTTATATCCCGGTGAATGAGGGGGAGAGCGAGGAGGAGATGATTCGCAATGCCGAACAGATTCTCCGTGCTACCCTGAAGGAAAAGGAGGCGCTGCTGGAGAAGCAGAAGGAGCTGCTGGATGAGCAGAAATCAAAACTGCATGAGCAGAAGGCCCAATTGGATGGGCAGAAGGCTTGGATAGCTGTTTTGGATGAGCGATTGGCGAAGCAGAGGACTGTGCTGCATGAGCAGGAAGTGCAGATGGGGCTCGACAAGAAACTCATCGGCGAACAGGATGAGGAGATTCATCGCCTCAACGAGGAGGTGAACGACCAGATGGTCCGCATGGCTATCCAGGGACAGAATGTGGTGGCTCTGGAGCGTCAGGTGGACGGACTTCTGCCTAAGGCGATGTATTCGGATAATGTGCTGGATTCCGTTTCGTGCTTCACCACCACCCAGGTGGCGAAGGAGCTGGGCATTACGGCGCAGGAGCTGAACCGCTCGCTCTGTTCCCTGCATGTGCAGTATTACCAGAGCGGACAGTATATGCTCTATGCGGAGTATGCGCACATGGGGTTGGCGAAGAGCCGCACCAAGTATCGTGCCTTTATGGCGCCTGCGGGCGACGGAACGAAGCGTAAGGTGGGAAAAGTGGTGACGAGCACTTACTTGGTATGGACCGAGAAGGGCAGAAAGTTTATCCACGACCTGGTGCATCGCTTCTGGGAACTCGCAGAAATGTATGAGGTGAAGAATCTGGGGTAGGTGTCTGGTTTAGGCACGGATTACACGGATTACACGGATTTTTGCGAAAGTTTATTTAAATAACGCTTTTATTTTTTTTATAGTTTAAATGAGTGTACAAAATGAAACGATGCAACATCTGATTGCATTCAATGGGTTCCGAGGGGGCAACAAGGGCAGCGCAAGCTGCCAGCCGCTCTCGGAGTATGACAAGACCATCTCGCTGCCCTGGCTGCACGAGATGGTGCTGCAGATTCGTGGCGAGAAGTCCATTCGCAGCGTGGACAGGGCTGATGAGGCCAAGATTGCCAAGGCGCAACAGAGAATCAAGGGGCAGTTGCCTTTCCGTTGTGCGCATTACTATCGTTTTCTGAAGAATCGAAGGGCGCAGGATAATGCTGATCCTACGGCTTTCCTCTTTCAGACTACCGTGGATGTGGATGAGAAGGAGTATGTGGAGCAGGCGATAGAGCGTGCGAGGGAGCTGAACTGCAGCGACTCTATATGGAAGGGGATGCTGCTGCACCTGGAGTATTCCGCCAGAAAGAAGCTGCATATTGATATCCGTATGCCAGTGGGCATGACGATAGAGGAGACGCAGAAGGCGTATTGTGAGGCGCTGGGCGTGCCTTATGATGAGAGCTGCATATCGCCGGAGAGAATGATTTATATTACGGATAAGGATTCCGAGATTTATCGTTCTAAGGAGTGGTATGGGGTGCTGCCAGCAGAGGAAATCAAGGCTCGCAGAGAGGCTTTCTTGAAGAGGGGGCTGACGATTGATGGCAGGGGTGTGGCTAACGCAGTTAATAGTTT
>ERZ1026776.1562-NODE-1562-length-12561-cov-28.763633_pt1 | contig 12561 bp, 10 predicted proteins | sample MGYA00380125_ERZ1026776 | MGnify/ENA primary metagenome ERZ1026776 (study PRJEB33269, sample SAMEA4719761) | human gut metagenome | biome: human-associated habitat; feature: organic feature; material: feces | place: Cameroon | collected 2013-10 ...
GGTTTTACGATCACGGGATATCCCAGTCCTTTTTCCACTTTGTCAAGGAGAGTCTCTATCTGTGCATAATCCGACAGCGTATACAGCTGTGCATCCAGTACCGGAACATCGCACTCCTTTAATACGGCTTTCATAATGTATTTGTCCATGCCGATGGCGGATGCGGTCACATCACAGCCCACGAAGGGGATTCCCATGGTCTTCAGATAACCCTGGAAAGCACCGTCCTCTACGTTGGTACCGTGAACTACGGGGAAAGCCACGTCGATCTCTACCGGTTTCTTCCCACCGAACAGCTTCACCGGGAAAGGAGTCAGGAATACCCTGCCGTCCTCGTTGGTCATGATGACTCTCTGGGACTTTTTCAACAGTTCGTCGATATTTTTATAGGATTCGATCTTGCCGATCTCCTCACCGATATACATTTCATTACGCTTGGTCATATAGACCGGGATTACTTCGTATTTGTCTGTGTCCATATTCATGACAGCCTGGATGCCGGAGATCACGGATACTTCGTGTTCTACACTCTTGCCGCCAAACAACATTGCTACTCTTGTCTTCATCTATTTTTCCTCCTGGATTTTCCTACTCTCTATCAACTATCCGGAACCGCTTTCGCAAAATCGCACCGGAATCGTCTAATAGTTATCCGTAAGATCATTCTCTAATAAAATATACTTATGTCCCTGCCCTTTGATGGCATAGGCGTAAGATACGGCTTCCTCAAGCTTGTCGAATACAAGGCATTTCTCTTCCGGGAATCCTTTTTCCAGCACGCCCTCCCTGATGGGCTCGGTATGTCGTCTGCCCACTAACAGGATGTAATCACAGCAATCTGCTGCGTAATTACCGAATTTATGATTGTACTCCGCTTCCTTGTCACCCAGCTCCACCATGCCCGGCGTGATCAGGATCCGGATACCGTCAAACATAGCCAGCGTCTCGACCGCTGCCTTAGAACCTACGGGGTTGGAATTGTAAGCATCATCGATGATCGTCACCAGACCGTGCTCCCGCATCTGCATACGATGGGGCACCGGCTCGATCCGGCGTACCGGGATCCGCAGTTCCTGCAGTGTCATACCCATTTTATGAGCGACTGCGATAGCCCCCACCACATTGATGACATTGTGGGCACCGATGAGGCGCATCTGAAATCTCTCGCTCTCGCCGTCCGGGGTCACTACGGTGAACTCCGTACCTAACTGGGATACCTTCACATCTTTGGCACAGTATCCTGTCCCTTCCGTCTCGGAATAATAGAAGATCTTCTCCGGGGTCTGATCATAAGCGGAAGAAGCTGCCTGCTGCTTAATATAACCGTTGTCGCCGTTTAAGAACAACATGCCGCCTTCCGGCAGGGCATCCGCCAGCTCGAACTTCGTCTTCTGAATATTCTCCATATTAAAAAAGGTCTCTAAATGCTGCGGTCCGATGGATGTGATCACACCGTGATCGGGATGCACCATATCGCAGATCTCCTTGATGTCGCCCACATGGCGGGCACCCATCTCACAGACGAAGATCTCCGTGGTGGGCTTCAAGGAGCCTCGGATGGTCCGCACCACTCCCATAGGAGTATTAAAACTCTCCGGAGTCACCAGCACATTATATTTTTCCTGCAATAATGTCTGCAAATAGAACTTCACACTGGTCTTGCCGTAGCTGCCGGTCACACCGATAACAGTAAGTCCGGGCACACTTTCAAGCTTCCTTACAGCATCATTGATATAATGCTGATTGATACCGGCTTCGATAGGATGATTGATGACATTTGCCACAATATCCAAAACAAGATTCACAGATACCAGGATCAGGCACAATCCCGGGATCCGCTTCATTCCGCCCAATCCACACACCAGAGCGAATACCGCAGCCGTAAGGGTCAGCTCCGTAGTGAGCAATCTCTTGACCCGGGCGGTATACACCAGCTTTTTCTTCGTGTTCATCCGCTTCATGGCACGATATACCACGATGATCACGAGCAGTACCAGATATTCGAAGATTTCAAGAGCAAGATACGGAAACACACAGGTCACAATGCCCAGTGCCAGACCAAAATAGAGAATCCATTGCAGCCGGAACTTCTTCTTCAGCCAGTGAAGGTGTTCTTTATTCTTATAGCCGTTCTGCTGGAACATATGCATGTTATACCGCATGGTATAAAAATATGCCGGAACCGCAAGCACGACCGCTATCAGCACACGTATGATCATTTCAGATATGCCTCCATAATTCCCCGGAACTGTGCCGGTTTCTCAAGGAAAGAAAAATGACCGGTTCCCGGGATCACTGCCAGGCCGCAGTTGGGGATCTTCTCTTCCATAATATGTGCATCCCGGATAGGAGTTGCCGTATCCTGATCTCCCCAGATCAGCAGTACTTCCTGACGGATCTTCGGAAGCAGCTTTGTCAGATCCTCATTCACTGCCTTCACCATACACTGACGCATCATGGGTGTCGCATTGCGGTAGTCTGCCGATCCCTGTCGGCTCCTCCAGTCATCGATCACCTCCGGGAACATGGCATAGATCAACTTCATGTTCAGGAATTTCTTCAGGATCTTGTATTTGCGGATCTTCCATTTCTGCGCAGTAGTACGCACCGGCAGGACACCAGCGCTGTCGATCAGGATAATATTCGTGATCTCAAAAGGGATGCTCTCTCTGGCCGCCAGCTTGATGATCACGCGTCCGCCGTAAGAATGACCGATGAGTGTTGCCTTCTTTATCTGCATTACTTCCATGAATTTGCAGAAAAAGTCTGCAAATCCGTCCACATCCCAGGGTTCCTTCGGTTCATCGCTGCCGCCGAAGCCCGGGAAATCGAACTGGATCACACGGTATCTGCTGCCGTCAATGGCACCTGCCACAGAATCATACACTCCCAGATCCGTACCCCAGCCCTGTAAGATCACAACCGTCTTATCACCGGTACCGGTTGTTTTTACACATATATTATATCCGTCTACTACTATATTCATTGAAAACCTCAATTTCAAATTGCACTGTTACAAATTTTTATTATAAGCTGAAAGTATCACAATATCAACCAAAAGCTTCTTTCCCCAATTTTATGCCATAGTTTTCATAAGCAAATTTACTGTTTCTTTCAAGCCAGCTACCAAAAGAGAGATTTTCTTTTTCATAAGATGCACAATTTTCACTAATCAGCATATTGACCTTATCTATTACCTCCTGAATATCTATCTTAAATTGTGCCTTCCCCTCTTTTTCCTTCTTGAGTTGGTAAAATAGAATATTCATCAAGGTTTGCAGCGCCGGAAAACTACCGGCTACATTGATCATAGCGTACAGACCATCTCGATAGCCTGTATCAATCCCTGATGTATTATCTCTTGCGTAGCAATTATGAATCGCATCCACGACTGCCTGATAATTATGACCGGCACCGGGATAGCTTTCAATACGACAGCTGCCAACACCTGAAAGCAACGCCAGATACGCCATTCTATTGCCTGCAACATATTTTTTGTTGATAATATTCACCATTGCTTCCGCCTGATCCACTAATTTATCATATACAGTTCCCATTTGCTTTTCTCCTATCTCATAATAGATATTGTGTAGCCGACACCGTCACTGGTACCGGACAATTCATTCGATCCACTTGATACAGCATCACTGATTATATCATGTAAAGGCTTTTGTGTCACTTCAACTTCACCACTTAATAGTCTTCCACCAGACACAAATTGATCCATGTAAGCACTCCAGCTATTGACAGATGGCATGGAAATATTTGTTCCGTTTAATGGAACTTTTGTAGTAATCATATATGCACCATCTGCTGAATTTAATGGCACACCGGATAACACTTCCTGTCCGAATCTTTCATAATCCGATATCTTAAATACCCCACCTTCATATGAACAAATATCACCATATTTATCTGCATACTCACTCAATTTGCTAATAGGTACTGAGAAAATGCCACCACCTGATTCTAAGCTTGTCTTAACGTCTCCAAAATTTCCTCCAAAACTAAGAATATTTGCTCCATTTACTTCAGCATTTTGAAATGTCACAAGTTTCAATTCCACAGGATTTCTACTTAACTCGTCAGCAACTTCCTGCAGATTTGTACATTTTAGTAAATGCTCATTATCAGGGCAAAGGCTTTTAACATATTGAACTATCGCATCATCACTAATGAACTCATCTGCTCTTGGCAATAACTCACTATGTTCTATACCTGTATATACCTTAGTGCCGGCAGATTTTGATATTTTTAATTCAAGAATATCATCCAGGCTATACTTATCGGTATCAAACAGTCCTTCGTCATATCTACGCTTGTATTCCGTAATTGTATCTATTCCATTTAATTTATTTTCTGTTAATTTGAGCGCAGTTACATCTTTATCACTAACAATATCTTTGAGCATCTGCTGTTCTTCAGAACTTAAGTTATCCCAGCCATTGCCCCAGGCATCTCTTGCCTCTTTCGTAATATCATACTGTTTGTCGGATTCTAATCTGGAAATATATTTATCAATAACCTCCTCGGAATACCCGGAATCTTTCCCTATTTTCCGCAATGCCTCTGTAGCTTCTTCATTTGCCTTGATCGGATCTACCTTTTTGGCATTAGAAATTGCTTCCTTTGTCACTAATAACTGATCTTCATCTATTAAACTTTTTGATTTTTTGGCTGTCGCACTCACTACTTCATCTGCATTTTTCCCAGAGGTTTTTGCAACAAATGCCAAATCATCTGTGTGCTTCAATACATCTCCAACCTCGCCAATAAGACCATGTGTATCCAATGCAAGTCCAAATCCATCCAGGGCAAGTGCTCCCCAGTCTCCTTCCCTGATATCATACGAGCAATCCCTAATTCCTGTGACAACACCAAACGCATCGCCAAATCCCGGTACCAGAGAAACTCCCAGATTTAAAACCGCAGCAAGTTTAGAATCGCCTCCATATGGACTATAATTTCCCCATATAAAATCGTATGCCGCCTTTCTACCGGTTTCCGTGAATGTTGCTCCAAGCGCTGCCGCTCCAAAGCTGGTTGCTGCTGCGGCGGCTACGACTGCCGTACCAAGTCCAAATGTCAGACAGCCAACAGCTACAGCCGCTGCTAAAGTAAGAGAGAATCCCAGAACAGTCTGCCAACCATAGTTTTGCATAAGTCCCGACAGCGTGCTGCCTGACTCGGTCCAACCGCCATCATCAGCAAATGCAATTAATGGTGAAGCCGTCATAACCATTACTATCTGTACAGAAATGACAGATAATACAAAGATTGCTGCCACGGTTGGTTTATTCACCTTAATAATTCCAAGCTTGATAAAGGACAGAATGATAACAACAATCGATATTGTTAATCTGACCCAGAAATTAAAATCCAGCACAAACCAGAGTATCGCATTAAGAATGGAACACAAAATCAATCCTATACCGATACCAAATAGTCTGAGTTGATATTCTCCAAATAACGGAGCCCGGCTTTTACCGCTCATCACCTTTTTATACCGGGTACTTGAATGAAATATCATCAGAAATGGGGCTATTGCACCATCTTCGCATTTCATACAGGAGAACAAAATCATGACAGCAAGTAAAAAAACAGTAAACGGATTGAATACCGCCATGTTCAAAACGGATGCTATTGCCAGACCTGTCCATACATAATAACTCATTCCTCTCGGAACGGCAGCTGTGTAATGCTTGATGTTCTTCCCAAAAGAAAATACATGCGATATATTTGTTTTGACTTTTCCGGAAACTATGTCACCGACAATCGTTCTTAAAGCAATTGCCAACAGGTAATACAATAATGCCGTAATCGTAACCGTGTTAACTGTTCCGGCAAATGTCGGCATTCCGGTCACGGATGAAGTCTGTGCAACACCCGCCAGCAAATAGGCCGTAGCCTTGCCAAAAACAGCTCTTATATTAATGTTAAATGTATCATTCAGGTAACATAATGCATAAAGATTCCATATAAGTGTAAGAACAGACATCAATACACATAAGCCGACTCTTTTCAGTATATTTTTCCAGTTGGTAAAGCTCTTGAAAAAATTGACAAACATCATTTTTATGAAACCGAACAATCCTTTGGGAAATGTTTCATTTCTTGTCAATTTCAAAAAGCTCAGTCGCGTGTAGTATTCTGGATCCTCTATTTTTCCATCTTTTGTTTCCGGCTTATTGTCATGCTCTTTATTGGCACGACAATGACTATCAATATATCTTACGATTACTTCCTTCAGTTGATCATTGCTATATTTTTCAATATGAATTACTCTGTGATGATCATCTAAGGATATCTCTTCAAGCTGTTTTTTTCCAATATGGATCAACTCATCTGCTTCATATTTTTTACCGCTTATATTCTCAATGCACTGCAGAAAAACCCGGTTCACAGGTTCCACTTCCAAATGAATACTACGCCCTTGTTCTGAAAAAATCTTGTTGGCATTCTTCAATTTAAATTGCTTATTTGTATCTTTTTTCTCTATTTCGCTGCTAAAGTAATCATAAACAATTCCGATATCCGAATCTGCCACTAAAACAGCCCTGTCTTTTACCGCATCCTGCAGCATAGCAAGATACATTCCATCCAATTTGGTGACAAATATTCCCTTCTGATCCGAATAAGACGCTTTTTTTATCGTAACAATATTTGAACTTTGTGACCATGCATTTATAAATGTATATACAACCCCATTGATAGTGGTTTCGTTGCCATTTCGAACCAGTGTCCCATGCTTTATGGCCAGATTGATAAGTTGTCCCAGCTCTGTCTCATTCGGTTTTGCATAAAGTAACGGTGCATTCACAAAGCCCGTGACATGCGCACAATTGGTTTTTCTCATAAAATACTTAAATACTAAAATAAATTCGTTTAAAGATAATTCATTTATTACTGCCGGTTTTTCCTTTTTCATAATGTTTGCCTACTCCACAATATTTTGGGGTACGATCGTAAGACCGTACTTTCCTCCAAGCCAATAACTATCTTTTACCTTTATCAGACACTTTATTTCATTATCCGACAAACCATTCTCTTCTTTTAAATACATTCCCTGAAGTTCTGACTGCAGACCATCATCTGCATAGTTAAGAATGAGTACTCCATCATATTCCGTTGTGATCCACAGATAACCATCCTCATCCAGAAAAAGCTGTCTTACTTTTTCTCCCGGAACCCCGTTCTCACTGAAAAATGTAGCTGTAATTTTGTATTCTCCGTTTATCTTTTGGACAAGTGCCAGTCCACCATCATCCATGTATCCGGTTCCAACCAGCATTTTTTCATCCCCGAGATATTGCAACGAGGTAACATATGCATGGGGAAGTCCGTCTGCGACAGTAATAAAATGAGTGCCGTCATTATCCCAAATACTAATTCCTCCGTTTTTATGATCCAGATAGGATGCGAACCACAGGCTATGCCCTGTGCTCTTTATTACATTGACAGAATCACTGCATAATCCGTTTGAGGAATTATATATACTTTCTACCTTCCATCCCGACGGACTTCGTATTAAGCTGGCTGCGCCATGATAAGTTCCGACCCAGAGTCTTTCCCCATCCCATTCCACAGTATTCACACGTCCTTTGGGAATATCCGGATAACTAAATTCCAGTCTGTCACCGTCTCCATTCTCCTGAAGCCCTGTCAAGCCATCTTCATGTCCGATCCACACAGTTCCATCAGAACTTTTTGTTATTCCGGCAGAATAGATAAGATTTAGTCCTCCATAATATTTTATTTCTTCTCTTGTATCCGCATTATATACATATACACCATCGTTGCATCCTACCCATACATTCTCACCATCATAATAGAGTGCTGAAATTTCTTCGCCGGATTTCAGGATTGTAAAATCTTCCCTCCAGGGAACATTCTCATCCCGGTTTTCCACAATTTTTCGGGAAATAATAAATGCCAATAGGATAAATAAAGCAAACAGGAAATATAAACTATATGTAAGAAAACGTCTTCGCCGCATTTTCATCTCTCACATCCATTCTGATCTGCCGACACCCCAGAAAATCTGCTTCCATCTTACTGTGTGTTACATACAATATCGTTTTCCTGTCCTTATAGTTTTGGACCAGATACTCCAGATTTTTCAGTTTTGTCTTTTCATCAATATTGGACAAAGGCTCGTCTAATAGCAAGATTCCCTTATCTGCTGCTAATGCTCTGGCCAGTGCAACTCTTTTGGCCTGTCCACCGGATATTTCTTCCGGAAATCTCTTTTCCAATCCGCCGATTTCCAAGGCATTCATCAGTTCATAAATTACGTTTTTATCTTTTTTTGCCATTCCATATGCGATATTTTTCCACACCGGCATATGATTCCACAATACCGGCTCCTGATATACCAATGCAATATTTCTTTTATTGGGAGGAGTCCGGTCATCCATGAAAATACCATTGAGGAAGACACTTCCACTATCCGCATTCTCCAGTCCTGCCAGAATTCTGATAAAGGTACTTTTCCCGCATCCGCTTTCTCCCAAAAGCACCACCATTTCTCCTTCATTTACAGAAAGTGAAAAATTTTTAAGTACTTCCTGTGAATACTGCTTACATAAATTCGTCACTTCAATCGCTTTTTGCATGGTGTCCCCCATATCTTTTTCTTATCACACACACCGGAATCACTTCCAGCAAAAACAGAAACAGCGTTACCCACAGGCAAAATCCCGACACATATTCCGATGCGCCATAATGCAGATAATTATATATCTTTACCGAAACAGTCTCTGCTCCGGGCGGCATCAACACAAGCATGATTCCCTCTTCACCAAAGGACAAAAAGAAAACTAATAGAAATGAGCTCAATATTCCCGGCAAAAACATTCCCAGTTCCAAAAGCGTTTTTTCATACCGGTTTTGTTCATATAAAACCGCTAATTCAATGCTTTTTCTATCTATGCGTTTCATCGTACTCACTAAAACGATAAGCGCAATCGGCATATAATGTATTGCACACCCCAGTGCCGGCATAAATAATGAAGTGCTTATCCAATGAACCCAGGAGCCATTGACAGCATTTAATAGTCCCATCGCCTGCAGCGATCCCGGTATCACCATACTTCCCAACATAATCATCCAGATCAGTCCATTTTCGCAGTTTGCTAAAAAAACGGCTGCAGGTATCACACAAAGGACTGCTATAAGAGCTGCCAAAGAAGCTATGATCAATGTCACGCCTGCCTGTTCATAAATCATATCAAATGATTTCCAAATATTCTGCATTCCATCGGATGTAATTGTAAAAGTTATTACCGGAAGCAGTACCTGACAGACCAAAAGTCCAAACGAAACATTCATAATTCCTTGTAACCACACAGGATATTTACATTTCACAAAGCTTTCACTTCTCTGCGGTTGATTCATTTTTCTGATTGCCTGTTGTACAAATGCTAATGGCAAAAGTAACAGGATCAACAAGGGTAATGACATTGCATACGCATTTGCGCTGCTACCAGTCCTCCCGTATGCAGAGTATAAGTCCAGTACATAGGTATTATATTGAAACATGGACGGCACGGAAAAATCTGTTACCGACAGAATAAATACTGCTGCAAATGCTGCTACAATATATGGCAATATTTCAGGGAGTATGTTTTTCCACAATACCTTAGAAGACTTCTGATATACCATTGCCATTTCTTCAGACTGCCTGTTACACATTTCAAGAGCTGAAAGAATCAATAATGTAGTAATGGGAAGGTACGTCATAGTTTCCACGAAAAGACACGCCCCAAAGCCTTGTGCTGAATATTTTAAAATACCGGGTCGTATGAAAGCCAGCACTCTGATCAGATACATCCACGACAATGCATAGATATAATAAGGCACAGGCATCAACAAAACGAAAAAATATCTGTACCACCTGTCTGACAGCCATCCCTTATGAATATAATTAGCAGCCAGACCTCCTAATACGCAGGTCAGGAGTGCAGCAAGTCCTCCAAGTTTTACGCTGTTTAGCAAAAGACCTATCTGTCTGGCATCCGGCAGTCTGATCTGCTCAACAGTCTCCCTCCATGCAAAAAAGAGAGGGAGCCATACCATGATGATGTATGGAACTATACTCATTCCCTTAAAAAATCTTTTACAATCTCTCATGACGTTGCTCCCTCGTGAAGCTCTTATTTATTGCGCTCTGCTAAAAATAGTTTCCATATCTTTGCTTGCGATATCCAGATACTCGTAAATATCTTCCAGATTAAGATTCATTCCTTTAATTCCACTATCTGACACAGCATCTCTACAGCTTACATCAAAGAATCCCATGTCTACCAGCTTTCTCTCTACTTTTTCAGATAGAACAAAGTCCATAAATGCTTCTGCGTTTTTTTGATCCGGTGCTCCCTTAATAATAGCAGCAGTGCTGGGTGTCATTAATGTGCCCATTCCTTCTTCAGCCTGGTCAGGGAATACCATTACCACCGGTGCTCCATCTTCTATTGCTTCTTTGGCATCATCCGTATCTGTGAACCCGATTGCCACTTGTCCTGTGGCTGCCATATCTTTGGTCACAGAGTTTCCATCTACTACCTGTACTCCTTTGTCTGCAATACTTTGAAAATATTCTCTTGCCTGTACTTCTCCTAATTGTGCATATATTGCAGCCGCCATAGTTCTGGTCGTTCCAAACATAGGGTATGCTATTGCTAATTGGCTTCCTTCATATTTATCATTTGCAAAATCATAAATACTATCGGGATATTCCTGTTCTGTCAATAAGTCTGTATTGACCAGAAATACTCTTGCCCGTCCTCCCATAGCCGTCCAGGTTCCATCTGCCGCTTTATAATATTCCGGAATCGTATCTGCTTCTGCCGGAACATAGGCTTGCAGCATTCCTTTTTTCTCCAGATCAATCGTTTGAATAAACTCATTGTTCCAGAATACGTCACACACCGGTTTCTCAGCTTCCGCAATGATCCGGTTGGTCAATCCTGTGGTTTTATTGGATTCCGTATCATAAACCGCCTTTACTGTAATACCGGTCTCTTCTTCAAACATTTCGAATATCTCATCTGCATACACCTGGTCAACTGCTGTATACACTACTACCTCATCCTGTTTTTTACCGCAGCCGACCATACTTAACATAAGTACCATACCTATATTAAGTAAGATCCGTTTTTTCATTTGTTTCCTTTTCATTTTTCACTCCCGGATATACATATAGACCAGCCAAAGGCCGGTCTATATCCATTTTGACTGTCTCTTAAATGTATTTATCCATTAACTTATCAATTACAGGCAGTTTTATAGTTCCCTGGTTGAACGCTTTATAGATAAGCACAGCAAATACTAAATCTTTCAGTAAGCTGACCATCTGAGAAATCACGCTAAAAATATTGTCAATAATTGAAAAACGAATACTGTTACCAAAGAAATTAAAGAATACATTGAAAACTCCGGTAATCACATCCACAGCATCCGGAATCAGACCAACTAAAAGAGAAAGGAAGCTGAAACATGCCAGCGTTGCAACTGCTTTCACTGCGGTCTTCTTAAGCCATTCATTAGATTCCATGAGAAGCACATATCCCGCCAACAGGGTAATTGCTATATATCCGCCGAATAATGCTGCCACATATAAAAATGCTCCAAAAATTCCAACGGAAACTCCTAATTTTGTCTTCTCCATTTTACTTTTCCTCCTCTATTTTGGTACCGCACTTTGCACAGAAAGCTGCGCCGTCGTTGATTACTTCACCACAATTGGGACATTTCTTCTCCACCACATTCTGTTCCGTGGCTTCCACAGACTCCGTCACCGGTACCGGCATCGCAGTACCACAGGTAGCACAGAAAGCAGCTGTCTTGGAATTCTCTGCGCCACAGTTAGGGCACTTAACTACACCCTTAATTTCAACGATCTGCTGTTCATAAGCCTTGATCTTCTCCATTGCCTCTTTAATAACTGCAATCTGCGCTTCGTAATCTTCTTCCGAATCTTCAGAATGATTTTCGAAATACTTTTTTCCAATTTCAGAATAAGCTGTTTTTATCTTATTTTCCTCATCTGAAATACTGGAATTGATTTTAGCCACATCCGCCAGTTCCTTTGTCTTGGCAATAGCCTCCTGCCCTGCTGAAGAAATCTTTTTTCCAAAATCATCAAAAAAACCCATTTTGTACCTCCTCATATTTTGTTAATAACTGAAACTATATTAACTCTTTTGTATAAAAAAAGCAATGGAATAAGATTTCAGTATAGCGTATTGGGGGGCCCCTGTTTCAGTCAAACTTTACATAACCGTGTTGGTACCCATCTCGTCGTATACGCAAAATGCCACAGATCTCGATCCATGGCATTTTGTGTGTTTCCTATTCTGTTTCATCATCCGTATCGAGACCTTCCATCAGAATACGGTTCCATTCCACATTATTACTCTCAAGTTCTTTCTTCTGCATAATGCGATTGCGGTCACTTAAGATCGCCAGCATTTCGTCCGCAATCTCCTCCGGCGGCAGATCAGAATAATGACACAGATAACCGATCATACGGCTCGCCGTAAAATCCGTATTCAGATTCTT
>ERZ1026776.1565-NODE-1565-length-12545-cov-3.413211_pt1 | contig 12545 bp, 10 predicted proteins | sample MGYA00380125_ERZ1026776 | MGnify/ENA primary metagenome ERZ1026776 (study PRJEB33269, sample SAMEA4719761) | human gut metagenome | biome: human-associated habitat; feature: organic feature; material: feces | place: Cameroon | collected 2013-10 ...
TTCCGTCGTTTTGACCGCAACGAACCGCGCTTTGCGGATCGCTCCGGTCCCCGCGCGAAGGCTGTGGAAACCCGTCGCTTTGCCGATCGCCAGGCATTTGTGCAGACGCAGACCGTGCGTTTGGACGCGGATGTGGCGGCTTACTTCTCTGATCCCGCAGCGGTGAATGCGGCGTTGCGTCAGGTGATCGCTCTTGCCGGCCTCGTGAAGAAGGCGGAAGAAGAAAAGAAGGCGGCGGAAGCGGCTGCGGCTGAAACGACGGCTGAGGAAACGGCTCCGGTGGACGCCGACGAAGAAGAAATGGCGGCTGACAACGGCAGCGACTGCGGCGAAACCTGCGCGCCCGAAGCCGTGGAAGAAGCGGAAGAAAAGACCGAAGCGTAATCGGGTGAGAACGGTCGTTTGACCGTTTTCCTGAAAGCACGCCTCAGAGCATGACAAAGGTCAGTGTCTCGGGCGTGCTTTTTTATGCCCGCTTATCTGCAGCAATAGGTGGTTTGGCTGCGGTGGAAAGTACAATTCCCTTCGGTGTGATAGGGGGAATTTCCATGGAGACGTTGGGGATATCGGCAGCCCGATACTATCGACATGCGCAGTATCTGACGGCACTGCAGACTAACGCCCGGATTGTTGAGTGAGATGTACTGGGCTTTGGGTGGTCGATTGTTGATAGAAAAATTGAAAAATCTCCGGTGTTTTACCAATCGCTCAGTCGGGATCTTCTGGCTGTCGCCCCGGAGGCGAAACTGCTGACGGCAAGCAGCCTGTGTTTGGCCGAACAATTTTTCCTTACCTATCAAAACGCAGTGACGGATGATTTGTCGCTGATGCAAGACTTGAAACATCTGACTTGGCCTCATCATCGTGTCATTCTTCAACATTGTCGTACGGATATTGCTCAAGCTGTTGCACTAGTGCGGCAGGTAATCGCCCAGAATTGGAACGTGCGGGCGCTTTGGAACCGATTGACGGGAGCTGACGGGCAGCCTGAATGGGCGGAATGTTCTTTGAAGTCTGATTTGATGTGTAATTCCTATGCTTTGGAATATTTGGGCATTAGAGAAGAACATAATAATTTTTGCATCAAGGAAGCTCTGAAAGAAAAAGTCATTGACGTGTTGCTCAAAGTGAGACAGGGATGGGCCTTTGTCGGCAAGAACGTCTGTTTGACGGTGGGGAATGCTGAATTAAGTCTGGATCTGCTTTTTTATCTGTTGAAACGGCGATGCTACACGGTGGTGTCAGTGTCGTCGGCGGAGTTTGATGAAGGAAGTTGGGGATTGTTGGGGACTCAGGTGGTGGCTGTGAATCATCTGGTAAGGGATAAGACACGGGATGGCTTAACTCAGGGACTGATGGTTTGTCGGTCGCAAGACACCCAAATGGCTCAGTATGCCTGGGAAGCCGGAAGAGAACCGTTGAGTGTGATGGAATTTGATGACACAGCGTTGCAAACGGAAGAGATAGAAGATTATATGCCGGCGATTGAAGAACTTGAAAAGCATTTATAAACAACGAACTAAAATTCTTCCACAGCTGTGGAAGAATTTGACTGTCGGAGCAAATTCTATGGAGTGAGAAGCGAAAATAGGGCGTTCGTCTCACCATTCGCGCCACAAATTTTGTGGGAGTTTCTGAACTCGCTAAACTTAGCCCCTATGCGCTGATTTTGGTTACGGCGCGTGATGATTCTTAACCTCAGGAGTCCTGCCTCATGTCCTCCACTACGGCGCTTAATCGGGCGCAAATGCTTGAACGCCTCCGCAGCGGCGAATCGTTTGACGTTGTCGTGATCGGCGGCGGGGCTACGGGACTCGGAGTGGCAGTGGATGCTGCAAGCCGCGGTCTGAAGACATTGGTCGTTGATGCGCAGGACTTTGGTGCCGGAACGTCGTCGCGTTCGACCAAACTCATCCACGGCGGCGTACGCTACATGAAGAATCCGCGGGATTGGCCGCTCGTGAAGGAAGCGCTCGCGGAACGGCGGTTGCTTTTGAAGAACGCGCCGAAGTTGGTGCATGCGCAGTCTTTTGTGATGCCCTGCTACTCCTGGGGTGAGCTCGCTTTCTATTCCGTCGGTGTGGCGCTTTATTCCGCGTTTGCTTCCTGCGGTTTTGGAATCGGCCATATGTCGGTCTTTTCCCGCAACGGCGCGCTTTGCGCGTTGTCGGGGTTAAAGCGCAAGGGGCTCAAAGGTGCCGTGAAGTTCTACGACGCGCAGTTTGATGATGCCCGTACGGCGATTGCCCTGATGCAGACCGCGCTTCGTGAAGGTGCGGCGGCCGTGAACTACATGCCGGTGACGGGGGTGAATCTTGAAGGTGACCGCGTGGCGTCCGTGACCCTGAAGGACGAAGAAACCGGTGAAACCTTTACGGTGAAAGCCGGGTGCTTCTTTAACTGCGCAGGGCCTTGGGTGGACAACATCCGCCGGATGGCCAACGCGGAAGCCGACAACCTCGTGCGGATTTCCCGCGGCTCCCACATTGTGGTCGACAAGAAATTCATGCCGTCGGATGCGGCGATGGTGATTCCGAAGACCAATGACGGGAGGCTCCTTTTCGTGATCCCCTGGAAGGACAATCTCGAAATCGGAACGACGGACTTGGAGCAGGGACAGGCGCCGTTTGATCCGGAAATTACGGATGACGAAGTCGACTTCATGATTGAAACCGCCAACGGTTACCTGGAAAAGAAAATCACCAAAGACGATGTGAAGGGGAGTTTCTCCGGTCTGCGGCCGCTCTTTAAGGGACACGTGGTGTCGGGCGGCCCGTCGTCGGCGAAACTGTCCCGCGAACACGCGGTGATTCCGGAATTCGGGAACCTCGTCACCGTGACGGGCGGCAAGTGGACGAGCTACCGTGCGATGGCGGAACACGCCCTGGCAGTGGCCTTCCGTATGAAACTCATCCGTCGCGGCGGCTGTATGACGCGCTCCCTGCCGCTTTATGTGGATCCGTCGGTGGACGCAGAAGCGCTGGAAAAACGGGTGGATCAGGCGAAAGACGCGGCGTCCGTCGTAAAGGACGTGGAAGCCTATGCGGCCTACTGCGTGAAAAATACCGGTGCACGTACCGCGAAAGACGTGCTCTACCGGCGTCTGCGCCTCGGGGAACTCAATAAGGCCCGTACGGCGGAACTGATGCCCGTAGTGGAAGCGGCGGTGAAGCAGGCACTCGGACAGTAAGTGATGCGGGTAAGCTTTGCGGATTTTGATGCGGCGGATTATCTGAAGTCGGAAGAAGCCATTGAAGGGTTTCTTCGGGAAGCCGAGACTGCAGGGGATCCGCAGCACATTGCCAAAGCCAAGAAAATTGCCGAACGGGCTCGACAACAAATTGCGGTGCAACGAAACGGCGAGGTCTCCCGCGATAAAAAACAGCAGGAGACCTTGTCGGAGTAAAGCTTATTGGTTGGCGACCAGTTTTTCTGCCGGCAGATTGACGGCCGGCTGGTTCTTATGCTCTAGAAACTGTTCCGGCGGTTCCGGATCTTTGATTTTTACGGCGACGATCTGATTCACGCGGGCGCCTTCCATGTCAACGACCTCAAATCGGTAGCCGGCAAAAGTCACCCGATCGGAGAGTTTGGGGACGCGGCGGAGCATATACATCAGGAACCCGGCCATGGTTTCATAGTTTTCTTCATCCGGCATTTTTCCGATTTCGAGCAAACGTTCCACATCTTCGATCGGAGTGGCCCCTTCAATGCGCCAGGAGCCGTCTTTGTGCTCTTCAATCTGCTGGGTATCGTCCGTGGGGACGAAATCCCCCATGATGACCCAGAGAATGTCTTTAAGCGTGATGACGCCGACGGTTAGGGCATATTCGTTGACAACGGCGGCGAAGTCTCGTTTTTGAGTTTTGAAGATATCCAGCGTTTCAGAAAGTGTCAGCGTGTCGGGAACGGTGAGCACTTGAGTGATGAGACCGCTTTCTTTCAGGGTAAACGGTTGTCCGTTGACGTAGCGCTTTAAGAGTTCTTTGGAATCCACGCAGCCCACAATCTGATCAATGGATTGGTCACAGACGAGAAATTGACTGTGTGGATAGGATCGGACTTTTGCTGTGATGCTTTCGTAGTCTTCGTGAAGTTCAAAATAAACAATGTTGTCTCGAGCCGTCATGGCGCTCGGAATGAGTCGGCTTTCCAAATCCATGACATTGGTAATGGCCGTTTGTTCCTGCGGAGCGATGATGCCCGCGGCAACCCCTGCCTCAACGGTGGCTTCAATGTCTTCATTGGTGATTTTTTCTTTGGTAACGGTCGGAATCCCGAAAAGCTTCATGATGCAGCCGGACGTCACGGTAAGCAGCCAGACCAGGGGTTTGAAAATAACGATGAAGCACTGCATGAGACGAACCATGCCGAGTGCGGTCGATTCGGGACGGGTCATGGCAACTCGCTTGGGGATCAAGTCCGCAAAAAGAATGAAAAGAAGGGTGACGGTGATGAAGGCAGCTGAGAACGCGACGGACTCCAGGGCTTCCGGCGGAACAAAGCGGCGGAAAAGATCGGAGAAGAGGCGGGTGAAAGCGGCTTCGCCGATGATGCCGCCCAAAATCGCGACGGCATTGATGCCGATCTGAACGACGGAGAAGAATGAACCCGGATTTTCTTTGAGGGAGAGAACCATTTTGGCGCGTTTGTCGCCTTTTTCCGCCAAACGGGTCAAACGGAGCTTACGGGAGCCGGCGAGCGCAATTTCCGACATGGCAAAATAGGCTGCGGCAATCAGTAACCCGACGATCATCAGTAAGTTGATGATTAAGTTATCCATAAACACTATCCTCTGTTTCAAGTAGGTTGTTGTTTGAAAGCGTTTTCAGTCGGTGCCGCAAATTGCACAGGAAGCTGCAGTTGCTCTAAAAGCGTTCGGACGGCGGGGGTTATCGGTTCGAAAACCACCCATTGGTTTTCCTGATGCAACAGTCGGATGCGGGAGAGTTCAATGAGCGCGTCACGGAGCGTGCAGCGGTTTTCCTGAAGCCAAGCGGAAATTCGTGTGGTGCAGTACCACCGAAATACCAAGGCCAGATGCAGAATCAGCATGAAGCCGTATTCCAGAGACGGCAGACAAGACGTCGGCAGATCCAAAAGTTCAGGAATCCATTGGCCGGCCGTGCGGCGTACCGAACGAAAACCTTCGCAGAGATGTCGGCATTGTGTCGGGGAAAGCGAGTTATCCGTTGTGAAAAAGAGAGAACAACCGCAGGTGAGAAAGGCTTCTTCCACGGCTTTCTCACGGCGTTGAAAAACGGTTTTTCCAGAGGCTTCGAGGACAGCGGCTTCAAAGAACGGGCCGAAGTGCGGAGAAATTTCTGAGGGATCGGCGTGGCGCAGACGACTTTCAGCTTCCGTTTTGACCAATAGAGACGTCAGTGCGGCCGACTGCAGTGAATCGGCTTCCCGATTAAAAAGAATGAGCAATTTTCCTCGAACGCCTTGGAAGGTAAAGGGATAGGCTGCAGACGTTTCGAGCTGTACCAGGCGGAGGTTGTTGAGGCGCGCACGAAAGTCCTGCAGGCAGGCTTTCATGGACGCATCCAGTTGAGATAACGGAATCAAAAGGAGACCGTTTTCCGGCAAGAGTACGGAGACTTTATTCAGTGGTTGATAGATCGGATCTAAGACCGTGACGGTATTGTCGGTCGGAGGTGCCAGGGGATTGTCTTCATCACCGGCCGTTGAATTGTTGTCGGAAGCAAACCCCAGGGGCTGAGCGGAATCTGCCGCAAGATAGAAATTGAGCGAGGTGCCGGAGATCGGCAGTGTCACTTGACAGACGGCGGCTTTGCGACGGTGGTTGGCTTCGACGGAAAATAATTGCCGAGCAACCGCGGGAGTCAGTGACCACAGCAGGGAGACCGACGGAACGACAGGGGTTGATCCGGAAACCAAAGAAAGGCCGACAGAAGCCTGTACAGCGGCTTCAATAACGGCAGAGGCTTTACTGTCTCCGATCAGCTGATGAAGTTTGCTGGACAGATGAAGCTCGGCAGCGGCCTTTTGGCATGCTAAATGCAGTGCTGTGCGACCGACCGGAACTTCGGCGGCGGAGGCGGTACATTTTCGGGTGCGGCCGGATACCCGAACGGAGGTTCGCTGCGGCAGAGGACGGTTGAAGTGTCGGAAATAGTTGGTGTTCGGTATCAGGGTTTTGGTCTGGTCGGCTGCGAATTTGCAGCGACCGATGCAGATTTTTTTCGGCTTGTCTTCGGCTTTGAGGCGAAGGTAAACATAGTAACCGCGGTTTACCTTCATCAGCTCACAGCCGGAAGGAATGGGGAATTCGTAGTTTTCGTAAATCATGAGAATACTGCCGGAAACCGAAAAAAAACGGAGCCGAACCGGATGCAGCAAGTCCGGCTCCGCAAAAAAACAGGGGGAGGAAAGAGAAACCCCCTGTTAGTTGTTCTGACGCAGTGTCGGGAAGAGCATGACGTCGCGGATTGATGCGGCGTTGGTGAGCAGCATCACAAAGCGGTCAATGCCGACGCCGCAGCCGCCGGTGGGCGGCAGACCGTATTCCAAAGCACGGATGAAGTCATCGTCGTAATACATGGCTTCATCATCTCCTTGGCTCTTGGCGTCGGCCTGAGCTTGAAAGCGTCGAGCCTGATCTTCCGGATCGTTTAATTCGGAGAAGCCGTTCGCTGTTTCGCGGCCGAAGATATAGAGTTCAAAGCGTTCTGTGATCTCGGGATGCGCATCCGAAGCACGGGCCAGCGGGCTGATTTCCACCGGATAATCGATGATGTAAGTCGGTTGAATCAGTCTGGCTTCGGCAACTTCATCAAACATTGCCATAACCAGCGCGGCCTTGCCGGCCCAGGCGGGTTGCGGGGCGCCGAGTCGGGCGAGTTCCTTGCGGAGGAAGGCTTCATTTTCAAGATCGGCTTCCGTGTACTGCGGGGCATACTTCAAAATGGCTTCCTTCTGCGTAAGGCGCGCAAACGGTTTGGACAGGTCGATTTCGGTGCCTTGATAATTAATGATCTCGCTGCCGGTGGTTTCTTTGGCAACATGCCGCAGCAGGGCTTCCGTAAATTCCATCTGATCGATGTAGGTCCAGTAAGTACCGTAGAACTCAATCGTCGTGAATTCAGGGTTGTGGCGGGTATCGATCCCTTCGTTTCTGAAACAGCGGTTGATTTCGAAAACGCGTTCAAAGCCGCCCACGACAAGACGCTTCAGATACAGTTCCGGTGCAATGCGCAGGTACATATCCATGTCGAGCGCGTTGTGATGTGTGATGAAGGGGCGGGCGTTGGCACCGCCCGGGATCGGATGCAGCATCGGCGTTTCGACTTCCATGAAGCGGTGTTCCGTCATGAAGCGTCGGATGCAGGCGAGAATTTTGGAACGGGTTTCAAACCGCCGGCGGCTTTCCGGATTGATGATGAGATCGACGTAACGCTGGCGATAGCACTGTTCCGGATCAGAGAGGCCCTTATGCTTATCGGGTAGCGGACGAAGCGATTTCGTCATCAGGCGCAGTTCCTTCACGCGGATGGAGAGTTCACCGTGATGAGTACGGAAAAGCGTGCCGCGGGCTGCCACGATGTCGCCCAAATCCCAGGTCTTAAATTTGGCGTAGACTGCTTCGCCCACTTCAGCGGGCGTTACAAAATACTGCATGTCGCCGGTGAAATCATGCACCGTGGCGAAGGCGGCCTTCCCCATGACACGCTTAAGCATCATACGGCCGGACACCGCGACTTCAATCGGCTTGGCCTCCAATTCTTCGGCGGAGAGACTCCCCCACTGAGTCTGGATATCGCCGAAGAGATCGGTACGCTTGAAGTCATTGGGGAAGGCCGGGCCTTCAGCTCGAAGCTGATTCAGTTTCTGACGACGTTCAGCGATGATGTGATTTTCATCGTTGTCGGTGGTCGGCATGCTCTGTACAGCGGTGTTGTCAGTCATGATTTTGCATCCTAAAGAAAGTCAGCCCGTTGTATGGCAGAGACAGAGAAAACCGGGCGGTATTGTTTTCTGTGCCTGGGAAAGATGCGCGGCGTCAGTAGCACTGACGGAATCCCAATGCGGCTTTGTTGAGCCAGAGGCAGCGGGCCCAACCGAAAAGCGGTTGAAATTTTTTTGATTTTCTCGGTGTCGCAGTTGTCGTTTCGTGTCCGATGTTGTTCGGAGAATTACTGCCTGCCATGTCGCAGGAACGGTGTGTCTCACAGTTAGATGCCGTTTCAGGCAGTTTCTGAGGATAGGCAGGCGGAGGGAGAACGGCGGCTGTTGACGGCACTGAAAGGTGTTTGACGGGCGTCGGAGCCGCTTCAGCAGAAACGGGACACACTAAACGGTAGCCGCGTTTCGGAACCGTCTGGATATAGTTCGGTGTATCGGTTTCACTGCGATCGTCCCGCAGGAATTTGCGCAGTTCCGACACACACTGCGTAACGGCTTGATCCGAAATGGCCTCCCTGTTCCAAACAGCCGCCACAAGCTGATCTCGGGAGACGACCTCCCCGGCGTTTTCAGCGAGAAAACGGAGTAAGTCAATAATCCGGGGCGGCAGATGAATACTGCGCCCGAGACGTTCAATGGTGTTGGTGCCGGCGTGAACATGCCAGTCGCCGATGGTGAACTGAGTGTTCTTCATAGTGACGGACCTGTGTAGGTGCGGTACCGGCTTTTCCTCCCGGACAGAAGAAAAGTGCGGTTCGCCTGGGATAAGAGGAGGTACGTTTACTGATTAAGCCATTCTGAAGAAACACAGATCAAGATACATCATGAGGACGTCAGATTTGCATCAATAGATTGATTTGAAAAGATAATGCGGATTTATCAAGAGTAAAAATCTGATATTTATGAGCGTAAAGATGGGAGGGAAATGACGGATTTATCAGAGAGATCGGTTCGAAACCCGATGGGAGAGAATGGGCTGGAAGGGGGTGTAGTACAATGAAATGAGTGATATACCGCAGCGCCTTCCTTTTGTTGCATCGGCGCTTTTTTATTTTCCTCAGGCTGAATTTGAGAGAACGCAGTTTCGGATAGGAACCTAAAGGCTTAGCTTATGGAAGGTAATTTTTTTAAAGTCGGCGAATTTGAAGTGGATCCGCGTACCAACCAGATCTATAGGGACGGTGTGGTCACGATGCTCCCGCCGCGCCTGATGGATTTACTGTGTTTTTTTGCTTCCCGTGCGGATGAGGTTGTCACCCGAAAAGAGATTGTGGATAACTGTTGGAACCGAACCTTTGTGATGGATCAGGTGGTGACGCAGTCGATTTTTGAGTTGCGGAAGTATTTGCGCGGCGGGCGCCGCAAGGATGAGACGGTTGATTACATTCGAACCGTTCCGAAACGGGGTTATCAATTGGTGGCCGCAGTGACCGTCCTGCCGACGGCTGCTGCGGCGGAATTCGCGGCCTTGGCCTGGGTGGCGGCGCTGGCTGCAGTCGAGACGCAGCCGGAGACGAAAGACGTTTCGGCAGCGGCAGTGTCCGAAGTGTCGAAGACGGATGATTCGGTGCAGCCGCAGGCAGCAGAGGAAGTGGCGGCAGAACCGACGGATACTAAGGGGGGCGAACCGGTACTGCAGGGACGGGAACACGGCTCCGAAGAGTCCTCCGCCAAGCATTTCCTGAAATCGTTATGGCTCAATCTGTCGTCGCTGGGGTTTAAAAAAGGCGCGTATTGATTTTTTCGGGGTGATCAAAAAGAAACGGGGCTGATTCCTGATATCGGAAGTCAGCCCCTTTGTTTTTGGTCGCCGCGCAATGCGCGTTTTCGAGATTTACCCATGGTGATTACCCCCGAATGTCGGCGAAGCCGTAGTAGCTGTTGACGACGAGAACGGCGAAGGCAACGATGCAGGAATTCAGTGTAAACATGATTTGTTTCCTTTTAAATACAGTGTGTTGATAAAATATTGATAAATATAATCAGAAGGTACCGGGCATTCTCAGTGACGGCAGTCGGAAAGACCGAACCAGGCGTTGACGGCGAGAATGGCAAAAGCGAGAAGGCAGGTATTAAACGTAAACATGATGAAGTTCTCCTAAAAATAGTGGGTTGAAGGTATTAATGTGCGGGGGCAAAGATGCCGAGGCCGTGCTGGTTAAAGCGAAAGAGCATCGAAGCATAGACTTCAGGGATCTGCTGGCGGCCGTCTTCCCAAGCCATCAACTGGATTTGAGAAACCCGGAGGATGAAAGCGAGTTCATCAACGGTGAGGCCGAGGTGTTCGCGGATATGGCGTACGGTTGTATTCAACATTTTGTGTTTCCTTATATAAAGTTGATCTTTTTACCCCTGATACGGCGCATCAGGTTTTTATCAACTAGGGGCATCTTATCCGTCGTTATAAAAATTTCATCAGGAATCGTTTTTTCTCTTGACGGAAATCAAAACCCATAAGGGTAAGCGATACAAGCCATAAATAGATGATTTATATGGGTTTGTCGACAAAATTTTTGGAACCGGGAGTCGACCGATTAATGAAATCCGCCACACGGTGTGAGTGGTTTGAATGGGGATAAGGAAAAGAGGCGGAGAGAGACGGAAGGCAGAGGATGCCAGCCATGGTGAATAAAGAAAAAACGCCCGACATCAGAGGATGAAGGGCGGTTTTTCTACCGGGAGGATTAATGCTTCTGGTGATCCGGAATCAGGGAGGGATCCCGTTTGGCGACCAAAACACCGTAAACCGCCAACGAAAACAGCAGAAAGAGCGTCATAAATTTCATGAGATCATTGTCTATGATGGTGAAGTATCCGACAAGGAACACCAAACTGATGCCCGCGGCAATCTGAACGCCGAAATCATAAACCGGATCCGAGGGGGTGCTCCGAACGATGGTGAAGGCGGCCGCCATGCAGGTGAGATAGGGCAGTACATTGAGCAGCGTTGAAAATTCGGCGATGTTTTCAAAGTGCAGAAAGACGTCATCCATAATGGGGGCCGCCAAAATGCCGAAGGTTTGGAAAAAGGTAATGATGAGAAGACCGACGGCGGGGATTTTGCCTACCATCCCCTGGTTGAAGATGGCGGGTAAATGACCGTGATCGGAGGAAATTTTAAAGACCTGCGACATGGTGAACTGCCACCCCATCAGACTGCCGAAAAGGGCGAGGAACATCAGAAGAGCCAGTACCTTGCTCACGGCGGGGCTGAAGATGGAGTGGAAGATGACGCAGAAGGGGGCAGTTGCCGAAATCATGGCGTCGTTAGGCATTACCCCCACGATGAGCGTTGAAACGGCGATGTAGAGCACCGCGGTGACAACGGTAGCGATAAGAACCGCGGTGGGAACGGCTTTCTCGGGGTTTTCAACACTGTCGGAGTTGGCGAAGGCCGATTCCAAACCGAGAAACGACCAGAACATCATCGGTACGGCGGTTTTGAAAGAGAAAACGTCATTGAATTGGTGCGGATTCCAGTTGGCTTCAAAAAGACTCTGGCTGAAATGAAAAGGCAGCGCACAGAGCAGAACCAGCATCGGGATAAAGATGCCCCAGATGGTGATGGCGCTGATTTTTCCGGTAAAACGAGAACCCGGCAAATTGATGAGCGTGGCAAGCCAAAGCATCACGACCGTCGTGACGGGCATCACTTGCGAAGAGAGCGGAATGTCGAAAACGGCGAAAAGGTAGGTAACCGTGGAAATCGTAATGGCAACATTGGCCAGCAGCAGTGCCAGAGCATAGGAGACGTTGGTGAGAAAGCAGCCGAAGTCGCCGAAGGCGTTTTCCGCGATGCTGCCCAGACCGGCCGTGTGTTTGGAATACATGCCGCAGTAAGCAAAGGCGTAAGCCATCGCTACGGCAGAGACGCAGACAACGCCCCAGGAAAGAAGACCGATGCCGCCGACACTGGCAATCTTGGCCGGAAGCATGATGATTCCGGATCCCAGCATGTTGAGAGTCGTGAGGAGCGTGAGCTGCGTGACGCTCATTTTTGACTGAGACATGATTCTTCCTGATTCAGTTACGACAACTAATGATACCCGGGTTCCCCGAGGGGAAAAATCAAGTCTCCATCAAGAAAAAATTCGGCCGTTCCTGTACGCTTTTTTTCGATTCTGCAAGAGGAAAGAGAACCGGAAAAAAGCGGCAGGGGACGACCGAAAAAAACCAAGGAGAGATTAGGTTTGGGGAAATCCGCCGGAATCTCCGTTAGGAGAGAGTCGGAAATTCCGGCGGACCATGGCACTTACTGCTTGATGACCTTCACCGTGTAGGTGCCGTCGGCCTGGCGGTAGGCACCGTGGATGTCGGTTTCAAAGCCGGGGAAGTGTTCACCGATTTCGCAGAGCATCAGGAGGAAATCGAGCACGGCGCGGTTGTCCTTCGTGAGCACTTCGCCGGGCATGACGAGCGGAACTCCGGGCGGGTAAGGAAGAATCATGTTGGCGCTTACGCGATCCTGCATGTCTTCGATCCGGACTTCTTCGACTTCGCCTTTGAGTTCGCGCTGGAAGGCTTCGTGCGGCGTCATTTCCATCTTCGGCAGATTTTCGAACGCATGGAACATCATGTTCGGCAGATCGTGCTTCACCGTGAGTTCATGGATGCCT
>ERZ1026776.1566-NODE-1566-length-12541-cov-66.629265_pt1 | contig 12541 bp, 11 predicted proteins | sample MGYA00380125_ERZ1026776 | MGnify/ENA primary metagenome ERZ1026776 (study PRJEB33269, sample SAMEA4719761) | human gut metagenome | biome: human-associated habitat; feature: organic feature; material: feces | place: Cameroon | collected 2013-10 ...
ATATATCCATACACTCTGCCTCCGTATGCTTGTCGAACAATGGCAGTTGGAGGTACACAATACGCATCCTGTCGGACACTAGCTGGCGTGTCTGCAAATCGGTAAGCACCAAGTCGGTGCGAAACTTCTTTAATATCGGACTCGACGACACGAAATCCATGAAACATACCGTATAGACTGGAGCCAAGTGATAGTCCCAGATTCCACGAACGCCTTGCTGCACAATGGCACGTGCCGTGTAATACAATGCCCTGTCGGCAAAGTATTCCTGTTCTTTCTTCTGCATCTCGACGATGACATGCTTGCCTTCGTTTGTGACGCAATAGACATCGAAGACCACACCACGGTCATCGGGGCGCAAGCCAAGTTTTTCGGTCTTGGCAAACGTCACGTCCTTGATTACCAACTCGTCTTCAAACAATCCGTTGAGGAATGTTATCAGGCATTCTTTAGTGTCTTCGCTTCCAAAGATTCGCTTGAAAGCCCAATCGACACGCGGATCTATAAATCTTGCCATCTTCTTACGTTTTATAAGGTCGTGGACGCAATATTGCATTTCTGTCGCAAAGATACACTTTTTTATTGAAACTTCCTAAAATTTCTGGGATTTTCTTTCAAAAAGAAGGAAAAGAAGAGGGGTATGAGGGTATAAGTCACGCAGATTTCACAGATTACGCAGATTTTGACCCGCTCGGTCTTGGATTTCGCAAATTTTGACCTGTTCGGTCTTGAATTTCGCAAATCTTCTTCACTGTTTTTTCTAGTTCCCACAGATTTCACAGATGCACACCTATTTTTGACCTATTCGGTCATTTCGGAGACCGGAGGTTGCCTGTGGGTGCTCATGGGGGCGAACCCGCCAGGCGTCCAGGCGGATTTGCAATCCGCCTTCAAAAAATGTCCTGACCTATTTGGGATTTGCGGATTTGCAATCCGCAGCAGGCAAGAATGCTGTTGCTGGATTAGGGCTCACAACCCCTCGTCTTTCTTTGGGAAAAGACGGAATCTTTACATTTTCGACTTTTTAGGCTCTCGGGGGCGTTCCTGATATGGTTTTTCTGAAAATGGGAGGGAAAAACGGAAAAAACAGATTTTACCACCTAAATAACAAAATTTACCCGTCGCATTGCAGCAATGCGACACCTTGAACAGAGGAAGGTGACACATGAACAGAGAAAAGATACATCTTATTCCAAATAATTTTTGTATATTTGCAGCGTGATTCAGATACTTATTTATCTGTCAATAGATGAATATACAAAATAAAAAATTTACATCAATTATTTAATAAAACATAAAGTATGAAACAGAAACAAGTACACAAATCGAATCGGCTCGTCACGATGCTGCTGCTCGTGATGGCTATTCTCATGCCTTATGGGGGGGCATGGGCACAAACTCAAACGCTGCCTGCTGGTAATGGCTCAGCAGACAACCCTTATAAGATATCCACAGCTGCTGAACTGGCGTGGTTCCGCGACCAGGTGAATAGTGGTAATAATCGTATTTCAGCCACGCTGACTGAAGATATTGACTTGGCAGAGTTCTGCCATGCGAAGGATGGCACCCAGTATACAGATGAGCTCAGTTGGGCTCCTATTGGTAATTCAACATATCAGTATCTTGGTACATTCGATGGCAAAGGGAAGACCATCAGTAATCTCTACATCAATGCCACCTCTAATTATACCGGTTTCTTCGGCTATGCTGATAGGGGCAGCATCAAGAACATCACGTTCAATAAAGCGAAAGTAAAGAACGATAAAGCAGATACTGGAATTTTGGCAGGAAACGCAGGTTCTTGTATTATTGAAAATATCAAGACCTTGGCAAACTGTTCGGTAGAAGGAAAAAACTACGTTGGCGGAATAGCAGGAGATGCTAACGGCAACATCAGCAACTGCGAAAACCGTGCAACAGTGAAGGGTATAAGATCTCTCGGAGGAATTGTAGCTGCCTATTCCGGTAATTCCATCACTTCATGCGCCAATTATGGTACCGTAACAAGTGCGAGCGGAGTCGTTGGTGGCATGGTTGGAACTTTTTCCTCTGGAACCATTCAGAACAGTGCCAACTATGGCGATGTAACAGGAACTTCTTATGTCGGAAATTTGATAGGACTTGCTCAAGAATGCAACCTGAACAATGTGCTTGGCACAGGTAATGTTACTGCTACTTCTGCAGAGCTTGCCGGTCTCCTTGTTGGAACCATAAAAAAATCCTCCAGCACCGCTTCTGGCATCTTAGCATACAACAGCAGTGCGAAGCTTACCATCAATGGAATTGAGCAGACAGGTGAAGCTGTCAGGGCTATAGGAGAAGGCTCATTGACATCTGCTGATAAGATAAAGGCATTTACTACAGAACAATTGAAGAGTGGATTGGTTGCCTATTTGCTCCAGCAAAATGTCTCAGGAAGTACAAAATGGGGGCAAAAACTGGGCACAGTCGATTATCCTTTACTTGGCTCTGCTGATGAGGTTTACTTGGATGGTAATGTGACAATGAATTGTTTAGGCGAGCTGGAAGGTACAGGTACATTTATCAATACCAAGCCTGCACAAGAGGGCACATTTACGTTTAAGCATGGCGATAGTCCAAAACATCACAAATTCGTGGCTGCTACCTGCACCACAGATGGCAACATCGAATATTGGGAATGTAATCTTTGTCATAAGTCTTTTTCAGACAAGCAGTTGACACAAATGGTGAGCAGTCTTGTAGTATTATCAGCTACCGGACATGAATATGATGAGAACGACAAGTGCACGAAGTGTCTGCAGGAAATTCCTTTCTTGAAATTGGGCAACAATGCCATAACAATCGAAAAGGTATTTGGCGATAGGAATGAAATCAGCGGTTACAACCTTTATAAATATACAGCTCCAGAAGATGGCACATTGGAGGTGAGGCCAAACAGCAACGGTAAAGATACCTATGGTACCCTGTGGGAGAGCCGTACGGCTGAATATTACTTGACATATAATGATGATAATGTCAATGGCAGTGGCTTCAAAATCACCTATACAGTAACGAAAGGCACCACATATTATATCGGTGCACGAGAATACAATGGCAATGCCATCGAAGGCGAAGTCAAGCTCAATGTAAAACTGAATGGTATTGATTATGAATTGCCAGCAGGTATGATTGGTAAAGGAACCGAGGCGGAACCATTTGTGCTGAAGACGGCAGAGCATCTGGCGTGGTTCCGTGACTACGTGAATGAAGGTCACCCTAGCGCCTGTGCAAAGATTGCCAATGATGTGCAAGAAATTGATATGAGCAGTGTATGCCATGTGGCTGATACCGAAAAACAGGTAGCAGAACTCAGCTGGACTCCTATCGGTAACTCAGATAATATGTATCAAGGTACATTCGATGGCAACGGGAAGACCATCAGTAATCTCTACATCAACGCCACCTCTGGTGATGCCGGTTTCTTCGGCTATGCAGGTAATGGCAGCATCAAGAACATCACTTTCGACAATGCGAAGGTGAATAGTACTGGTAATAATACTGGAATTTTGGCAGGATACGATGGGTATTGTATTATTGAAAACATCAAGACCTTAGAAAAATGTTCGGTAGAAGGAATTGAAAACGTTGGCGGAATAGCAGGATCTACAATTGGCAACATTATCAACTGCGAAAACCATGCAATGGTGATGGGTGCATCCTGTGTAGGAGGTATTGTTGGTTATTATGACGGTTCCTACAGATCCATCACTTCATGCGCCAATTATGGTGTCGTAACAGGAAGTGCGGCTAACGTTGGCGGCATGGTTGGATATTTTATCGCATCCCCAGGAACCATTCAGAATTGTGCCAACTATGGCGATATAACGGGAACTTCAAATGTCGGAAACTTGATAGGAAATGCTCAAAGTTGCAATCTGAACAATGTGCTTGGCACTGGTAATGTTACTGCTACTTCTGATACAGAGCGTGCCGGTCTCCTTGTTGGACACATAAACAATTCCTCCAGCACCGCTTCTGGCATCTTGGCATACAACAGCAGCTCGAAGCTTACCATCAATAAAACTGAGCAGACAGATGATGCCGTAAAGGCTATCGGACTAGGCTCATTGAACTATCCTGACGGTAAGAATGAAGCTGACGTGATTAAGGCTTTCACCGCAGAGCAGCTGAAGAGCGGCGAGGTGGCTTACCTGCTCAACGGAAGCAAATCAGAAGGAGAACTGGCTTGGTATCAGAAACTCGGCACAGATGCTTATCCTGTGCTTGTTGCTGAAGAGGGCAATACAGTATATAATGGATCATTCCGTTACTGCGATGGAACGACTTCCTCATATAGCAACAGTTCTTCTGATAGTGAATTGATTCACGTTGCATCTGCCACTTTAATCATTCCTGTGTTCGATGCCGACAAGCACATCTATCACATGGGCTGCAGCAACGAGAACTGCCCAGAGTATAAATATGTTGCTGATGCAGATGGAACACTGGAGGCTACAAAGGCAGAAGATGGCAAGTTCTATGTCGAGGAACTGAACCTTACCGATGCTACAACCATCAACACCCAGGCTCAGTTCACGGTGAAGAACCTTCAGTATAGCCGTCAGCTCACTGAGGGACAGAAGGGTTATGTAACACTCTGCCTTCCTTTCAATATCAAAGCAGCTGATGTTGCTGGTGCAGAGAAGTGCTATCCTGTAGGAAATATGATGATTCACATGCCTACAGCTGATGCAAATGTATTGAAATTCGTTCTTATGCTCGATGAGCAGCCTGATATCACGGCAGGAACACCGATGATTGTTAAGCTTGCAGCAGAGAACGCAGCTCAGAAATTGGTTGCAACGGCACAGAATGTAGAGTATAACGCCAACTTCTTTGCAGCTCCAGCAACCAAGTCGCTGACTCTGAGAGACTGGGATGGCAAGTCGGGCATGATGCCTATCTGTCATGACTTGGCAAGCGCCTCTATAGGCGGTGTCTATACAGCTACAACTCTGGGAACAGGAAGCTACAGTTTGCGTGAAGGTGGTAAATTCGGTATTCACGAAGGCGAATTGTCTCCTTATCGTGTATATCTGAACATTCAGACATCACAGTCGGCTCCTTCCCGTGCCATGATGTTCAGCATCGGCATGCCAGACGACAGTTCTACCACCGGCATCCGCATCATCAATATGGCGGATGGCATGCAGGCGGGTTCAGCCGTCAAGTCAGCAGCCATCTATACCTTAGAGGGTCAGCGCGTAAATGGCACCCCAGGCAAGGGCATCTATATTAAGAATGGAAAGAAATTTATTGTTAAATAATTAAACGATAAGGAATTATGAAAGAAATGATGAAAGAATTCATGAAGAAGAAGGAGTATTTTGCACCATCGATTCAGGTAATCGAGATGGAGAATTCATGCAGCATCTTGGCAGCGAGTGGAGAAGAGTCAAAGGATGATTACGATGACTGGGGACCGGGTTATGGAACTAATGATCCGAAATATCCAGGTCAGGGATTGTAATCTGAGGATTCGGATTATATATATAATGAGAAAAGGCTGCAGACGGCATCATGCCGTCTGCAGCCCTTATAGTTTTAATGCCGTTGCATTTTTTCTTAACTCATTTCCTTAATAACTCATGCAGCTCGTTACGCCCAGCGTAGTGCCAATGGCAGTGAGAATGCTGATTATAATCTGAATCACGGTTTTCCAAGTTTCTTTCTTCATTTTCAAGTAATGTTTTTAGTGATTATTTTTTTAGTGATTATTTTTTATTGATTAGTGATTAATTCTTAGCGATGTGATAGGAGAGGAGAGAAGCCCCCGAAGGGGCTTGCTCTAGATGGTTACGTCAGTACTGTCGCCGTCACTTCCGCCGCCGCCGGTCGTGCCAGAATCGGAGCCGCCGCCCTGACCCGTGTTCTCACTTCCGCCGCCCTGGGTGCCGGTTCCACCCTGGCTGCCACTGCCGCCCTGGCTGGTGTTACCCGAACCGCCGCCCGGATTGCTTCCGCCGCCATCAGTCTCCTCAGCTCCGTAGCTGTCGTAGGCAGTAATCTTGCAGAGCTTCTTCAGCTCGTTATTGCTCCAAGTTTTGGTATTTTTTACCAACAAATGGATGCCCTCCACGCTAGCGGCTGAAACTTTGTCGCGGCTCACCTCGCCATGAGAACTCATGCCGATGGAGAAGAGGCCCAGGTCGCCGAGACGAACACTCTTGCCGTCGAGAATCAGCTCCTTCAGGCAGTCGAGCATATCCATCATCACACCATGCACGGTGCCTCGGCTGTAAGGCGAGTTGTGAGATGAGATGTGGTCCACGAACTCCTCGAAGTTCATCTCTCTGTCGGTCACCACGGTGGCATACCAGAGTTCCTTACCTGCGTTCTCGCCCGTCTGGGGAGTGCGCTTCACTTTGCGATACTTAATATTTCCCTGTCCCATAATTTTAGTGATTTTTAGTGATGAATAAATTTGTGATTAACTCTTGCCGTTCCGAGAAGCCAGGGTGGGTGGTTTCTCTGAATGACGGTGCAAAGGTACGGCTTTTATCTGATACCGCCAAAAATCACCCAGCACAGTTGTGTTAAACGGAATTAACGTTTGTGCCGTTTTCCGTTAAATAAAAAAACTCATAGATTCTTTTGAGAGAACTCTACGAGATGATTTTCCGAAAACTATGAGTTTCTGTAAGTAACTCGGGGTGCAGGGATTCATCATCCTGCCAAAAAGCGTTACGTTACAGATGTGACAGTTTTTATCGCAACCCCCTTATAGCCAGTTTTTAGAAGTAACTTATATATATTTATATATAAGTTAATTTATATTACTTACAGATTGAAAGTTCAAAAAAATAGGTTTACCCCTCCGGATAAAACTGTCACATCTGTAACGTAACGCCTTCTAGGCAGTTTGACGAGTTTCGTTTAAAAAAAAATATTAATTAAGGGGTAATCAGCTTTGTTTCAGATAAAAGTAGTATATTTGCAGTAGAAAAGTAGAGATTATGGTGGAAGAAATGAACAATAGAAGATTGCCTGTAGGCATTCAGTCTTTCCAAAAAATTAGGGAAGAGAATTTTTTGTATGTTGACAAGACCGATTTGATATGGAAACTTGCCAACAGGGGAAAAATATATAATTACCTGAGCCGTCCTCGTCGCTTTGGTAAGTCAGTGCTCGTGGATACCCTCCAAGCTTATTTCGAAGGCAGGAAGGAACTCTTCGAAGGGCTGAAAATCATGGATATGGAGAAAAACTGGACAGCTCGTCCTGTTATTCGCCTTGATATGAGTCGAGGTGGTGCTACCGTTGTCGAACTTCGTGCCTATCTTAACCGCATCTTTGCCAAATATGAGAAAGAATATGGCATCCAGACCATTGAGGGCGACTCGCTAGGTAATCGTTTTGATGCCATCATTACGACCGCTTACGAACAGACTGGTCAGCAGGTTGCTATCCTCATTGATGAATATGATGCTCCTCTCCAGCATTTTTGGAAGACACCGGAGCATGAAGGTTGTACTGATGTCTATCGCAGCGTCTTTGCCATCTTGAAGGCGGATGATGAGTATGAGAAGTTTGTCTTCATCACGGGCATCACTAAGTTTACACAGATTTCCCTCTTCTCCGTGCTCAATAACCTCAGCAACATCAGTTTTGATGCTCCATACGCAGCCATTTGTGGTATTACCAAGCAGGAAATCACCGAAAATTTTATGCCAGAGATAGAGGCGATGGGAGAGAATAATGGATGGACAGTAGATGAAACCGTCGAACAGCTGAAAGCCAATTATGATGGATATCATTTCAGCCGTAACAACATGGTGGATGTTTTCAATCCTTTCAGCCTTATCAATGCATTGGCTGATAGGGAGATAAAGAACTATTGGGCGTCGTCGGGTGCCACCTCCTTATTGCCAAAGTTTGTGGATGATTTTGAAATTCGTTTGCAGGATTTTGACCATTGTGCCTTGCTGGGCAGAGTGGCTGAAACATCTGATGTAACTGGTGGCGGAGCAGAATTGTTTCTTTACCAGTCGGGCTATCTCACGATTAAGAGTTATGCGAATGGCGTCTATTTTCTGGGGTTCCCGAATCAAGAGATAAGACAGGCACTCAATGAGATAGTCTTGCCAGCTCTTTCCATGCGTAGAGTGGGCAATCTGCAATCCACGCAAGCTTTTCTTAGAGCCTATTTAAGCACAGGCAATCTGCCTGAAGCGATGAAATGCCTTAAAGCTTTAATTGCTGATGTGCCTTATAGCAACAAGAAACTAGCCTCGATGGATATGGAAGAACGCTATCGCCTTATCATAAGTACGATATTCAATGCCATAGGATGTCGTGTGGAGGTGGAGCACATGCTTTCTACTGGCAGAATCGATATGGTGGTAGAAATCTATAGTTATATCTATGTGTTGGAATTGAAACTCTCCAAGAATGGCGGTCTTGCTGCTGCCGAGAAGCAAATCCTGTTGAATCAATATGTCGAGCCATTCAAGGCGGATAAGCGGAATGTAGTGGTTCTTGCAGTGGAGCTGGATGATATGGGCAAGGGATTGATAGACTGGAAGGAAGTGAAGAATTGATACCCCTCGCCCCCTGAAGGGGCAGAAGCTTTATAAAGCACTCTAGTTTCGTAAATAACCTCCGGACCCCGGAGGAGGCCAACTTTCAATAACCGCTGGTGGAATGACCGAAGGAAATGGAACCTGCGGATAGCTGCAATACTCTCTCCAATCGGGGAATTTAATATACCCCACTATATTTTTTCAAAACTTTCTCCCGATTTTCTTGCTTGTTTCAAAATATTGTTGTACCTTTGGGGGAATAAATGATAGAAAGTAGATCTTAAAAACAACGTAACTCTATAAATTTCAACGAATTGAACATGGAATTGATTAAGGTTATAAACAACATATCAGAACGGGTGATAGATGATTTGAAGTTTGATTACAGAACTTGCAGCAAAGTTGATACCTATATTTGGAAACAACTATAGCAAACGCAACCTTCAGCATTATCGCAAATTCTACATTTTATTTCCTGATTATTCAAAAGTGTACGAGTTCGTACACAATTTGAATTGGACACATATTAGGCGACTGTTGTCTGTGGTAAATCCAGAAGCACGAATGTGGTATCTAAAAAATGCCTCTGAAGAGATGTGGAGTACGACAACTCTCGATCGTAATATTTCGTCTCAATTCGATGAATCACAGTTAGAACAGGCTTTAATAGAAAAGATGGTTATTGCTAAAATCGGCATGGATGCCATCAAGGTCTTAATTAAATAATGCATGAAGTGAGCAGAATGCAGCTCATGATATTACCTACCCATTCATAAAAGTAAGGAGAGGAAGTGTAGCACTAAAAATGCGCACTTTCTCTCCTTTTTTGTATACTTTTCTGAGAATCATTAAATAAATCATATACATTGTGAAAATTAAGCGTTTTCACGACTCTTGCAAATATAGAAAATTAAGAGTAACTTAGCACTCAAATTTAAATAAGTAGATTATGGCAAGAGGAAATGCATATGATAAATCATACGCCGACAGGTATATGAGAGTAAAGAAAATCGAGAGGGTAGGACCACTTCTCGAACAGATGCTCTTTGATGATATCTGTTCTCTTAAAACGTTGGAATTGGATTTTGATATTTCAAATCCCACCGTCAAAAGACTGAGACGTATGGACTCTTCTGTATCTCATAATACACTTAATAAATTCTGCTATATTATAGGATACTATCTGCATCTGGAAACAGAGGCGGTGGAAAACTATCAGAAGCATGTTAAGGATCGGGATTTGTGGTTGGAAAAGCTCTTTAGAATGAAAGAAGCATACCATAAAATTTACGGTGAGTCGGCGAAGGATGTGGAAAAATTAATCGAAAAAAAGATTGATTTGCCGCATTTCGTGACTCAGGGTTCAGAAACAATGTCATAGGTCTTGGCTTTGCTTGAAGCCATGATTGATGTAAGTAGCAAAAACATGTCCTCTTATGCTAACTAAGAGCGACAAGAGAGTAATAATTAAACATTAACAAACAAAACCTATTAAAGCAAATGATACATTCATTATGTCTTTGGGGGCATGTCTGAGCTTCATGCCGTATCATGTCCCCTCTAGCATCCGTCACTTTGCGAAACACGTAAGGGCTCCCCTCCTCCCCAAGAAGTGAGGCAAGTTGTTTGGTCATTAAACTAAATTATAAGAAGAAAATGACTAAATATATATATAAAGCGTTGATTAAGCTCGCCCAGATGAGATTAATTACCGTTGTAGTTAACGTGAATATGCGCGACAATAGTATCCTCGTGCAGATTCCAGGTAATCATAACCGTTTTAAAAAGTTGAATGACAAAAAGAAAGAGAAAGATGGTGACAAATGATACTTATAACTTCTACGACAATTCCAGATTGGTTCGTATTGATCGTGTTGAGAATTTAAATGACTTTATTATTTTGAATAGAAATCAGGATTCACAGGCTGATGTGTGTGAGGCTGATTTTGAAGTGCTGGATGAAGAGGATTCTGACACGGAAGAAATGGTCAAGGAGGAGGTTGCTAAGGAGGAGGTAGCGAAGGTTGCGGTCATACCCCGAGAACTTTCTACGCCTCAAGGGATTGCATGGCTGCATAAAATGCAGAATGCTGGTGAGTTGGATGAAAATTATCAGCCTGTTTCGGAACTGACTGTTGCTCAGATGGGTTGCATCGTTATGAAGGCTCAGTATGAGCTGAATCTTTCTTGCTGCTGGATGGACTTTTCCTTGTTGTGGAATATCAAGAAAGATAAGTTGAGAATGGGGTTTGTGAATGGTCAGAATACCAAGCAAACCAAAGAATATAACAAGAAGATAAACAAGTACTAGTACTAGTATGGTGTACTAGTTCGAACTATTTTTTATTCACAAAATAGCCGTACTTTTGCCCCGGATTTCAGAACGAGCCGTGTTCTGGGATTCGGGGCTTTTCCGTTTCCTATTGCCAGGGTGCTGGCATGGATTTCGCGCCATGTTGTAGTTGGCGCAGCGTATCAGCCCATCGTTCTTTGACAAGGCTGATACAATTTTTTAATTTCTATTTTTTATTTATTGAAGTTTCGCAAGTAGCATTCTACCGTCCCCGAAGGGGGCGAATGTGAATAACCGCGGGTGGAATGACCGAAGGGAATGGAACCTGCGGATAGTGACAGAAACTCTCTTGTCGTCCCCGAAGGGGGCGAACAGGAGCAAGACTGGATGAGGTTCGCCCCCTTCGGGGACCGGAGGTTACTTGCGAAACTTGAGTTATTTACATTAAATTTTATTCGTTATGATGAAATCAATGAATCAGAAGGCAGAGGGCAGCAAGGCTGCTGGCTCTGCCAAGTGTGGTGCGCAGTCTTCTAAGAATAAGAAGAAGGCGGCACCGGTGTGTGTGTTTGAAAATCCGGAGTTCGGAATGGTTCGCATGGCTACTGATGAGAAGGGCGAACCTTGGTTCTGTGCTAAGGATTTGTGTGATGCGCTGGGGTATAAAAGAGCGGATAATGCTGTAAGACAGCATGTTAACCCACATGATGCACTAAAACAGTGCGTATGGGTAGAGGTGGGTAAGAAGAAGGATGGAACTCCTGCCAAACGTTTGACTCCGATGATCTTCGTCAACGAGAGCGGATTCTATGCCCTGGTGCTGGGTTCCAAACTGCCATCGGCTCTGATGTTTAAGGATTGGGTTACCTCGGTGGTGTTGCCTCAGATTCGCAAGACGGGCGGTTATATTCCGGTGAGTGAGGGGGAGAGCGAGGAGGAGATGATTCGCAGTGCCGAACAGATTCTCCGTGCTACCCTGAAGGAAAAGGAGGTGCTGCTGGAGAAGCAGAAGGAGCTGCTCAAAGAGCAGAAGAAGCTGATGGAGGAGCAGAAATCCAAACTGCATCAGCAGGAAGTGCAGATGGGGCTCGACAAGAAACTCATCGGCGAACAGGATGAGGAGATTCATCGCCTCAACGAGGAGGTGAACGACCAGATGGTCCGCATGGCTATCCAGGGACAGAATGTGGTGGCTCTGGAGCGTCAGGTGGACGGACTTCTGCCTAAGGCGATGTATTCGGATAATGTGCTGGATTCCGTTTCGTGCTTCACCACCACCCAGGTGGCGAAGGAGCTGGGCATTACGGCGCAGGAGCTGAACCGCTCGCTCTGTTCCCTGCATGTGCAGTATTACCAGAGCGGACAGTATATGCTCTATGCGGAGTATGCGCACATGGGGTTGGCGAAGAGCCGCACCAAGTATCGTGCCTTTATGGCGCCTGCGGGCGACGGAACGAAGCGTAAGGTGGGAAAAGTGGTGACGAGCACTTACTTGGTATGGACCGAGAAGGGCAGAAAGTTTATCCACGACCTGGTGCATCGCTTCTGGGAACTCGCTGAAATGTATGAGGTGAAGAATCTGGGGTAAATTATTAATCATTTATTATTCATCTTATTCATCGGATTACTCGCGGATCGTTTTTTAGGTCACGCGGATTGTTTTTTAGGTCACGCAGATTTCGCAGATGACGCAGATTTTTCTTTG
>ERZ1026776.1574-NODE-1574-length-12518-cov-84.926422_pt1 | contig 12518 bp, 11 predicted proteins | sample MGYA00380125_ERZ1026776 | MGnify/ENA primary metagenome ERZ1026776 (study PRJEB33269, sample SAMEA4719761) | human gut metagenome | biome: human-associated habitat; feature: organic feature; material: feces | place: Cameroon | collected 2013-10 ...
CATCAAGTTGGGCTATGCTTACATCTATCAGGATCATAAGACCGAGACCAACATCCTGAAATCGCTCTATGCATTGGAGTATCTGAAGCACAAGGCAGTATTCGGTTTGGATCATCAGATATGGAACAAGCTTTCAGCATCCTGGAGCGTAAGATGGCAGCAGAGAATGAATGGCTATCATCCATACACCAAGGTGGATTGCAAGCTGATGTGGGACGAGAAGAAATACAATATCTTCGTGAAAGCCGACAACATCACTTGCCACCGCTATTACGACCTCACTGCCGTTAAGCAGCCAGGTTTGTGGATTATGGCAGGAGCCAGCATAAATCTCGGCTGGTAATATAATAAAACGAGCCTAGAAGCTAACTTTTCATCAGTTACTTCAAGGCTCGTTTCTTTTTTAGAAAAACTACAGAAACAGGTCATCTGCTACCACCTCGCTCTGTACCCGGTTCCAATAAGCATTATGCACTACTCCATACGTAGTAACCATTGTAAGCTGTAGGGTCTTGCGACGAGAGATACTATCGCCAAAACGAGCCAGTTTGTGGCGGAGATTCGCATCATAATCCTTATCAATCACAAATTCATTCTGAGAAAACTTCATTTCGCAGATATTAATGGTGTTATCGGCTCGCTCTATCAGCATATCAATCTGCGCACCAGGACCATAAACCTCATCGTCCTTCACCTGCCAGGAATAAGTATTTGTCACCACTCCCGAAATGCCAAGTGCCTGCTTGATTTGAGGGATATGCTGGAAACATACTCGCTCAAAAGCCAAGCCACACCATGAATAGCGAAGAGGTGAGGTATAATTGTGCGACCAGAACTCTGGGTCATCCGTTCTATTCTCCTTCATAAACTTCAGATAGAACAAGGAAAAATTATCCATTAGGCGATAGATGGCATTATACTTCTTGGCACCATAAGAATTGGTACGGATAATAAAGCCGCTATGTTCCAAATCTTCCAGTACACGAGAGAGATTTCCGCTATCCGTAACACCTAAACCTGATACTATCTCCTCCCGGCGCATTCCGCCAAGTTTCTTACCCAATACATTCACCACATCTATATATGGTTCTGAATTGCGAAAGAGAGAATCATACAGCTCCCTAAATTCGTAATGCAAAAGTCCCTGGGGTGAAAAGAAAAGAGAATCGATATTCTGAGCCAGACTCTTCCCTTTCTCCATCAAAGACCAATAGTAAGGCACACCGCCCATCACCATATAAGCCTCCAACAGATCATACCGGGAATAAGCGAAGCCCATAGCCTCACTATATTCCTCACACTCGTGAAGGGTGAAAGGCTCTAAGAAAATCTGATAGTTCACACGATTGTGCAGGCCTCCATGATTACGGAATATCTTGTTGATAATCCAGGATGTTGCCGAACCACAAACGATAAGCAGGACATCATCCCGCATCGCAGCCCATCCATTCCAGAAGAACTCCAATGCCGTAACAAACTTAGACCTCGGCGTGTCCATCCAAGGCATTTCATCGATAAAAATAACTTTCTTTTTCGCTGATGACTGACGAATCAATTCTTTTAGCATATCGAAAGCCTCCAACCAATGCTTGGGCGAAGAAGGCACTTGGAGTCCAGCGTCCTCTAATGAAGAACGCCAACCATAAAGTTGCTCTTGCAAAGATCCATTAGCAAGGCCGGAATGAGAGAAGGTAAACTGATCTTTAAACGTCTGTTTGACGAGATAAGTCTTTCCTACACGTCTTCTTCCATACAACGCTACGAATTTAGAGTCATCGGAATTGTAAGCATCCCTCAGCTCTGCTTGCTGTTTCTTTCTACCTATCAACATATTATAATCCTCCTCTATCTATTAATTAGCTTATAAAAACAGAAGCAAAGATAATCAAAACTTTCCGTATAATTGTCGGAAAATACATTTTTTAACCCGATTTCCGACAAATATAAAGCTATAATTGTCGGAAAACATCTTTTCAGACCCATTTCCCGACAATTATAGCTCACTATTCCCTTTTTAGGGAAGTACAATCCCTCTCTAATTTTTATTCCGGTTTCTGATATTTTCCATTCACTTTAATCGGTTCGAGATGGATTCCCACATGGGTATCTGCGCCGAAGTGCTGCTTCAGTTTTGTTTCGATATGAGTAGCATGCTCATGCGCCTCATAAAGCGAAAGAGAACCCGGCATGCGGACATGCATTTCTATCGCAATCTTGTTTCCGATGCGACGGGTACGCAGGTTATGAATCTCTCCTACTCCCTGCTCTTCGTTCGCAATCTTCAGAATTTCATCTTCCTCTGTTTCAGGAAGACTGGCATCCGTCAGTTCTTTCACAGACTGCATCACCAATCCCCAGGCAGCCTTGATGATGAAGGCACTCACGATGATGGCTGCCAGCGGATCGAGCACCGCCCATTTTTCTCCCAGGATGATGGCGCCACCAATACCGAACATCGTTCCGATACTCGATAAAGCATCGCTGCGATGATGCCAGGCATTTGCCACTACAGCCTCGGAATGATATTTCTTTCCGGCTTTTACCGTAAACTGATAAGCCCACTCCTTCATCACGATGCTAAAGATGGCAGCGAGCAAGGCAACAACACCCGGCTGCTGGAGTGTTTCGCCGCAGATGGCACGATAGGTCTTGGTAACGCCCGAATAGCAAATCATCACACCCACCACGAAGAGCGAGATGCCGATGATGGCTGTGGCAAGTGTCTCGTATTTGCCATGACCATAATCATGGTCCTTATCCATCGGCTTATTGCCCAGTTTTACGAATACCAGTACCACCACATCGGTAGCGAAATCGGTGAGCGAGTGGATGGCATCCGCTATCATGGCTGCCGAATGTCCGAGAATACCTGCAGCAAACTTCAGCACGAGCAGCACCACATTGATGATGCTTCCCGCTATCGTCACCTTATATACTTCCTTTACTCTATCCATACTATAAAATATAACGGAAGTCCTTTGCTTCCTCAATAATGTTTTTGTATAACCAAATTCTTGTCTTTCATGAATTGAGCGGCAAAAGTACATCTTTTTTCTGAAATCGGATAAAAAGAGAGATTAAAAAAGTATAACGAAAAGGGAATAATGTGATGACGGAGAGAGAAAAGTATGGAATTTTGTGATAAAACACTTAAAAACAACAGGAATTTTGTGATTTTCAGTCCGAATTTCTTTGGAATTTTGTGATAAAATTGTATCTTTGCACACGAATAAGGACTATAAACATATTGATTATGAAGCTTTTGCGCAGAAAGATTGATTATTATCTCAAGGAATGGAAAAGCGATAAGGAGAGAATGCCCCTCATCGTAAAGGGAGCACGACAAGTGGGAAAGACCGCTTCCATCCTACAATTCGCCCATGACAACTATCAAAATGTGGTTGCCATCAACTTCGTATTGCAGCAAAAATACAAGGCAATCTTCGAAGAAGGTTACGAGGTGGACAGCATTATCCGGAACCTCACCCTCATCAATCCTTCTCTGAAGATAGAAGCAGGTAACACGCTCATCTTCTTCGACGAGATGCAGGATTGTCCTGCCTGCGCCACCAGTCTGAAAGCCTTCAAGATAGATGGCAGGTACGATGTTATCTGCTCTGGTTCGCTTATGGGTATCAATTATCGCGAGATAGAATCAAACAGCGTAGGATACAAGGAAGACTACACGATGCATTCAATGGATTTCGAGGAATTCCTATGGGCAAAAGGTTATGATTCTGCCTTTATAGAACGCCTTTACGAAAAGATGGTCTCCATCACACCACTTTCTAATATAGAAATGGATGTTTTGGAGAGGCTATTCCGTGAATACATGACCATCGGAGGAATGCCTGCCGTAGTCAATATGTTCGTGAGCAACGGAAACTTCAGCGGCACGCTCAAGATGCAGCGCCAGCTTCTTCTTGACTATGAGGAAGACATTACGAAATATGCACAAGGACTCGACAAAGGAAAAATCAAGAACGTGTACGACCATATTTCTGTCTTCCTGGGACAAGACAACAAGAAATTTCAGATTAGCAAGATTGCCCATGGAGCAAGAAACAGAGAATACGTTGGTACCATCGAATGGCTTCGTGATGCAGGTATCATCAACGTTTGCTATTGTCTCGCCCAAGTATCCTTACCTCTGAAAGGCAACTACGACCCGAAATCGTACAAACTCTATTATAAGGACACGGGCTTGCTGGTAGCTTCGCTAGATGAAGAATCACAAGAAGACATCAGAGTGAACAAGAACTATGGTACCTATAAGGGCGCCATCTACGAAAACATCGTTGGCGACATGCTGGTAAAGCAAGGCTATAATCTTTACTTCTATCGCAACGAGAAATCTACCCTAGAGATGGATTTCTTCATTCGTGACGCCCAGTCGCTCATCCCCGTTGAAGTAAAAGCCACGGATAATGCCACCCGATCACTCGCTAAGCTAACAGCACAAGATGGTAAATATCCCGATATCAGATACGGCATCAAGCTCTGCAATAAGAACATCGGTTTCAATGGCAAGTTCTATACCTTCCCTTACTTCCTCACCTTCCTGCTCAAACGATTTGTGAGAAGAGAAAGATAGAAATGCAGAAAAATATCTACCTTTGCTACGTATAGACGATAGTTTTATGAAGTATGTGATAACAGGCGACATCATCAAGAAATACCAAAACGATGACGGTATCGTATTTATGGACGTATTTGATTTCTTGTTGGATAAAGATTCTATATGAAAACTTAAATAAAATAAAAAGGAGGGTGTGTCATAAGTTAATGATTCACCCTCTTTTCTAAATATCAGTCTAATTGCTTAAACTCAAAATCTGCTTTGCTGCAACAACTCTTCTTATAGTCGAATTGGTACATACGCATATACTGCTCTTGAATCTCTTTCGCTCCATTATAAAATGGATCGCAAGTATATGATTTAGTTGTCACTGTTATCTCCATTTCAGGAGTCAACACTTGTCCATTTGTTCTCTTGATACGCTTAGGGCGTACAGCAAAAACTCTTCCCATAATCTTAACTTTTTTAATTGTTTGACTTATTTTTTTCAGAAATTTTTCTTATCCATTCGTTTAATTCCTTACCAACCATTTCTGGCTCTAAAGAATTTATTGTTGCCAGTGTCACATAGCAATCCGCTTTTTCAATCTTATCGATTTTCTCTGGACATCCGATACGTTCCAATGTTTTCTTGAGCATTTCTACATTGTTGGCTCTATTACCTAACTGTACAATGACCTTAGATTTATCATTCTCATCAGGCATGGTATCCATATATACCTTGCCCTCTTCGTCATTTTGGTACTCACAAGCTAAGGTTGACCAATACCACGTAAAGAGATTCCAATCCTTATGCTCGCCAACAGCATTCATCCATTGTATAGTACGATGCTCCTTTTGGAGAACTCCCATCAGATAATCTACTCTCTTGATAATATATTGCTGAAGTTCAGGAGAAGATTTGAATCTACTGATAAAGCTACCTCTTGGCACATCCATTGCCAAAGGAGGATACTCCCACCACATTTCACGTTGTCTTCTTCCACCATTATCCCATTTCAAGCACTTTGAGAAGTTCCAATCCCCTTCATAACGAGCCTGAATATAATAATGATTATCATAGAATCCCATGTCTATCATTCCTGGATTACCATCATTACGAGTAATCTGTAATGGGCAATCCTCACTTTCAAGCGATGCTACAGTCCAGCGAGCCTTTGTCCATCTCTCAACAGCTTGTTCCCAAAGCAAAGTATTGTATTTTCGTTGGTCAACGACAGTAGTCGCTTTATTCTCCGCAGAAACAGAATTTCCTTCGCTTTTACTTGAATTCAACATTGCATGATTAACATCAGAAAGGACATTCAAATCTACCAACAGATGTTGCTTTGCTTCCTTTCCCTCGTCTTCATCTCCTTTTTTTGCCTTACTATAAGCCGCATTGAAATTTCCAATCGTTTGTTCCTTTACATCATTAGGGAATGGCTTAAAATCCTTAGCGTACAAATCTTTGCGCAAAGCCTCAACAACGTCAAACAATGTTTTTAGCAAAGCATTCTCGTTAGGACTTCTCTTCTTACTTGGCTCACAAACTATAGTTATCACTTGTTTGACTGCTTCACTGAGTTTTTGGATATTATCTGGCTCACAGTGCATTGCCACAAGCGATGTCTGATACTGTAGCTCTAACTTTTCGGACTCTGTAAGTTCCCCATCCTTCACAGCATTATACAATGTGTCGAGGAATTTCTGATAAATTTTCAACTTCTCACCAAAGACAGTATTGCTTCTATCATGATCAATACGCCATTGCTCAGTTTTCTTATCTTGTTGTTCCTGCCACTCCTTTGTTTTAAGAGCTTGCTGTTCTTGCCATTCACGCGTTTCTTTTGCAATTTCTTTTTGTCTGTCCTGTTTTAGTTTATCTTGCTCCGCTTGCCATTTCTGTTGTTCTTGGCGTAGAGTCACCTCCTTGTTTGTCTGACTGCTCAACAACAATTGGGTTATTATTGCAGTAATAACAACACCGAGAATTGCAGCCAATATACGACTTGGCACTTCATAGTCAGTAAATACCTGAAAATACCAAGCACCAATCAGGATACATATTCCCAAGACAATTGTTATCAGAATCGAATTATTGTTCTTCATTTTTTTGTAGTTTAGGTTCATCGTTTTTCAGTAAAGTTGCAAATATGAAGACCAGCTTGCCATCGCTTCTTTTGAAGTTAGTCAGTTGTTCCATTGCTTTGACATAACCGACCGAATTCTCATGAATGTTCTCTATGATTTCTGTGTCGGAAGTCCCATCATTCTTTTCAGTAGTATGGATAATCATGTCCTGTGTAATGTTGGAGCCATTCAGAAAACGTGAAGCCTGTGCCATTGCCTTCACGGAAGCCACACGATTGATAACGCTTTCATTGTTTTGGTATTTTGAAGGATCCAATGCCAACACAGAAATCAAATAGGCGTTATCATAATCGTTCACTGCACGCACACCTTCAAAGGGTGCGTTGTTATACATCCGGACAAGAAAGTTAGTAAAAGCTACCTTGTCACTGGAATATCCTTGGGCATACAAGCCCAAGGATATTATTGTCAGCACGGATACTAATAATAGTTTCTTCATCTTTACATTATTTGTTCTTAGGCATCAACTTGAAATCAGAATACTTCGAAATTTCGGAAGCAGGGATTCTGAATTTTATTATCCAATTACCGAAATCAGAACCCGCATCAAAACTAATAGTGCTACTTGCAGACCAGAAGAACGGAACGTTTGGATGAACCAACACTCCTTCTTTAAACAGACCAGAACCTTGATTCGTAAAGTATGTCCGCGAGCCATCACTACCATCACCGCCAAACCATATCGTTCCGTTTTGTCTAAACAATTCTTCCTCTTCATCTTTTCTAAACGTTCCACGATAAGATCCCATTAAGAAGCCATTGAACGAAGATGAATTACCCAAATTATCCACAATCTTAAAATTAGAGAATTCTTCCAAAAAGATATTTGTAAATTCAGCAAACACCTTGTTTATATCTTCTTCTGAATTTCTAAACCTTAGGGCCATACGATATGCTAGAGGCTTATCTCTATAGAAGAAATCTGGCCATTTAATTCTTAACCGTGACAGCTTCATATTCATCTTCTCATACTCTGTTCGTTCCTCACTACTCAACGCAATGGCTTTTAAGGTATTGTTTATATTCTCCAATATATGATTGGTATTATCATTTGGTTCTATAGAAACACAGAACTTCATTTGATAATATCCATCTAATAAATTTAGATAGTTCCTATAACTCTCTTTGATAGCATCTATAGGATTTGCTTTAGCATATTGTGGATCTGCACGAAAATCTTTTTCAGGAATGGCAGGATCTGCTATAGACAACTTTTTATCAAATGCTACTGGTAACAATTCCTTTGTCATAGCCACCATATTCCGTAAAGCTTGCAACTCATTTTTCTTATTCAGCTCTTTCATCTTCATGTTTTGAGCAAACGTAGCTCCAGCAAACTCGGTTGATGCACCTTTTGATTTGGCATAGCTAATAAGTTTGGAGATGCATACTGTTGCTTTGACCGTAACCATCTCTTGCCCGTCTTCGCACTTTACATCACTAAGTACCTTATATGACTTTATGTTGCCACTCGATATTGTCACAATTTCATCCTTTACAAGGTCATCGTTGAGAATCGTTGTATTAGCAGAGACAAATGCACCATAAGCTTGCTCTATTGCGCTTCGCAAGGCTACAGCTGTAGCTTTTTCACTATCAACAGCTTTACCAAAAACAACCAAAGTAACCTCATCGTTTGAATTTGCTGAATTATTTTCCTTGCCACTATCATTTGTAACATCCAGAGCCTTAGCGTTATTCCTTTTCTCTACAGCTTTACGCAAAAGTCCACCAGCCAACCTTTGCAATGCGGCCTGTCCATAAGAAACTGTGCTAAAAGTTGGAGCTAAAGCCAACAACACTACAAAAAATAAAATCTTTGTTTTCATAAGTTCATTATTTATTAAAATTATTATTAATCACCTTTATAATAGCGTTTACATAATTTTCTCTTTCTATTGAACGTTGGGCAGGATGGTATGTATCAAGACAAAGTCTGCCATCTTTACGATAAACAAACATATATTTATCATTGCCCAAAGGGACGGTTTCATGTTCTGTATGCTCGTCTATTCCCCAATCCTTCTTGAAAAGCCACATCGTATTGGCAAAACAAATTACTTGTGGGTCGTACAAACGTATTTGCTCTTCGATAATATCCTTCCATTGCTCGTAGGCATGAGCCAATTCCTTGTCGGAAGTGGTTCTATAACCTGGCATCTTGTCAACATTGATATAAGCAATATCTTTCAACACCTCCAACATAGACTTGTCATCACGAATGTACGGCATGTCATTATATAATTTGTTTTTGCGTATACCAACAAGACTATATACTATGGGCTGCCAAGTCATATTAGTATGGGCATCGCTATTCTCGAATGCTCCATAAACTTCCCATCCGCCACCATGCGGTTTACCTTTCTTCATGTCATCATACGGTTGCTTCAATATCCACATGATACGAGGCGAAGACTGACAATAGCCTTCGATATTGAATACTCCATCAGGCAATGGGCAAAGGTCATCTGTCGAAATGCCCAGTTCTTTTGCCCTTGCATAAATCTCTTCCTTGATTTTCTCCTGTCCCTTGCGAACGTCTTCTGGAGATAACACACCTGTATTTACCATATATATTCACGTTTTATATTGTTAAACGTTACCACCATCCTCGGATGATGTTTTTTACTATACTTTGAGGTTGATTGTTTGCCCAAGCCATGCCTACATCGCGGCAAGCCTTAATCATGCTTCGTTTGTTTGCTTGGCTGTCCTCGTATTGTTTCATTTGGAAGTTCCATTCACGAAGTTCATCAGCTTTCAGTTTGGAAGCCACTTCTTTACGCAGATTCTCGACATCAGGGTAGCACGAACTGTATGGCGATATAGTATTGAGGAACTTTGCAACCTCTATGGCTCCTTCAACATCTGGACATTTCATCCACACATTGCGTGCCTTGTTTAACTGCTGCAAGCCTTTTGCATCTATCTTCTGTTGGTATAAAGATGTGGCTGTTGACTGGCATTGAGCATAACAATCCCCACAAACATTAGGCACAGCCATCATTCGTGATATCGCCTCGTCATAATTACCGATGGATGCCATTGTGCGAGCCTTGCTTATCTCTTCTGCGCAATGATTAGTGTAAAAATCAATAATTTTGCTCTTTGCCTTTTCCAGCATCTCGCCAAAGTCTTTATGATTAGGGTTTAGTTTGCTAAAAGCACTAATCATAGCCTTGTTTTCATTGGTACCAATTCCTTGGAGCGATAACGTGCACGACGCATATAGCTTGTTTTCTATCACATCGCCCACAAAGAATGTTACTTCCATTTTCTCAGAAACTCGTGCGGGGGTGGAGGGTACAATATCCTTGCTCGTAATATCAACCTTAGCAGTCAAGACGAAACGTTCTACATAGCCATTGTCGCCATAGCCATTACTAACAAGCATACGTTGCATACGTGTGGTTAGGTTCTTGCTTGCCTCCATTGGGATTACATCATCGGGCATCATAGCCTGAATTGAGATTCGCCCCTCGTCTGATGTCTGTGCAAAAGTTGTTATCGACATCATTAATGTTATTATAAAGAATAGTTGTCTCATTTTATTTCTCTCCTAATACTACAATAGCTTCACCCAAACCTCTCACCATTACCTTTGATGTAATATTGAAAGGCGGTTGTTGCAGAAACTTTCTCAACTTTGTGGCAAATGCTCTGGCATCCATAGCCTTGCCTTTATCATCAAACAAAGGAATACGCACTTGTTCAAACTGGGCAAACGATTCTGTTCCGTCACTCAGATTGAATGTGCCGTTCACACAATTTTTCTGTAGCCAGCTTTGTATGCAGTCTGTCAATTCCTCACCATTATATTCTTCTTCCAAATCCTTGTCCCAACTATCCCAGCATCTAACAGTAAGGCTTATTTCCCTTCCACGCTTAGTCTGATCGGCAAACCAATCATCCATTTGGTGGTCGAAAGGTTTAATGTTTTCCTTGACAGCCCTTGCTAACAATACGGGAATAATATCCGACGAAGGCTTGGTGGTACCTGTAGATGTTGCTATACGTTTATTGGTATAGGCATCAAAGGCTTCAAGAGTAAATGATGCAGAATTGCCACCTCCTGTACGATTCACTTGCCACCAAAGTTGAATGATTACATCAGACTTCACTCTACGCTTCAGTTGGTCAAGTGGGGATTCCACAAGTGAGGCTCCACTCTTTTTGCTGGTCGTTACATTTTCTTCTGCGGTCTTCATGCTGATGCTTTTGATTTCTTGCCCAGCATCTTTCAGGCTATATCCTTGCTCGGTAAGCACTTGTCCAACCTTACTGATAACCTGTCCCAGTTCTGTATCCTCCAGAAATGCCTGCTGATAGTTTGGAACCTTCACAGTATTCCCTTGATCGGAGAAGCTGGTCATAAAATACCGCTGATTACACCAATTGTCACTTGGCAAAATCATTATCGTTGGCTTCTTTGCTTGCTGTGCAAACAACAAGAAACCATACATACTAAAAGTTAATAAGATAAATATCTTTCTCATATACCTATAGTTATTAAATGTCGGGGACAAAGATAGTGATTCTACTTGACACTATCAAGTCCATAATGGTTCATAAGCGAAATTTCTTGATTTCGGCTTAACAAAAATAGTTAAAATCGTTCTGTTTCATTGGTATATTATCATTTTGCCAGGTGTTCCCGAGACTTGGCGGGTTAAGATTTCGGTTTCGGCAAAATAAAAAAGCGTGGGAACTTACCTGTCACTCGTTCCACGGATTGAGGCCTTCGCATTGCCCTGCATTGTTGAACGAGCAACGTCGAAGCCCACGCCGATATGTATACACTTTTCCCTATACGGATATAAAACCTATTGCCTTGACGCAATAAGCCATACCAGTAAAGGGATGTGAATTAACACATCCCGAGAGCACCTACCGTTGCTATGTTCATTGACAATGCATGAAGTTTGCGAAGTTTCAATCCGTCAAGAACAAAGCGCTAAGTATGCGCCTTTTCCATTATGTCGTGATTCTTACTCAGAATCATCGGCAAATATACGAATAATGTTTGAAAGAACAAAAGTTTTTAGCAAAAAATCCTCATTGAGGGATAAAATTCATCAAAATCCTCCCTCTATGAGGGATTTTTCTGTATTTAACCGCGCTATGCGAAATTTTTATTGTACTTTTGCACCCGTGCTTGGAAAAGCAACAAATAAAACAGAAGAGTAAACGATATGGCAGAAAAGAATAGCATACCCCAATTCGTGAATAGCGAATCTATTATGTCGGATAGCAACTATGTGAAGTGGCTCTCCGATTTGAAAGGTCGTATTCGCATCGCCCAACTCAAAGCGGCTATCAAAGTCAATGAAGAGTTGCACAAGCTTTATTGGAGCTTGGGAGAAGACATTTGTAACAAGCAAAAGCTATATAAGTGGGGCACTAATTTTATAAAGCAGCTTAGTTTGGACTTGCGTTCTGCATTTCCAAATGTAGAAGGTTTTTCTTGGTCAAATCTTTATAAAATACGCAAGTGGTATCTCTTCTATTCTTCGCAAAATGAATTTTTGTACCAAGCTGGTACAAAATCAGAAACCTTAGAAAGTACTAGCGTTCCTATGCAAAGACAAAGATTCATCTGTTGTTGAGTGGGCTTTAAGAGGCATTACCACTCCATTAGGTGTTGCAAGTTACCAGCTACAAGAGGTATATGAGCGAACTTTACTCGAAATGAAAGAGCAATCCGCAAAGAATTCCACTAGCAATAACAACGATTAAGAAAGCATAAACAGAATATGGTTTTAAATTACATTTGGATAGCATTTTTCGTGATTGCGTTCATCTTCGC
>ERZ1026776.1576-NODE-1576-length-12510-cov-7.365476_pt1 | contig 12510 bp, 10 predicted proteins | sample MGYA00380125_ERZ1026776 | MGnify/ENA primary metagenome ERZ1026776 (study PRJEB33269, sample SAMEA4719761) | human gut metagenome | biome: human-associated habitat; feature: organic feature; material: feces | place: Cameroon | collected 2013-10 ...
ATGTATAACTTGAGCATTAGATTACCATATTATAGAAATTAATTCAACAAAACGTATGGTTTATTGAATTGGAATAGACGAAGGTAGTGTTCGTGGCATATCTTGCAATTGCAGGTATTGGATGTTAATATTATAAAATAATATATTTTTGGAGGTATAAGATGGTAAATGAAAGGGTAGCACAGGATGATATTTTGTTTCATTCAAAACGTTTTATAATTCGGTTTGTGAGTATCGCAATGGGAGTTATAATTCTGATTTGCGGATTTTTATATGTACATGAAACTTCGGTGAAGGAAATTGATATACAGGGGATCAAAACATTAACAGAGGAACAGGAAGCTCGCTATCAGATTGATAATATTTCTTGCCAGATGAATTATCTGAATTACTTTGAGATACAGATTGATGGATGGTGTGTAATCTCAGGGAAGCCGACAAGTGTTGCTGCAATAAGAGTGTTATTAAAAGATACTTCGTCACACAAAATATATAAGTTGCCAACAACTATGACTACCCGGACGGAAGCAACATCTGTATTGGATGATGGGAATAATTATGATAATTCTGGCTTTTCCGTGCATATCATGGCACACAAAATTAAAAGAAACGGTGAAAAATATGAGATACTTCTCTTATATGATATTGATGGAGAAGAAGTGATCATCAATACCAATCAATATCTAAAATAGGGGAGAATTAGTATATGGAAAAGAAGAAATATTCAATCAAAAAAATTACATCACACCCGGATTTTCAGATATCACTAATCAGTATTCTTTTTGGAATTATTATTGCAATGGGAAAGACCGGAAGCGATGATATCCGTATGTTTGGATGGCTGGAACCTGGAATAAAAGGAGTAGTCAAATGGACAGTTGATCAATATTATACATGGTCTTCTAGACAGTTGATTAATTTTGTCTGGGCAGGGGTTGTAAAATGTGGACGAATTGCGCTGGTTGTATATATGGTGGTATGTATGTTCGTCATGTTGAAGGCATTGAAACTGCTCTTTGGAGAGACGAATAAACGTGTTGAATTATTTGCGGTTGCGATAATGATGCTGATGCCTTTTGATACGTTGCCAACAGCCGGATGGATTGCAACAACAGCTTCTTATTTTGGACCTCAGGCATTTGGAGTTATGGCATTGCTCCCGATTAAGAAGGTTTTAGACGGGGAGCAGATAAAACCATGGCAGTTTATATTATATTGTCTTTGTCTGCTGTATGGAGCAAATGCAGAGCAGATGTGTGTTGTGTTGCTTGGCTGCTACGTGGTTGCAAGTGTATACATGATTATAAAGAACAAAAAGTATGACTGGAAAATTGGAATATTAACAGGATTAACGATTGCCAGTATGATTTATATTATGACATGCCCGGGAAATTGGACGAGAGATGTGGAAGAAGTGGCTAGATGGTTCCCGACATATGGTATGCTGGATATGGTAGATAAGGCTGATATTGGCATCACAACAACATTAAAATGGATGTTTGCGAGTGGCAAGATATTCATCATTGTGATTTGCGGCATGATGACATATTTTGTATGGAAGAAATATAAAGAGCCGATTTACCGGTTTATTTCGCTTATCCCAACAGGGGCAGTGTTGCTGTTTGGACCATTCTCAGGTGCGTTGAAGTCGGTATTTCCATATTTGTATTTTATAACAGAGGATATGAATTATTATGGATCGTTTACAGCCGATGTTGCGCAGCTTGGAAAAGGAATGGCGTCATTTTTCATACTTCTGGGAATCGTAGTATGTATTTGTGTTGAGATATTCCTGTTAAATGATGATGTGCAGGGCATGATTGTTGATTTTACTTTGGCAATTCTGGCGGTTGCATCGAGAGCCATGATGGGATTTTCTCCGACGGTATATGCATCGAATGAGAGAACATATACATGTTTAATCTTCAGTATGTGTGTATTGGCAGTTCATATATATTCGAAGAATCATACAGTGAATAACAGTGAACGTGCAGTGCAGGCAGAGAAGTATATTTTCTATGGATTGATTGTATGTGCATTTTTGAATTTGATGTATCTGGTTGGTACGAGATTTTATTGATGTAAAAACTGAAGTTGGATTATTATATATTGTTTAGAAACGGTTAGGGTATTCAATTGAAATAATTGAAATATAGAAATTTATGATTTACAAATGAATTGTCTTTTACTAAAAAAGGGAAAAAATGAAAAAAATAGGAAAATCAATAAAACCAAGTAAAATAATCATACCATCAATAATTATAATATTAATTATGATTATAGTGTCATTTGATCTGATAGGACGTGTTAATAAAAGAGTGTCCATTCACACATTTGATACAAATGGGACAATCGAGGAGATACAGACAAATGAAATAAAGGAGTATCCGTTTGTAATCCAGAGATGCAGAGTGGATTATATGGAGATATTTTTGGAAAATACAACAACATTTAATATAAATGTTGTTGTAAAAAAAGCAAACGGTGAAGTATATTATACATGTAATAAGACAGAAAATGATTTTATTGCAGACGCTCGAACCGGCAGGGCAGCTATAAAATTGGAGCCGCCTGCGGGATTTGACATAGGGCAATATTCTGTAAATATTTCCAATATGGGTGAAAATATATCCATTTGGATTAAGCTGCAGGGAGAAATGAAATATCTGAATATGGAAGCTGTCAAAGGTTCAAATCTGGGCGTTTATATTGCTGTTTTTGTAATTGGCGTATGTGTTGTTTTGTATGCATTGATTGCATGGCTATATTCAAAATATGATCTGGAGATACATAAAGTATTTATACCGATTGCTGTTCCGCTATCGTTGATTTATCTGATTTTGTTCCCGCCTTGGACGATACCGGATGCGACGGCACATTATATGGCGACATACAGGATCTCAAATAGACTATTAGGATATGACAAGACCGAGGAATGGCTGGGGAGAGCAGAAGATAGAGATACGTTTAACAAGATCTGGAACATAACGGCGGGAGAGAAAAATCCGAATATGCAGTCTTATGTGGATGAGGTCTATAATTTTGCAGTGTGTGCAAGTGACACGAGCAGAGTGGATATGCCGATTCACGAGGATCGAATGAAATATTATTCGGTTATTAATTATTGGCCTCAGGTATTGGGATTGACAATCGGGAGAGTGTTTGGATTAAGCTCGATTTTATGTATCTATCTTGCAAGGCTGTTTATTACGGCGTTTTATATATGGGCTTGTTATCACGCGATAAAGATTACTCCGGTCGGGAAAAGTATATTCTTTTTGATACCTTTATTGCCGACATCCTTGATGGTAAGCGGTTCGTTTTCATATGATTCCATGGTATTAATAACAACGTTGAATTTTGTTGCGAACATTTTTGCTTTGCGTAAAGATTATAATTCAAAGAGGCGTTTAATAGAAACGATTGTCTGGATTTTCCTCGTTGGTGCTGTGAAGGGCGGGGGATATCTACTGATGCTGCCTATGGTTTTGGTATTGCTGAGTATACCGGAGAAAAAGAAGAAATTACAGGCGATTTTAGGCGTGAGTCTGTCAGGACTAGTCTCTGTTTTGCTGTTTGATAAAATATTGCAGATTGGGCAGACATTTTTCCAGTTAGGGTATGAAGGCACAGAGAAAATGACGGCTTCCTTTGCATATAAGCATCCATTTGGCTATTTTAAAATGCTTACAGCTACATATTTAGATGATCTGAATGAACTTACCTTGAACATGATTGGAACGAAACTTGGATGGTTAGAACCGGTTGTGCCTAGTTTGTTGGTTTTGATGATGGTTGCAACCATATGTATCTATGCACTTGTTGAAAAAGATGATATATCGTTGAATAAAAGAGATAAGTGCTTATGTATATTAACCGTTTGTGTAACGCTGATATTTACACCGATGATGCTGCTGAGCTGGACCAATAAGGGATCCACAACGATTGGTGGGTTACAGGGAAGATATTATTTGCCAATCCTGATTCTGTTATTGTTACCGGCAACCAAAGGATCTGTATTCTATGGATGTTTCGCGGATGAGCAGAAGCGGCTTGCAGTCAAAAAGAAAAGCATCTTGTTGTTTGTGGCATTATCAATGATAGTGATTTATTATTTACTTAGAACTTATTTGGTGAGATAAAAATGCAGAAGAAAATTATACCAATTATAATTCCGGCGTATGAACCGGATGAACGATTGCCGGAGTTAATTAAAAATCTAAACAATCAGAATATTGGACCGGTAATTATTGTGAATGATGGCAGTTCAGAACAATATAAACCTGTTTTTGAAGAAGCAGAAGAACTGATCAAAAGATTCGGTGGAGAGCTTCTTGTTCATGAAGTAAACAAGGGAAAAGGAAGGGCATTAAAGACAGCATTTGATTATGTTTTATCGCATTATCCGGATGCGGTTGGTGTTGTTACAGCGGATTCGGATGGCCAACATACGCCTAAGAATATCAATGAAGTAATACAGGCATTAATTCAGAATGAAAATAAATTAGTTTTAGGTGTTCGTAAATTTGATGGCGAGGGGATTCCGTGGAAAAGCAGATTTGGAAATTCTGTGACAGAGAAGGTATTTAAATACGTATCGGGAGTACATGTCACAGATACGCAGACAGGATTGCGTGGTATTCCAAGACAATTTATGCGGGAATTGTTAGATGTCAAAGGGGAGCGTTTTGAGTTTGAAATGCGGATGCTTCTTGAGTCTGCCGGCAGATACGATATTTTGGAGATCCCTATTGAAACAATTTATGATTCGGAGGAGAACCATCAGACACATTTTCATCCGATAAAGGATTCCATTAAGATATATAAGATATTAGGTGGTAAATTCTTTAAATATATATTATCTTCTGGCTCATCATGTATTCTTGATCTGGCATTGTTTGCGTTATTATGTCATCTGTTGAAGGCAGGTTTTCCGGATGTCTATATAGCAATTGCAACAGTATCAGCAAGAGTTGTATCGGCGATATACAATTATATAATGAACTATAAGGTTGTATTTAGGAGCAGCGAATCTGTAGGAAAGTCAGGCGGAAAATACTTCCTGTTAGCTGTTATCCAGATGAGCTTTAGCGCTGGTCTGGTAACGTTGTTCGTGAAGTGTTTTTCAATAGTGCCGGAGATTGTATTTAAAATAATTGTAGATACATGTTTGTTCTTTGTCAGTTATTATATACAACAAAAATATGTATTTAAGAGGAAATAGTAAGGGAAACGATCTTGAACGTGATGGAAGGAGTGACATATCCTATAGAAATATAGGTGTTGTTGCTCCTGATTTTATGAAGAATTAAAATTATATATACTGTGTGCGGAATAATAAATATATTTGCTTGATGAAAAACGCTTGTCAAATTATGTTGAGTTGTGTAGAATAAATTAGTAAATAGGGGGATTCATATGGGGAGGTTCTATATTTAGTAGAAAGTATTTTCTATTTTTTCTGTTTCTATTTTTTAATAACTTCCAAAATCCGATTAGAAGAATCCTTGATAAAAATGGCGATTATAAAAGAAGGGGTTGATTTAATGAATTATAATATGGGAGAGGCACGTAGACCAGGGGTGTTTATAAGTTCGACATGTGGTGACTTACAACCAATTAGACATGATGTTAAAAAGTTTATAGAAGATATGGGGTACGAGGCGATATTGTCGGAATATGATTCCTTTCCTATAGATCCAAGTAGAGATACTGTAGATAATTGCATTCGTGTGATTGAGAAACGAGCGGATATGATGGTATTGATTATTGGAAAACGATATGGATATGTGACTGATCACGGAGAAAAATCAATCACTTATTTGGAATATTTAAGAGCTAAAGTAAAGGGAATACCGATATTTGCGTTTATAGAGCGTGGATTGATAACTATGCTTCCAGTATGGGAGAAGAATAAAGATGCAGATTTTTCGGATACTGTAGATTCTCCCAAAGTATTTGAGTTTATAAGTGAATTAAGAGTAAAATCTGGAAGGTGGACATTTGAGTTTTCTTCTGGACAGGAAATAGTGCAATGTCTGAAAAAGCAGTGGGCATATGTATTCAACGATGGACTATATTTAAAACGACATTTTTCTCAAGAGAATATATCGTCTAAAATATTAAGGTATTCGGGACGTGTATTTGAGATAGCAGTGGAAAAACCTAAATATTGGGAGTACTTGTTATTCGCAGAGGTATTAAAAGAGCGGTTAGCAGAATTGGAAGATTTGCGGAATGATTTAAAATATGGAATTTCGTTTGAAAGAACGCTTTGCCTTGAGAAACCAATAGAGATAATAGATTATGTAGGTTCGAAATGTGAGGATCTTATTCGTAAGAATGATATGATAAATATTTTGATCAATAAAGCACTCAAAGAGGCACTTGGGGAAAGGGGTGTTGATGGAGATGCAGAATATATAATTTATGTAGCAGAAAAGTTGATTGAGGTGTATAAATGTAATCATTTGTGGGCACTAGATTTTAAATGTATAGATGTGCCAGAATCATTTGAGAAATTAATAGAATATTCGTCAGAATTAAGTAAGTCTGTAATACAAGATATAGAAAGATTTATAGATAATTATAGTGTTACAATGAAACGTATTGCGGATGGGCTTGAAGATGATTTGGAAGGAAAATGTGTGTCGTTTTCGCTAACATTAAGTACACCAGATATGACTAACATTAATGCTGAGTTGGACAAGCTACATACGCTAATTATTTAGATAGTTGTGGAAAAGGGTAAGATAGTATGGGAAAAAGTAAGAAAAATAGTGAAAATAAGAATTGGTGGCTTGATTATATCATTGAACGGATGAAATCGAAATACAAAAGGGCAAAAGCGGACGGAGTTGTAAAGGGATTCAAAAAAGATGCATCTAAATGGTTGCTTGTCTTTTCGACTATCTTTTTGCCATATTTAAAAGATCTTTTTTATACATATCAAAGAGGGAGATTTTCTGTACATAATATATCCCCCGAATATATTGAACTTGGGGATGATATTATTCAGGAATGTATTTTATATTTGGGTATAGTAGCTGTTATCTTTTTTTCGTGGATAATGAATTTGGCGATTTCTCCCAGAAAAGGAAATATACTAAAAAATATTGGATATCATATGGTACTATATATTTTCCAATATTTCTTTTTGATTGTGTATATATTTCCAGAGGTAATATCGTCTTTGCGGTATATCGAAAATAAAGAAGTGAAAGTGTTTTTAACATGGGTTTTAATAGCTGTTGTTGCATTAAATGTATTCCCGTTTTTTACTAAAGTATATTATAGATTTTCAAGTGAAGATGAAAAGGAGGATGTTGCACATATAAGCTACAAACATATAAAATTGGGGACAATGGTTGGGATTTTAGCAGCTCTTGGAATGACATTGATATTTTTTTACTATTGGGGAAAAACAGATGAAAAGAGTAAAACAAATTATAATTGTGTAAGAGAAAAGATAAATGCATCTTCAAAAGAAGAATACACAGGATATATATGTAATGATGGATATGTCTATTATGCTATAGTAGATGAGCAATCTGATACATTTATAATGTGTATTTTGAAACCACAATCTGATGAGAAAGGTATAGAAACAGGCAATTATATTATAGACAATTCAAGGAAAAAGATAGTACAGAATAAGGGTATAGAGATTTTTGAAAAAGAATGTATAAATAAATAGGCGGAAAAGTGTTCTTTTGTAAGACAGTAAAGGATTTTTGAATATATTTCAAGCAAGAAATTATATGATGGAATATATTAAAACACGACAGTTCAATAACTAGTGTTAGAAGTTTTTATTCATTATTATAAATGGTGAACTTATGACAGCGACTGCTTCGTATGATGATGCAAAAGTGTATGAAGTTCTGGCTATGGTGAATTAGGAACGTGCAAAGCAGGGACTGAATGCATTGGTTATGGATGAATTCAACTGGACACAGAGAGAATATACTTCGAGCTGGCTATAAGAGTATTGGTATAAGTTGTTATAATTATAATGGTACGCTGTACTTGGGTTCAGTTGCTTTGGGATGCCAATGTTTCAGGCGTTGCGCAGCCGACAACACCAGTGTCAGATACGATATACAATGGCGTGGATTACAGCGCAGTGTATAATGGAACCTATTATAGTAGCCATAACGTAGATCTGAGAAATGCATTTGGATTGGATGATACGGCAATGTTACGTCATTTTGTGAACTATGGAATGAAGGAAGGCCGCCAGGCAATAGAATCCTTTAATGTCAAGAATTATAAGTCGCGCTATGCAGACTTGCGCAAAGCTTATGGGGATAATTTGAAGTCATACTATCTGCATTATATGAATTATGGTAAGCGGGAAGGCAGGTCAAGAAAGTAAGATAAGATTTGTAGGACTGTTAATACATTAACATAAAATTAGGAATAGCGATAAATGGGTAGAACCGAGTTTCGGAATCTGCCCATTTTTGCGTTATATGGATTACCTAGATTAAATTTTTCTTAATTTATGTAATAAAAATGTATAGTTGCAAAAAATACTTGAATAACAAATAAAAATAATGTATATATATGTTATATAGTGTCGAAATATATCGATAAAAAATTTTGTGTAAGGGAGTGTTAGTGTGAGTCAAGAAGAGAATAACAATCAAAAAGATAGTATGGTCATACTGCATATCTCTGATTTACATTTTGGAATTGCAGATGAAACTAATCCGAATGTTAGTTATATTGCTTTAAGGCAAGAAGAAATGATTGATAGTTTAATCAATACAATCTCTGATATAGCAGAACAAGATCCGCAATGGAAACCGGATATCATTGTGGTTTCAGGGGATATTGCCTGGACAGGAAAACCAGAAGAATATGATTTGTATATAGACAAATTTGTTGTTCCAATCTGCGAGGTATTAAATATTGGAAGAGATAGAATTATTACATGTCCAGGGAATCATGATATTATTAGGGATAATGTATATCGTGTAAATCGGTATGAGAAAGGTCAGCGTATCCCCCAGATACCAGATTTGACTGTGAATCAGATTGATAGACAGGCACACTTCTTCCAAGGATATGTTGATAAATTGCTTGATGGAAATGGGAAGGATTTATGTAAGAAATATACATTTCCTGAATGGCCTTGGGCTACATTTGTAACATTGAATTCTGCATGGGATTGCAGGGATGATGATGACAAAGGTAGATTACGAGTAGGACTTCCAATTTTGGAACATATACTTAGGAATGTGCCAAAAGGAAACAGTATTATTACATTATTTCATCATCCGCACACAGCCGTTGAAGATTATATGTTGGTTGATGGGAAGTGTAGAAGTCAAGTATGTGAATGGCTTCATACTTCAGAAGTTCATCGGGAACATGATGGGGAGCGGATATTTGCCTCATATATAGAAGATAAAGCATTTATAATATTAAATGGTCATATTCATAGGACAAGAAAACCTAGAAAAGTTGGGAAGGCATATCAATTTATCGGGGGTACTATATATTCAAATGACACATTAAAGTATCATTGTAGATTGATAAAAACAGATTATAGAGGTAGGGTTACTTATCAAGATTTAAGACATACTTTAACGGATGATGATGAAGATTGGGAAAGAACACGGGAGACGGAAGTTGACTGTATTCACGATATAGTAAAGGAAGAGCAAAGAAGGCAAAAAAAGGAAAAAGCTAGAGAGAAGGAAGAGTTTATACAAACGTTAATTACAAAATGTGAAAATAGTAATAGTAAAGAAGAGTATATTAGATATTTAAGGGAGCTTTCAAATAATGTATTAGATCACACCATTTCGCCTACAGATGAATTTAATCATAAGAAGTCTATGATTTCAGGTGAGAATATGGAGCTGGAAGAGGAGCATGTATTGAATTTACGAAAGGGAGATGATAGGTAATGGCAGATATCGATTCTATCGTACGAAATAATCCAAATTCATTTGCAAATTCAAATGAATTGCGAAAAACACTTTGTAATTATTGCAAAAAAGAAAATGGGGGAGAATTAATCAATCTTCCTCAGAAACCTTCCTTATTTCCAATAGATGGTATAGGAGGGATCCCCATAAGTTATGATAAAGAAAAGGGGAAAGTGTATATTGATCAGACCGACAAACATTCTGTAATTATAGGACAGACAGGGGCTAAAAAAAGTCGGCTGTTGGCTATGCCGTTAGTGCGTATATTAGGAGCGGCAAAAGAGTCAATGGTTATTTCTGATCCGAAAGCGGAAATATATTATAGGACGGCGGGGTACTTATATAAATCAGGGTATAATATAAAAGTAATAAATCTGCGCGAACCAAATCAGGGGCATGCATGGAATCCATTGGCTTTGCCATATAAGTTTTATAAAGAAGGCAACATTGACCGAGCATATGAATTTGCTAACGATATAGCGGTGAATCTAACGATTATAGATAAGTCGTTGGGGGATGCATTCTGGGATAATAGCGCAGGAACTTTGTTTTTTGGATTGATCTTATTGCTTTTCAAATTTTGTCATGAACGTAATTTGCCAGATGAAAATGTCTGTATCAGTAATATTCTTGAATTGAGAAATGATTTATTTTCGACAAATAAACCAGAAATCAGTCCAATATGGGAATATGCCAAGAAAGATCGGTTTATTGAGACTATGCTGATAGGTACGGTAGCAACGGCGAATGATACAAGAGCGGGAATATTGAGTGTTTTTGATCAGAAGATGAGAGCCTTTTCTGTTCAGCCTGCACTGCTTGATATGTTAGCAAGAAATGATAGTGGATATGACAGTATCACGGAAAGACCGACTGCAGTGTATTTATTATTACCTGATGAGAAAACAGGGTATCATAATCTGGTATCATTGTATATTAAACAGAGTTATGAATATCTTGTTTATAAGGTTCAAAGTTCTATGGTAAATAAAACTAAACAGGGTATTCGTGTAAATTATATACTAGATGAGTTTTCTTCGTTGCCGTCAATTTCCGACTTCCCGGCAATGATAACAGCGGCGAGAAGCAGAAATATTAGATTTAATCTTTTTTTACAAAGTAAGAAACAATTGTATTTGAGATACAACGAAGAATGTGACACGATTATGTCGAATTGTGAAAATTGGATTTTTTTATCAAGCAGAGAAGTGGATTTTTTGAAGGAACTATCCGAATTGTGTGGAGAGGGAGGAAATAAAAGAAATTTATTATCAGTTTCTGATTTACAAAAATTGAATAAAGAAAAGGGTCAGGCACTGATATTGACGGGAAGGAATAAGCCATATATTACCTGTTTGCCAGATATTGATTTCTACGATGATGGGAAAGCTGCTTATGAGGCACCAAGAATTGAACCATCGGAAATAAATGTTGTTCATGACTTTAGCAAAGAAATAGAAAAATTTAAATTTGAGCAGATAAATAAAAAACTTGCAGATATTGCGGAAACGAAACTTGAGTTGGAGTAAAGATTAAATAAAAAGTTTTAGGAGGACGTATTATGACATATGAAACATTTATAGAAATAGTTAAAAAGACAGGAAAGGTAAAGTTGTGTGATGCAATGCAGCTTATAGAGGAGCTATACCGTCAGGCGGGATATGCAGAGGATGCGATTGATGAGTATAACAGAATATACGATCTATTCGATCTGGTGTTGCAACAGTCGGTTTTCTTAGGGGATTTAGATGATTATCATAATATAGCTGTTGTATGTGCAAAGCAAGATGAGTATGATATAGCATGTTCATTTCTTGAAAAAGGTCTGGAAAGATACCCGTATGGTATTGATTTACTGGCAGATTACCTTAAATATGCTTTGCAATGTGAAAAAAAAGATGGATGTGCGGATGTATATCAGAAGCTGTTGACCAAGAAGAATGAATGGAACTGGAGAGCGTATCTGTTTTCGGTAGATTACTTGATTTCATTGTCTGATATGGATTGTGTCAACCGGGATGATGAGATAACTAAATTAATCCATGAGTTTCAAGATAATATACCAGATGATGAAAACGCATACATGCTAGAGGCACAATTCTTAAGTAAAAAACATGTAAATGATAATAATGGAAAATCAAGGTATATAGAGATTCTTTCTTATGTTACTTCTGAAGAAAGTCCGGTAAAAAGAACACCAAAATGTGATCTAAAACTAGCAGATTATTATTATAATAATGGAATGGATATTGAAAAAGCTATATATTATCTTGAAAGATGTAAGAAGAATTCAGTGGAGACACAGCTGTCTGTGAACAGAAATTATGTATATTTATTATCGGCTCTGTGTCAAATTACAAAATATTATAATGAGATAGATAGTATAGATGATATTGAGGCTCTGGCTATGGATGTGTACAAAAATTATCATATTGCATGTCTGGATAGAGGTGATACAAGAATTAATAGTTGCAAGAATTTAATAGAATCATTTGTTAGAGAAACAAAGGTTGCTTATCCATATGATGATAATATAGATAATGATATTTAACTACTAAAATTTTTTACA
>ERZ1026776.1577-NODE-1577-length-12508-cov-5.379908_pt1 | contig 12508 bp, 10 predicted proteins | sample MGYA00380125_ERZ1026776 | MGnify/ENA primary metagenome ERZ1026776 (study PRJEB33269, sample SAMEA4719761) | human gut metagenome | biome: human-associated habitat; feature: organic feature; material: feces | place: Cameroon | collected 2013-10 ...
ATTATATATATACATATCTGTTTATTGATTTATTTCCCGTTTTTTGATTGAGAAAAAAGATTTAAATGTTATTAGAAATAAATATTTTTCACATTATCTTTGTTTTATTGATTTGAAACACTAAATTTGCAGAAACTAAACATTATAACATAAACTACAACTAAAAACACTTACATTTATGAAGACCAAACTTTTTCTCACATCAGTCCTCTTCAGCTTCGCCATGTCGGCTTCAGCACAGATTCAGTTGCTCTATATGGATCTATACGGACGCGATGTAATCGACCGTAACAAAAAACTATATTGGATGAATGGTGACGACGATCCATGTTATGACATTTTGAACTATAAGAAGGTTGGCAGCAAGGAAACATTTAACCTACGCTCAAAAGAGGAGCCATCAGATACTTATAGTGTCGTGATAAACCTCTTACCCAATGGTGACCCAAAGGATATCACACTGACAAGCAAACAGTATGGCAAAAGAAGTAGCCCCGTTGAGACATCATCTGGAGATGCAAGAGAAGACGCACGTGTTATAAAATACTTTAAAGGACTTGCTGGCTACCCTACAACTGTTGATGCAAGCGAGGTAGCATCAGACCCTAAATCGGCCGTAAACAACGCTAAAGAAGCTGGTGCTGCAAATGCCACCGAAAAGGTAATGGATGTGGCCAAAGGTGCCGTAAATAAAGTTAAAGGACTGTTTAAGAAGAAAAAATAACAAATAAACCTCACCCCCATCCTTATATAAGATATATCAGATGGGAGTGAGGCGTTTTTTTTAATCATCCTTAAAGGATAGTTTCTCCAATTTTTCTTTCAATCGTGGAGCCTCCGATTTCCTTATTGACAGACGAATCTCACATGTATTATCATAAGTCTGTCCTACAATACGAGGCGACATCTCCTTTATAATCTTCATAACATCATTCATCATGATGTAAGGAAAATCATAAACAATCTCTTCCTCTTGATAAAGCTTGATAATCTCCGCATTGGCAATAGCCTCTGCCGCTGCAGTGCGGTAAGCAACAATAAGTCCGCTTGTACCAAGATTTACACCTCCATAGTATCTTACGACAATGATAAGTATATCTGTAAGATTGTTCTTTGTAATCTGCCCTAGGATAGGTTTGCCAGCTGTACTGCTTGGTTCGCCGTCGTCATTAGCGCGGAACAAGGCATAGTCGGGTCCTATTGTATATGCCCAACACACATGTCGGGCATCGTAATACTTCTTGCGAAAATCTGAAACAATCTGCTTTACCTCTTCCTCGGAAGTTACATGAAAGGCAAAAGCGAGAAACTTACTTCGTTTCTCGCTATAAAAACCTTCCGACGTTTTATCTGTAATAGTTAAATATTCGTCTGTCAGCTCCATTAATCTTATGAAAGTTTATGAATTATCAGTCCAGAGCGCAATTTAGGCTCAAACCAAGTAGCCTTAGGCGGCATAATCTTTCCGCTGTCGGCAATATCAATAATCTGCTTCATTGATACCGGATACAGAGCAAGAGCCATACGCATCTCGCCACTGTCTACACGGCGCTTCAACTCTTCTAAACCACGTAATCCACCTACAAAGTCGATACGCTTATCAGAACGCAAGTCCTTAATACCAAGAATCTCGTCAAGAATAAGTCGACTTGAGATGTCCACATCAAGCACTCCGATAGGGTCGTTATTGTCGTATGTACCTTCCTTTGCATTAAGAGCGAACCAGTGACCATCAAGATACAATGAGAACTCGTGCAGATGCTGTGGCTTGTATACAGCCTCACCCTTATCCTCTACTGTAAAATTCTTGGCAAGAGCCTCAAGGAACTGCTCTGACGTTAATCCGTTAAGATCCTTAACAACTCGGTTATAATCAAGCACTGTTAGCTGCGAAGCCTGGAAGCATACTGCCATGAAATAGTTGTATTCCTCGTCGCCCTTATGGTTGGGGTTGTTCTTTGCCTTTTCAGCTCCAACAAGAGCAGCAGCGGCACTGCGATGATGTCCGTCAGCAATATACAGAGCGGGCATCTTTTCAAACTCTTTTGTTATAGCAGCAATATCGTCATCGTTGTCGATAACCCAAAGCTTATGACCAAATCCATCATCAGGAGCGACAAAGTCGTATTCGGGCTTTGTGGCTGCATGACGCATGATAATCTCGTTGAGCACCGAGTTGTCGGGATAAGCAAAGAATACAGGCTCAATATTGGCATCGTTCACGCGAACATGCTTCATACGGTCTTCCTCCTTGTCACGGCGTGTCAGCTCATGCTTCTTTATCACACCATTAAGATAGTCGTCCACATAAGCACCCACAACAAGACCATACTGAGTCTTGCCGTTCATTGTCTGCGCATATATATAATAAGACTCCTTCTGATCCTGACGCAACCAACCTTTCTCTTGGAACATCTTGAAGTTAGCGGCAGCTTTCTCGTATACACGAGGATCATACTCGCTTGTACCTGGTTCAAAGTCAATTTCAGGCTTGATAATATGATAAAGACTCTTCTCGTTATCACCAGCCTCAGCTCTTGCTTCCTCACTGTCAAGCACATCGTAAGGGCGTGATGCTATCTGTTCAACAAGATCTTGGGGTGGGCGTACGCCTTTGAATGGTTTAACTGTTGCCATACTTTTGTTTAGATTTAAGGATTTATAGTTTAATATAAGCCTCACCCCCAACTCCTTCACAATATGGACGAGAGTAGTATGCTACAATTGCAAGAATATATATACATATAAAAGCAAAACATTCTACTCTCTTCATATAGAATATGGGCTTGGGGGTGGGGCTTTTAAAATTTTATTTATTCACCTGGAATTTTGTGCATCCGTCCTTGAAGAACGCATTAATCTGCTTGGCAGCAGCAATACCAGCATTGATGTTAGCCTCAGCAGTCTGAGCACCCATCTTCTTAGGTGTTGAGAAGTAGCGACCCTCAAACTTGCGGAAGTCGGCATCAGCATCAGGCATAATGTCGGTAATGTACTTAATGTCGGTGCGCTCCTCCATCAACTTAAGCAATTCGGGCTCATTGATAACCTCCTTGCGTGCTGTATTGATGAGAATAGCATTCTTCTTCATCTTACCAACGAGAGCGGCATTAATACTCTGCTTGGTCTCAGGAGTTGCAGGAATATGCAATGAAACAACATCACAATTCTCAAAGAGAGCATCCTGTGAATCGACAGCAGTAACACCAGCAGCCTCAATAGCCTCCTTAGGGCAGAAAGCATCGTATGCATAAACCTCCATGCCAAAGCCCTTTGCTATACGAGCAACGTTACGACCAACGTTTCCAAAAGCAAGAATACCAAGCTTCTTACCCATCAACTCAGAGCCAGACTTGCCATTATAGAAATTGCGCACTCCATATACAAGCAGACCAAACACAAGTTCAGCCACAGCATTAGAGTTCTGACCAGGAGTGTTTTCTACTACAACCCCCTTCTCCTTAGCATAAACACAGTCTACATTGTCGTAACCAGCACCGGCACGCACAACTATCTTCAACTGCTTTGCTGCATCAAGTACCTCAGGAGTAACCTTGTCCGAACGAATAATCAATGCGTCAGCATCGGCCACAGCATCAAGCAACTGCTGCTTATCTGTATATTTCTCAAGTAGAGCGAGTTCGTTGCCGACTCCTTCTATTTCTGCCTTAATACCATTCACAGCAGCTGCCGCAAAAGGCTTCTCAGTTGCCACCAATATTTTCATAGTAAGATATTTTTATTAGTTATACATCTGTTACAGTAAGACTATAAATAGGACTTATATTCTTAGTGCTGAGCCTCGAAGTCTTGCATACACTTAACGAGAGCCTGAACACCCTCTATAGTCTGTGCATTGTAGCAGCTCGCACGGAAGCCACCTACCGAACGATGGCCCTTAATGCCTACCATACCCTGTGAAACAGCATAGTCGAGGAATGGTTTCTCAAGATCCTTGTACTCGTCGTTCATAACGAAGCAGATGTTCATCAATGAGCGAGAACCAGGCTCTACAGTACCACGGAACAACTTGTTGCGGTCGATTTCGTTATAGAGAATCTCTGCACGCTCCTTAGCGCGACGATCCATCTCCTCCAATCCACCATTCTTCTTAATCCAACGCAATGTCTCGAGAGCGCAATAAATAGGCACAACAGGTGGCGTGTTGAACATTGAACCCTTATCTACATGTGTGCGATAGTCGAGCATTGTAGGAATCTGACGAGGAGCCTTGCCAAGAACATCGTCCTTAACAATAACAAGTGTTACACCTGCCATAGCAAGGTTCTTCTGAGCGCCTGCATAGATGCAATCATACTTGGCAACGTCTACTGGGCGGCTGAAGATATCCGAAGACATATCACCAATCAAGCGAACAGGCACATCTGGATCTTGACGAATCTCAGTTCCATAAATAGTATTATTTGTAGTGATGTGCAGATAGTCGAGATCTGCTGGGCACTCATAATCCTTTGGATAGAAAGTATAATTATCGTCCGCTGACGAAGCTACCTCTACAACAGAGCCAAATAGCTTGGCTTCCTTCATGGCCTTCTTTGCCCACGTACCGGTGTTGAGATAACCAGCCTTATTGATAAGGAAGTTGTAAGGAATCATGCAGAATTCCAAGGAAGCACCGCCACCAAGGAACAATACCGAATAACCTTCAGGAACATTCAATAATTCTTTAATCAAGGCAACTGCCTCGTCAACCACAGGCTGAAAGTCTTTTGCTCTATGGCTAATCTCAGCCAAAGAAAGTCCAGAACCATTGAAATCTAAAATCTGTTTTGCTGTGTTCTCAATCACTTCGCGCGGAAGTATCGACGGACCGGCATTAAAGTTGTATTTCTTCATATGCTTGTCTTGTTATTAAGTTAATAATTATTCTTTCGATAGCGAAGTTACGATTTATTTTCGAATAGTCCAAATAAAATGCAATAATTAATTTACTTTGAAAATAAACGGCATAAATACACCCCCTTTTCTTTACATTTGTACATCGTTAATCTGCTTACACATTATTATATAGTAAAAAATGTATAACTATATCATTATGACAACTAAAAAATGTTTGAGCCAGAAAAAACAAAAAAGCCAAGACCGTTTTAATGTCTTGGCTTTATCTTTAGTTTCGGTATTCTTAGTTTATCGCCAGGCTTCACTTCCTTTCGGTTGTTAAACACTTCAACGTAGCATTCCATGCCAGGACCGAGATAGGCTTTGCTAATAGATGCAAGGGTCTGACCGCTACGTACTGTCACCGAGGTCTCTTCACCAACAATAATGTATGCACCTGTGCGTACACGTACATCAAAATTATAATCAGCAGCTGGCTTTGGCACATTGGATTTCTTTTTATCTGCAACAGGTGGCTCATGAGTTTTCTCTATAGGCTTGGACACCTCTTCCTTAGCTACAGTTTCCGCTGCATCTGTTATAGCTACTTGTTTAGCAGCATCTGTTGTATCTGCCACGATATTCTTTTTAGAAGCTACACCCTGCTTAGGTTCTACAGCAGCCGACTTAAGCGCCATCGAATGCATTGCAAGCTTGGTTTGCAGCTGTTCTATTGCCACATTCTTTGCCTTAACTTGCTCGTAAAGGAAATACATACCAACACCAATAAAGATGAGCAGCACAAACGAGGCTATGGAGAACCAATACATCAAACGAGGATTGCGCTGCTTGCAACCTTCAGCCACAACAACCTCTTTTGGTTGAGGAGTAGTCGCCGAACTTTCAACTGATGATTGCTGAGATTCATCCGAGCTTAATCCAACTGTCGATTGCTGAGATTCATCCGAATCTTTATCTGCTTCAACCTCAGACATTGGTTCATGTCCATATTCATGCACATATTCATTTTCAAGCTCCGGCTTTGCCTCTTCCTTTTGTCCCTGATCCATTACATTCTCAGGCACAACATCAGAAGCCTTCTCCTCAATTGCCACATCACTCTTATCCTCTTCCGCTCCAACTACCGATTCAGCAACCGATTCATCAATAGTCTCAACAACAGCCTTTTCAGCTACCTCTTCGGCATCATCCGCAACAGTCTCATTTGCTGTTTCCACAGTAGAGTCACTTGCAGCAACCTCTTGCTTACTGCCATTAAACTCGTTGTCAATCTCTGAGAAATCAACACCATCATTAAGCACAACAGTCTCAAACTGCACGAAGGGGCGGTTAACCCTATCGCGCAGCATAACCTCAGGCGTAAACGATATCTTGTTACGCCCTTCAATAATGATGCGTTCGCCCGTATTTACATCCACACTTGCACGTGCGCCAACACTCGTAACCTTAAAAGTTCCGAGTCCCTTTACCTTTACCTGTTTATCAGCACCGTCAAGTTGTTCGCATATAATATCGAACATTGCGGATATAAATTCGGTTGCCTCTTCTTCCTTCAAGCCATAACGCCCTACAAGTTCCGAAGCAAAATCAGAGACCTTAGCCATTCTGTTCTCCTTTCTTCATTTTGTTCTTGACCGAAGCCACAGGCTTAAAGCTTAGCACAATCTTTGGAGGAACCATCATACGCTGACCAGTCGACGGGTTAACGACAATGCGTTCCATCCTGTTCTTCAGTTCGAAAGTTCCAAAGTCGGGAACCATTACATTCTCTCCGCCATCAAACTGTTGTGCCATCGACTCTATCACACAGCGTACCATACGCTGTGTGTTATCTTGTGAGAATCCCGTACGACGGGACAATTCGGCTATGTATTCCTTGTTGTTCATTTCATTAGGAGATGTTTCAGTCTGTCACTTCGCCATAAAGGTCGAAATCGTCGCTGTCTGTAATGTGTACATTATAGAAGCAACCCTTACGCAGACGACGTGTGTCCTTAATAAGTACCTCAGGGTCTACCTCTGGCGAGCAGAACTCAGTACGTCCTATATAATAGTCGCCTTCCTTTCGGTCGATGATTGTCTTCATAACACTGCCCACCTTGCTTGCCTCCACTTCTGCAGATATACGCTGCTGTACAGCCATAAGCTTGTCAAGGCGACGTTGTTTCACTTCTGCAGGAACATCATCCTCATAATGCTCGGCACTGTATGTGCCTTCTTCCTCACTATAGGCAAAGGCACCCATACGCTCAAACTTAGCCCACTTCACAAAATCGACAAGTTCCTTAAAGTCTTCCTCCGTCTCTCCTGGGAATCCCACCATAAGGGTTGTACGTAAATGTATACCAGGCACAGCCTCACGTATTTTCTCTATCAGCTCCATCGTCTCCTGCTTCGACACATGTCGGTGCATACGTGTGAGCATGTTGTCCGAGATATGCTGCAAGGCAATGTCTAGATACTTGCAAACATTAGGACGCTCGCGAATAACATCGAGCAAGTCCATCGGGAATTGATTTGGATAAGCATAATGCAAACGAATCCACTTAACCCCCTTTATGTCGGCAATATCCGATATAAGGTCGGCAATATGACGCTTGCCGTCAATATCCACACCATAATATGTCAATTCCTGTGCAATAATCTGAAACTCCTTAACACCACGTTCCACAAGAGCGCGCACCTCATCCAGTATTTCCTCCTTAGGACGACTCACATGCTTGCCCGTAATAAGCGGAATGGCGCAATATGCACAACGACGGTCGCATCCCTCGCTTATCTTTACGTATGCATAATGATTAGGCGTTGTGATGTGACGCTCGCCCGAGCATGTCGAAACCTCAGGCTTTCCAAGATCAGAGAGAAGCTGCATAAAGTTGAACTTGCCATAATACTTGTCCACTTGCGGAATCTCTTTCTCCAGTTCCTCCTGATAACGCTGCGACAGACATCCCATAACAAAGAGTTTGCTTATGCGTCCCTCCTCCTTTGCCTGTACCAGCTCCAGTATAGTGTCTATACTCTCCTGCTTGGCATCCTCAATAAATCCACATGTATTCACCACAACAATCTCGCCTTCAATGCGTTTTGCGTCGTGTGTGCAATGATAGCCGGCTTGCTCAAATTTTGTCAACAGAGCCTCGCTGTCAACAAGGTTCTTCGAGCAACCCATTGTAATAATATCTACTTGTCCTTTCTTCATCTTGTTCTGTGATATGCCTACTTGTTAGCATTAAAAAGCGAGTCAACAAACTGACGTCTATTGAAAAGCTGCAACGACTCCATCGACTCACCCAGTCCGATATACTTTACCGGCACCTTAAGCTGGTCAGATATGCCTATAACCACACCTCCCTTAGCCGTTCCATCGAGTTTGGTTATGGCTAGTGATGTTATCTGCGTAACCTGTGCAAACTGCTTAGCCTGTTCAAAGGCATTCTGTCCGGTGCTTCCGTCAAGCACGAGCAACACTTCATCAGGTGCTTCGGGCAGCACTTTCTTCATCACATCCTTTATCTTCTTAAGCTCATTCATCAGTCCTACCTTGTTGTGCAAACGTCCGGCTGTATCAATAATCACAACATCCGCACCGTTAGCTTTAGCCGAAGACAATGTATCAAAAGCCACAGATGCAGGGTCCGAACCCATTTGTTGCTTAATAACAGGTACACCTACACGCTCACCCCAAATGCTTATCTGCTCTACAGCAGCAGCACGGAATGTATCAGCAGCACCAAGATACACCTTCTTGCCCGACTTCTTAAACTGATATGCAAGCTTGCCGATAGTTGTGGTCTTGCCCACACCGTTCACTCCAACAACAAGGATTACGTATGGACGATGGTCCGTAGGCAAATCCCAGTCGTCGTTGTCGGCTGTATTGTTCTCGGTTAGCAGCGCGGCAATCTCGTCACGCATTATTCCGTTCAGCTCGGATGTCGACACATACTTGTCGCGAGCCACACGTTCTTCAATGCGCTTTATTATCTTAAGCGTTGTCTCCACGCCTATGTCTGATGTGATAAGGGCCTCTTCCAGATTGTCAAGCACTTCATCGTCAACAGTCGATTTGCCCATTACGGCACGCTGAATCTTGTCGAATACACTATGCTTGGTCTTCTCGAGTCCATTGTCAAGAACTTCTTTCTTGTTCTTATTAAAAAATCCAAAAATTCCCATATAACGTTATTTGTGTCTGCAAATATAAGCATTATTTTCCGAACAGCAAAGCGATTGAGCCTTAAATACATACTTTACCACACCCCATTTAAACCTGCACACCCAAGCCAGTACCTATTTTTAGGTATTTTAGCACAATTAATTCGAATTATAAAACCACTTTTCAATTATTCTGTGTAACTTTGTCATGTTAGATAGCAAAAGAAATATAAAAAACTGTATACAGAATAACATATATAGATAATATGAAGTTATCAGATTTGAAAACCGGCGAACGCGGTGTCATCGTTAAAGTGATGGGACATGGAGGATTCCGCAAGCGTATCGTCGAGATGGGATTTATCAAAGGCAAGGTGGTTGATGTCTTGCAAAATGCTCCTCTACACGACCCTGTAAAATACAAGCTCATGGGCTACGAAGTATCGCTACGCCACTCTGAGGCTGATATGATTGAGGTTATAAGCGTGGAGGAAGCCGAGAGAATTGAAAAGGAAAACAAACAGAACAAACCAAACAACCCGTCCGATACATACGATGAGGCTACCAACAACATACCTGTAGAAGACAAATCTGTCCCTAACCCTACCCCACTTACCGAGGGACAGCTACGCGATGCTGCTATGAAGAAACGCCGCACCATTAATGTTGCGCTTGTAGGCAATCCTAATTGCGGCAAGACTTCTCTCTTCAACTTTGCCTCTGGAGCTCACGAACGCGTAGGCAACTACTCTGGTGTAACTGTCGATGCCAAGGTTGGTCATGCCGAATTCGAAGGCTATGAGTTCAACATTGTTGACCTTCCTGGCACATATTCGCTTTCTGCCTACTCGCCAGAAGAACTTTATGTGCGCAAGCAGATTATCGAGAACACTCCCGACGTTATCATCAACGTTATAGATACAAGCAATCTTGAGCGCAACCTGTACCTTACCACCCAGCTCATTGACATGCACTTGCGTATGGTGTGCGCGTTAAATATGTTCGACGAGACTGAGAAACGTGGAGATAATGTAGACTATGCAAAATTGGGCGAGCTGTTCGGCGTGCCTATGATTCCTACTACTTTCACCACAGGACGTGGTGTCGAACTGCTGTTCCATATCATTATTAATATGTATGAGGGGCTCGACTTCCTCGATGCCAACGGCAATCTCGACCCCGAAGTAGCCGAAGGCATCAAGCAGTGGCACGAACAATACAGCAAGTCGGAAAAAGAACAACCCGACCACGACGAGGACTTTGCCTCGGGTGTCAAGCCTAAACATAATGTGTTCCGACATATACACATCAACCATGGCACCTACATCGAGGAGGGCATCACGGCAATACAGGCCGAACTGAAGAAGGAAACCGACCTACGCCACAAGTTCTCCACACGATATCTTGCCATCAAATTACTTGAGCGCGACTCCGATACCGAGCAGCTTATCAAAAGCTATACTTCCCATCCCGACCGTATATTGGCCGTTCGCGATAAGGCAACAGCCGACGTGCAAACCTATACTCACGAGGATTCGGAAACGGCTATCATGGATGCCAAATACGGTTTCATTCACGGCGCTCTTCAAGAAGCCGGCTACCAGACAGGCAATAAAAAGGACACCTATCAGGTTACTCATCTCATCGACAACGTCATCACCAACAAGTATGTGGGCTTCCCTATATTCATCCTTATGATATGGGTGATGTTCGAGACAACGTTCTCGCTTGGCCAATATCCTATGAACTGGATAGAAGCTGGTGTCGAATGGATTGGCTCTATGATTTCCGAGCATATGACAGCAGGCCCTCTTAAGGACATGCTTATAGATGGAGTGATTGGAGGAGTAGGTTCTGTCATTGTCTTCCTACCGCAAATCCTCATCCTCTATTTCTTCATCTCCTTTATGGAAGATTCCGGCTATATGGCCCGAGCTGCCTTTATCATGGACAAGCTAATGCACAAGATGGGACTGCACGGCAAGTCGTTCATCCCACTCATCATGGGCTTTGGATGCAACGTGCCAGCCGTAATGGCAACACGCACTATCGAGAGCCGACGCTCACGCCTTATTACAATGCTCATCCTGCCACTCATGAGTTGCTCGGCACGCTTCCCTATATACATTATGATTATAGGAACCATGTTTGCCCAGCAATATCGCTCTGCCATCATGATGTCGCTATATCTTGTGGGCATAGTCATGGCTGTCATAATGAGCCGACTGTTCAGCAAGACTCTATTCAAGGGCGAGGACACTCCGTTTGTTATGGAACTTCCACCCTATCGATTCCCTACAGCCAAGGCCATTGGTCGACATACATGGCAGAAGGGTAAGGAATATCTCAAGAAGATGGGAGGCATCATCCTTGTAGCAAGCCTCATTGTCTGGGCTCTTGGTTACTTTCCACACGACGAAAGCCTATCGCGCGAACAACAGCAGGAACAGAGCTACATTGGTCGCATTGGCCATGCTATCGAACCTGTATTCCGTCCTCAAGGCTTCGACTGGAAACTTGATGTGGGTCTCATCTCTGGTGTAGGTGCCAAGGAAATCGTTGCTTCCACAATGGGTATTCTTTACCATAGCGACGAAGCTGCCGAGGAAGGTTCCGAGGAATCCTACTCACATTTGCAGAAACAGATGGTTGCCGATGGCATCACACCGCTTGCATCCTATTGCTTCCTACTGTTTGTATTGCTCTACTTCCCGTGTATAGCCACTATTGCAGCCATTAAGGGCGAGACTGGCTCATGGAAATGGGCTACTTTTGCAGCTTGCTATACCACCGTGCTTGCATGGATAGTATCGGCTATTGTCTATCAAATAGGCAGTTTGCTGATGTAACAACGACGCACAGATAATAAAGCATAAATGGAAACAAACCTTCCATTTAACTGTAAACAAAAGTGAAATTCATGAGATTTCAGTTAAATTATGCTATATACGCAATAAATAACGACGAAAGCACTTGCTTATTTGTAAAATCAAACTATCTTTGCAATGTGTTTTTCATGGTATTAGATTATTAAGGTTAAGAAAGCATAGGTTGTTGTGAAACAATCTATGTTTTTTGTTTTTATAAGGACCTAAAACCCCGCTTGAAACGACATCAAGCTCTTTTTTTAAAATCAACATCAGGCACTTTTAAATAAATATCAAGAAAAATAATCATACAATAAATTGATAGTTACAATTAATATGATTATCTTTGCAATTAGGAAATGCCGCCAACGGGCGGAAATCGCAAAAATACATATATAGCAACAAAATTTAAACCTACAATAAATAAAATGAATAGCAAGCAACTTATGAACCACGCTGCAGACAACATCCGTCTGCTTGCCGTTTCTATGGTAGAAAAAGCCAAATCAGGACACCCTGGAGGTGCAATGGGCGGAGCCGACTTTATCAATGTCCTCTTCTCCGAGTTTTTGGTATACGATCCCGACCAGCCTACATGGGCAGCTGTCTCTTATACACATCTC
>ERZ1026776.1583-NODE-1583-length-12466-cov-14.563935_pt1 | contig 12466 bp, 12 predicted proteins | sample MGYA00380125_ERZ1026776 | MGnify/ENA primary metagenome ERZ1026776 (study PRJEB33269, sample SAMEA4719761) | human gut metagenome | biome: human-associated habitat; feature: organic feature; material: feces | place: Cameroon | collected 2013-10 ...
TGCCCCAATCCTGGGACACAGTGTTCACTTCTGCCAAGACAACGAGTCTATGAGTGGTTATGGCGTAATGCGAGGCCTACACTTCCAGCGCCCACCATATACTCAAAGCAAACTGGTACGCTGCGTAAAGGGTAGAGTGCTCGATGTTGCTGTAGATATCCGTAAAGGCTCACCAACCTATGGCAAGCATGTGGCTGTTGAACTGACAGAAGATAATCATCGCCAGTTCTTCATTCCGAAGGGTTTTGCTCATGGTTTCGCTGTCCTCTCAGAGACTGCTGTTTTCCAATACAAGTGTGACGAGTTTTATCATCCAGAAGCCGATGGTGGTATCTCTATCACGGATGATACCCTCGGTATCGATTGGAAAATCCCAACAGAACACGCCAATCTCTCAGTAAAAGATACAAAGCATGCGATATTGAAGGACTTCGATAGTCCTTTTGATATCAACGTTGATTTATACAAAATATAAAGATTTGTATGAAGGTAGGAATTATAACGTGGTGTTGTTATCATAATTTTGGTACGTTTCTTCAAGCGTATGCTTTACAGAGCTTCCTTCGCAGAAATGGTTATGATGTGGAATTATTAAATGATTACCAATATTCAGTTAAACAACCATTAATTTTGAAAATAAAAATCGCGATAAAAGATTATATCAAGCAAATTTTCTTTTCGAAACTCTTTAAATCAGTTAAGAAAGATAGAGAATCTGTCATCTTATATGAGTCTTTTAAAAAAAGATATTTACATGTAGATTATCAGGTTGCATCTTTGCATGATGTTGATCAAAGATATGATGCATTTGTGTGTGGTAGCGATCAGATATGGAATCCAGGTGGTTTTAAAAGAAATGGAAATGAGTACTATTTTGCAAGTTTTGCTTCAAAACCGAAAATAGCTTATGCTCCAAGTATTGGTGTAAAATCCATTCCTTCTGAATATAAGGAGCGCTTTTCAGAATTAATTTCTGATTTTTCGTTTATTTCGGTGAGGGAGAAAACAGCAGTAAATGCCATGAAAGAAGTTACAGAAAAGCCAGTAGAGGTTGTTGTAGACCCGACTTTGCTTATAGATAGTAAAGACTGGTTTCAATTAATTGATAATGATTTAAATAAACAACAAGACAAATATTTGTTTTTGTATCTTCTGACATTCAATCAAGAATATATATCGGCAGCATATGATTATGCACAATTGCATAACTTAAAGGTCAGAGTAGTTAAAGCATGTGGGGTTAATTTGCATATAGATGAAGCTGAACCAGCTGGTCCTTTAGAATTTCTCAATATGATAGTTGGTGCTTCATATGTAATGACAGACTCTTTTCATGCTGCAATTTTCTCAATGATATATAATAAGGCATTTGTTGTATTCAAGCGATTTAAGGATAATGATGTTGCCAGTCAGAATTCTAGAGTAGAAAACCTATTAGGTAAGGTAGGGCTAAAGGAGAGACTAATTGATGAAAATCACTTAGAATTTATTGATGCTCTTACTGATATTGATTTCGGGCAGGTTGACCATCTCATAAAAAGAGAAATTCAAGATTCTCAGCAATATCTTATTAATGCATTAAAAATTGTTCAGAATGAAAGAAGTTAAGGAGCTAGCTAAAAATACTGGTCTGTTGGCCATAGGACAGTTCGGTACGAAGTTATTAAGTTTCTTCTTAGTCCCATTATACACGTATGTACTTTCTACAGCCGAATATGGTACTTACGACTTAATGAATACTACTATATCGTTGCTGGTACCTATTCTTTCTTTGAATATATGTGATTCAGCATTGCGTTTTCCTTTGGACAAGGATGTAGATAGAAAACAGGTCTTTTCTATCTGCTGTTTGCACATATTTGCAAGTGTGTTGCTTGGTTGTATGTTAATTGGATTAAATTATTGTTTTAATATTATATCTATAGTTAACGATTATCCAGTACTTTTTCTATTATTATTTGCAAGCAATGCTCTTAGTGGATTATTGAATTGTTTCGTACGAGGAATTGATAAAGTTAAGGAGGTGGCTATTTCGGGAGTGTTGAGTTCGGCAGTCATGATAGCTCTTAATTTATTATTTCTTTTACCCCTACATATGGGCTTGCTAGGATTTTTCTTGGCAACTATAATAGGAAGCTTTAGTCAGTCTATCTATTTGTTTGTGGCTATAAAGGGATGGAATTATTTTCAGATAACATCACGTGACAAGCAGCTTCACCGAGATATGGTAAACTATAGCCAGCCACTTATTTTGAATAATATATCATGGTGGGTTAACGGTGTTTCTAATCGTTATATTATCACTTGGTTTTGTGGCATTGCAGCCAATGGTATTTATTCGGTTAGTTATAAAATACCATCTATTTTGGTGATGTTTCAAGGTATATTTAGCCAAGCTTGGACAATGTCGGCAGTTCAAGGGTATGATAAAGATGATAAAAATGGATTCTTTACCCGGATGTACCAATCGTATAATTTGTGTATGGTTCTGGTATGCTCTGTGTTGATTATGCTTTCAAGAGTAATGGCTAAGGTCTTGTATGCAAATGACTTTTATAATGCATGGAAATATGTTCCGTTTTTGCTTATTGCTTCTGTGTTTGGTGCATTAAGTGGTTATGTTGGAGGAATTTATGCAGCAACTAAAGATACAAAGATATTTGCAAAAACAAGTATTATGGGAGCTGTTACTAATCTTCTGCTTACCTTTGTACTGGTTTGGAAAGTTGGAGTAATGGGTGCTGCTATTGCTTCTCCTGTATCATATGGCTTAATCTGGTATTTACGAATCAAGGGTATTAATAAATATATGAATATGAAGATTAATCTTTTTAAGGATGTTTTTGGATATATAATTCTTTTTATTCAAACAGTTCTTCTTTTCATATTTCCAGATAACATATTGTTTTTTATTTTGCAACTATTGGCAATTGTAATATTGCTGTTACTTAATAAAGAGCTGTTATCAATAGTAATAATTAAAATAACAAATAAATTTATAAAACGATGAAAGAAAATCAATCGATAAAAGTATCTATAATTGTAGCTATTTACAATTCTGCTAAGTTTTTAGATAAGTTGATTACCTCAATTATTGACCAGACTTACAAGAATATTGAAGTTATCCTTGTTGATGATGGATCGCCTGATAACAGTGGTGAAATTTGTGATAAATATGCTGCACTAGATTCTAGAATAAAAGTTCTTCATAAGAAAAATGGTGGAGCTTGTGAAGCACGCAATAAAGGTTTGGAAATGGTTACTGGTGAATATCTCTCTATCATAGATGGCGATGATTGGCTGGAACCAGATTATGTTGAATATCTTTTAAAACTTGCTGTAGATACAGGTTCAGATATGTCTATGAGTAAGTATATTTTTACTACACGAGATAGGGAGCAAGTTACTGCGGATAATATTGAAACTTGGACTGCAGAGGAAGCTGCAGTTCAGATTATTTATCCTAAAATACCTATTGGACCATGGAACAAACTTTATAAAACGAGTTTGATTAAAGATAATCATATTGATTTTAATGTGCCTTGGTCAGGAGAAGGTCATTGGTTCTCATGTATGGCTGCCCAATGTGCTAACCATGTTGGGGTAGGCTCCCGTAAAGTTTATAATTATAGATTGAATAATGCTGGAAGCGGACTTACCAATTTTAAAGTAGTTATGGGTACAAACGCTCTGTGGAACACCAAGAATATTGGTAATAAGTTGGTTCATCCAACAAAGCGTCTTAAAGCTGCTGTCAATTATCATATTTGGAGTTGCTATCATTTTATACTGATGCTGATTACTGCAACCAATTCTAAGCAAGAATATGCAAAGGAATACGAGGAGTGTCTTGTACAAACAAAGGCGATGCTTCCTTCCGTCCTTTTACGTAGTGAAGTGACTTGGAAACATAAAATTAAGATGATACTTATTACAATGTTTCCTATAACTTATGCAAAATACATTATCAAGAAAAATAGAAAAGCTTTAGAAAAAGATTTAAAAAATCTATAATTATGAGTATAGCTAATAAAGTAAAGAATTTGTTACGTTGGTATATTAAAGAAACTAAACGTAAAGAAATACATCCAATCATTCCACAGATTACTATTCCAAATCTCTTGCGAGATAAAGTCGCATTAGTTATGGGGGGGCATGGTGGAATAGGAAAAGCTATTGTCAATTCTTTTGTTGATAGTGGATGTAAGGTTATAGTTGTTTCCCGTAATGTAGAAAAGGCAAAGACTTCTTTCCCTTTGCATGAGAATCTAGCATTCATTAGTTTTGATTTACAGAAACTCTCTACCATAAACGAAATGGTTCTTCAGGCTATATCTATTTGGGGCAAGATTGATATTTTAGTGAATACTGCAGGTACTCATACTGAAAATGTCGATTTTTGGACAGTTTCAGAAACAGAATATGATAGGGTGTTGGATATTAATTTGAAGGGCTGTTATTTTGTCAGTCAAAGAGTAGCCTCTTATATGAAAGAAAATGATATCAAAGGACATATCCTTAATGTTAGCTCTTCTACTGGTGGGGAACCATCATGGTCGCCTTATAGAATATCTAAGAGAGCATTAGAAGGAATGACTTTAGGTATGGCTCAAATAATGCAACCGTTTGGTATTGTTGTGAATGGAATAGCTCCAGGAGAAGTAGCAACCGGACTAATCAATTGGAATGAGGGCGATAGTATCGATACTGAGCATAATCATTTTGGTAGAATGGCAATGCCAGAAGAGGTTGCTAATTTAGCTTTATTTTTAGTAAGTGATATGGGAAATATGATAACTGGGCAGATGATTTATATGTCTGGTGGAAGAGGTGTATATGATATAAGATAAATGGTGGTAAACTAGTGAAATGAAAAATATTTACAGATATATCCAGTCTGATTATTATCGTTATACTGGAGTTGTGGGGGGGGGATTCCGGTTGACTCTAGCTGGTATCTTTGGTAGGAATCATTGCTTTAGATATAGCTTTTGGCTACGTTTAGCAAGTACAAGTAGTCTTATATCCCCATTGGCAAAGTTTATGCATAACCACTACTCAGTAAAGTATGGGTTGCAAATACCAAGTACAACCAAGATAGGTTATGGGCTCTATATAGGACATGGTTTAGGTGTAGTGATAAATCCATTGACGGTAATTGGAAATAATTGTAATATTAGTCAGTTTTTGTCAATTGGCAGTAATCATGGAACTCCCGCAATAATTGGTGATAATGTATATATCGGACCACACGTCTCAATTGTTGAAAATGTGAAAATTGGAAATAATGTTACTATAGGTGCAGGTGCAGTTGTAACTAAAGATATACCTGCTAATATGACCGCAGCTGGTGTTCCTGCAAAAGTAATTTCTGATAAAAAACCTGGTAGATATATAGGTAATAAATGGGGAATATGATAATTAAACGAAATTGATAATTAAGAAAATAAAAATAATAATATATTGATGTTACGAATTGTTTCTATCTTTCGCTGCCATCATGTAAAAGCATCAACGTTTTGATATTATCCGTGATGTCGTTTCAGCTGATTTCTGTATTCTCTTTAATCGTATGGGTAGGGAGGTAATGCCGTTGAACTATGTAGAGTTTCAGAAGTACAACTATACATTAGATAGATTTAAAAAGAATCTAACGAATTCTAATCTCATCAGCGAGGCTGCCACTTTGTTGAAGAGTAAGATGGATGGTAAGTTGTTTGAGAAAATGGTAGAAGCAGATATCCTGTTGTACTATCTTTCATTGGTTTATACAAAAACTGAAGAAGTTTATGATATGTGGTATCCAGGATTAAGCATTTATAATTCAAACTTTACGATTCTTCCTAAGCTTGCTTCAAGCCGTTATTTTGAAAAGGCAAAAATCTTGTTTGGAACAGATGACAAAGAAGGTTTTATCACCCTTGTCAAGGGGTTGAAAGATAATTTGCAGCGAGATGGTTTCCATCATATCCCTAGCGTGCAGCAGGGCTTGGGCTTAGATAAGATATGCTCGTTTAGATAAAGATATTAGTTGAAAATTTGATTTAAAATAAATTATGATACCAAAAGTAATTCATTATTGCTGGTTTGGGGGTAATCCTCTGCCAAAGAGTGCACAGAAGTGTATAGCGTCATGGAGAAAGTATCTCCCTGATTATGAAATAAAGGAGTGGAATGAGAGTAACTTTGATGTGAATATCATTCCTTATACAGCAGAGGCATATAAGGCAAAAAAGTATGCCTTTGTGAGTGATTATGCCCGTTTCTGGATTCTCTATAAATATGGTGGTCTATATTTTGATACAGATGTAGAGGTCATCAAGAATATGGATGATATCATTGCTAAAGGTCCGTTTATGGGGTGTGAGAATGAGGCTAAAGCTGGTGCGACGCCTGCGCAGCTAGGGGTAAACCCTGGCCTAGGGCTTGGGGTAAACCCTGGTCTAGGGTTGTATGGAGAAATCCTTGATATATATAAGGATAAGCATTACATTCTTCCCGATGGCACATATAGTAGTGAAACAGTGGTGACAATTACTACAGATTTGCTTTGCAAGTATGGATTGAAAAATTTAAGTGGAATTCAAGAGGTTGCAGGAGTTTTGGTGTATCCTAAGGAATACTTCTGCCCTAAGGATTATGTTACGGGTCATTTGGATATAACATCGAATTCGTATTCAATTCATCATTATGATGCAAGTTGGTTGCCTTGGTATGTATTAATGGAACACAAACTTTGTTACCAATTGCATCTTCCTTGTAAGGATGTGCTTAATAAACTTTTTTATACCAAGAGTTTTTGGAAAAATCATTTCTAAATTTCAGTTATGAGTTTAAAGATTTTCAAATGGGTGATATTGGCTGCTTTATTACTCGAGTGCCAGAACTTATTTAGTTTTATTGGGTATTTTGATGAGGAAACTGATTATAGCTTTTTCAGAGGTTTGCAACCAATGACTTATATTTTAATTATATGTTTCTTTCTCGCTAAGACAAAAATCCAAGGCGCATTTCAATGGGTTTATCTCATTTTTGTTATCTTTATTTCTGTGTTTAATATTCGAACAGGCAGAGATGCAGATATGAAAATGATGACAACGGGTTTTATTTTGCCAATTTTTCTTTCTAATTATCTCAAGAATTTTAAAGATATAAAGTTTAAACTTATAGCACAAAAGGGTATTGTTGTATTTTATTGTGTTGTATGTGGGCTAGCGCTTGTTGAAAGATTGTTGTCTGTCGTTATATTAGCTAGAAATATAGAAGCTTCTGAAGATGGCTTTCGTAGTTGGGCATTATGTGGACACCCTCTTGCAAATGCTTTGCTTATCTCGATAGCAATGAGCTTTATACTTTTGTCGGATATGAAAAGAAAACTAGAATTATTCTTTTTGGGAATGGTTGCTTTACTCTGTTTCAATACAAGAAGTTCAATGATGTATTGGGCTGCTGCAGCCGTAATGTATTATTTCTATTTGATAAAGTCTCATAATAAATTATCTAAGAAATATTTTTGTTATTTATTGTTTGCTGGTATAATCGTTTCTGTTTTAATGTTATCTTTTGGATTTGGTAATAGAATTATCACGATGGGTGCTTATGATGAAAGCAGTGCGGCTGTTCGTGTTGCGATTTTTGATATTTTTAATTATTATCCTTTAAGTGATTTCCAGTTTGGCTATCCTGCTAAGGATATACAGATGATTCAATATCGTTCAGGAATTTATGGTATGATTATTGAAAATTATTGGCTGCTGTTTTTACTTAGATTTGGTTACATTTTTACTTCTATTTTAAGTGCTTTAATGCTAACTTTTATGTGGAAAAATTTGAAAGGAAGAAAACTTTTTGATATATTCTATATCTTGGCAGCCTTTCTAATGGTTAGTTCTACCAATAATTCTTTGAGTACACCTAATAATGGCATTTTATTGTTTTTTGTTTTGTGTGCTTTTGCATTTAGCAACCAAACATTACCCTCTAAATATTCAAACAAATGATTTCATTAGTACAAACATCACAAAATAGAGTTAAGGAACTTCTTCGATATGTAGAATCCTTAAATGCTCAAGAAAATATCGATTTCTCTAAAATTCAATTGATATTTGTTGATCAAGGAGATTGTAAAGAGGCTTTTAAAAATCTGAATTCTCAAATTGATTTCGTGTATATAAAATATAAACCATCTTCCTTGTCTCATGCAAGAAACATTGGCTTAAAGTATGTAAAAGGTGAATATATTGCATTTCCTGATGATGATTGTTGGTATGATAAAGATACTCTTTCAAAAGTTTTGATTAAACTAAACTCTCACGATGGAGTTCTTATCAAGGCAACAAATGAAAATGGTATACCATTGGCAAAATATCTTCATTATGATAAAAAAGCATCGTTATATGATCATTGTGGCGCTTGCTCTATTTGCATATTTTTGCTTTATGATGAGCAAATTCGCTTTGATGAAAATATAGGTGTTGGTTCGCCTTATGGCTTAGCTTCAGGTGAAGAGACTGATTATCTTATAAATTTCATGAAGAAGCATCCTAATGTTGTATTCTTTCATGAAATCGAGATTCATCATCCATTAGGGAAGACGACTTTCTTCAAAGATGACTTGGATAAAGCATATAAATATGCTCGTGGTAATGGATATTTGATGAAAAAACAGAATTATCCTTTCTCTTTAATTTTACGAGCTTTGATTCGTCCTTTTGGTGGTGTTTTTGTCAATTTATTAAAAGGTAATTTGTTACTTTCTAGAAGAAGTTTTTGTCTCCTTAAGGGTAGAATAGAGGGATTAATGTATAGATTAAATTCATAATAGTGTATGAAAATAGCAATTGATTTAACTCCTTTATATGGGCGTAAACGAACTGGTGTTGAGATGTATGCTATAGATTTATATCGAGCGTTATTGACGAGTGGACATCTGATAATTCCAATATTTCATGTGCAGAATGAACTGGATGATAATCCGAATGCGTTGGTCATACCTGAAGGTAATCGTCTACTGTTGGAGAATATAAAATTATCTATGTCCATAAGAAAGATAGCTCCAGATATTGTCCTTTTTCCTATATTTCCACCACCTATTGATTTAAAATGGGGATTTAAAGGAAAGGTTTACCCGACTTATCATGATTGTGCTTTCTTGAAGTTTCGCAAAACATTGAATTTTGCAGCTAAATACTATCTCACTCCCAAGGCTTTATGGGCAATGAAATGGGTTGATGGCATCATCACCATTTCTGAAACAGAGAAATATCAGTTTGCTAAATATATAAATAAGCCGATTTATAATCTTGGCGAGAATATTGCAATTGGTTTTAAGGAAGCTTCTCAAAAAGCGAATCTACAGTTACTTGAAAAATGGAATCTATGTCCTAACGCTTATTATATCTCAGTTTCAACAATAGAACCACGTAAGAATTTCAAGTATCTCCTTAAGGTTTTAGCTCCTATATTGAAAGATCGAAATATGAAGCTAGTTCTTGTTGGAAGAGAGGGTTGGGGGCATGATGAGGAATTAAGAGTATTGATAGAGCAGATGAAAGATTATCTGATTTTTACAAATTATGTATCAGATGAAGAACTGATTTCTCTTTATCATTATGCCTATGCTTTTGCTTTGTTGTCGCTAGATGAAGGATTTGGTAGAACGCCTTTTGAAGCTGTTGCATGTGGGTGTAAGCATATTATTTTAAGTGATATAGAGATTTTCCATGAAACATTTGATGGTAATGCAATTTTTTTGCCTTTAAATGATGAGAAAGAAGCTCGAAAAATTCTCAGAGAAGGTAAGACAAAAGAAATAGATAATGACTTTATTATTCCATTTCACGTGATGGAAGATAGAATAAAGACACTGTTTGAATGATAACATACGACTAGTAGGGAAAACTTGAGACCATTTATTAAGCTACTTTTCATCTTGAGTGAGTACCTATTAGTTGTTTTAAATTCGCATAAAATGGCAAGCAAAATGAAAATAAATCACGCAATTAAGTATATCTTCGTAGATTACTTTGATACGACTTGTTTTCGTCACATTCATTCAAGTCAGATATATCTGCAATGGGCTAAAGTGATGAGAGCAAAATTTCCTGAATTGGGAATTATTTCTAATGATGAGTTGGTTGTTTTGAGGCATATGGCACATCATAAGAATAATAAACTTTATAAAGAAAAATCTTATCTTGATACCATGAGCGATTTGTATGATATTCTAAATGAAAGAATTACGTTGATGGTGGACAGAAAAATATTTGTTGATTCTTCATATGATATCGATGTTAGTGTGGAGATTGGCTGTCAGTATGGAAATCCGAACATTGTTAATCTTCTGAGACAGGAGAAAAAGAAAGGTAAGAAAATATTCTTGGTCTCTGATTTCTATCTTCCAATGGAAGCATATCATGACTTTCTTGTCAATCTCCAATGCGAGGACTTGTTTGATAAAGTTTATGTTTCAGAATCATTCAATAAAACTAAAGCTCATGGTGACTTGTATGACCATATCTTGAAAGAAAATAGTATAAAGGCAGATGAAGTAGTCATGATAGGTGATAGCAAACATTCTGATGTGAAAATGGCAAGAGAGCACGGATTGCATTCTATTTGGTATTTCCCTCTAAGACATAAACTCTGGACTAACTTTAGTAGATTGACTGGGAGAGATTTCTCTAACTATCAATTGAAGAAGCGATTTAATGAACTCTTTCGTCATTCTACATTTGCAGAATATGCAACACCAATTTATTATTTCTCTCGTAAATTAAGTGAGGAAATGAAGCCAAATATGGGGGGGCAAGTTGAATTAAACTTCCTTTCTAGAGGTGGATTCTTTATGAAGAAAGTTTATGATGCATATCAGAAATTGGTGATGCCATTTTCAGAAATAATTAAGACTCATTATTTCTTAAATTCTAGAAAGGTTGTCTTTCTTGCAAAAGATGCCTATAAGAAAATGGATGGGTCAGACGAAACAGACTTTACATTACAAAAAGACTATCTCTTAGCTCATAGCGATCATGGTAAATTCTATATGGTAGATGAAGGTTGGTATAATCATTCTCAGCAGATGTTGACAGAGATGTTGAACATCGAAACTTTTGGGTATTATATAGGTTCCTGTAGAAAGGAGAAGCTACAATATGATGATAGATGTCATCGTAAGGGGCTCCTTTTTGAAATGAGAGATGATAACAAGACACTTTCTCCATTTTTTGGTATATTTTGTACTAATAGAAGTATGTATGAACAATTGCTTTCTGCTCCTCATGGCAGTGTCAGAAAGTATAAATCTTTGAAAGATGGAGAGGTGCAAGTTGAGGAAAAATATGATGATAAAGAGAAGTATATATATGATACTTATACGAGAAAGTTGCAAGACTTGATGCTAGTAAATGTAAAGGGATTGACAGCTTGGAATATTGATAACCATATTTCTCTTCGCTTGTTGTCTCGCTTATTGTTGAAGTCTGCTCTATTCAATAGCAGAAAACGATGCCGATTCTTAAATGATTTGGATAGAAATATGGTTGACAATTTTGGTGGAAACCAAAGTTTTCAGGTGAAGGGCTTCAAAGATGTAAGAATCAATGTTGTAGAATTGTTACTTCATCCTGCTAACTATCTTGGGATGCTGGCAAAGGTACAACGTAAGATAGTAGATAAATCTTACCTTTTGCCACCTTATTACATATTAGCTTCTTTTGCATATTGCTATATTAGATTTCTTAATTTGTTTGAGAATGAAGATAAATGAACTATTATCCTTGATAAAGGAAGATTATCAAAGATATCTGAAACTTGAAAACAAAGAGTTTAAATGGGGAAAGTTTGTTGCGAGAATCTTTTTTAGTGAATCTTTTTCTATAACGTTTTGGTTTCGTATATGTTCATATTTAAATAGTAAAAAGAATATTAGCATTAGACTTCTTTTGAAGCTAATGTCCTTTTGTTATCGAATGAATGAACATCATTTAGGCATAGAACTTCCTATAGGAACCAGAGTTATGGGGGGGTAAAATTTTGCCATTATGGAACGATTGTAATTAATGAAAACTCTATTATCGGTAAGAATGTAACTCTTCATCATGGCTGTACATTGGGCTGTATTTTTGAAGGTGCACATAAAGGTAGCCCTGTATTGGGGAATCATGTTGTCATGTTTCCTGGAAGCAAAGTCGTTGGTAATGTTCATATAGGGAATAATGTTGTTATAGCAGCAAATTCTGTTGTTACAAAAGATATACCAGATAATTGCATTGTTGGTGGTATACCAGCAAGGATTTTATCAGAAGATAGTAGTAGCTTTTTTATAGGTAGGAACAATGTTGTCTTTTGATAATCGATTATTTTATATGCATTGAGAATTGTAAAATGTATAACGATACTCAAATCATAATTATGGCCGGCGGCGTAGGCAGCCGCTTCTGGCCTATGTCAACCCCCGATTACCCAA
>ERZ1026776.1586-NODE-1586-length-12445-cov-7.757304_pt1 | contig 12445 bp, 10 predicted proteins | sample MGYA00380125_ERZ1026776 | MGnify/ENA primary metagenome ERZ1026776 (study PRJEB33269, sample SAMEA4719761) | human gut metagenome | biome: human-associated habitat; feature: organic feature; material: feces | place: Cameroon | collected 2013-10 ...
GGTGATCCGTCCGTGTATGGTGCAATCCGCGAGCAGATGGATCTGCTGGATGAATATGGAATCGCATATGATGTGTGTCCGGGGGTGAGTGCGGTGTTTGGTGCTGCGGCGTCGCTGGCGTGTGAGTATACGTTGCCGGATGTGACGCAGACCTTGATTCTGACAAGAGCGGAAGGGAAAACCCCTGTGCCGGAGAAAGAAAATCTGCGAAGTTTGGCTGCACACCGAGCCAGTCTGGTGTTGTATCTATCGTCCGGGCTTGCAAGAAAGGTACGGCAGGATTTGCTGCTTGGTGGATATGCGGAGGACACCCCGGTTGCTGTCGTGTATAAGGCAACCTGGCCGGAAGAGAAGATTATACGCACGACACTGGCTAAGCTTCCGGAAGATATGGAAGCCGCAGGGATTTCGAAGACGGCACTCATTATCGTATCTCCGGCACTTGGAAGTGTCTATGAGAAATCCCGGCTTTATGATGCGGCATTTGCAACAGAGTATCGCGGCGCAACGGAGATTGCATTTCCGGCAGGAATCCGCCGTGTGTTGCTTGTTACATGCAGTGTGCGCGGGTATGTGACGATGCAGAAGCTGGCGAAGAAGCTGGAAAATATTTCCGGTGCAGAAATTATTACGAAGGTAAAGTGCGAGGCGCTTCCAGAGGTTTCAATGAAAGAGACGGTAAAGGCGTGTGTCGATGCATATTTTGAGCAGGTGGATGCCATTGTGTTCGTGACAGCAAGTGGAATTGCTGTGCGGAGTGTGGCGGAGCATCTGACGCACAAATCCAAAGATCCGGCCATCGTGTGCATGGATGAATGTGGCAAGCATGTGATATCGTTAGTGAGCGGACATGCAGGAGGGGCAAATGCGCTCACGCAGATGCTGGCGGATGTGATGTGGGCAACACCGGTCATCACGACGGCAACGGATGTGGAAGGCAGGTTCTCCGTTGATGATTATGCGCGGAAACATAATTTAGTAGTGACCGATTGGGCGAAGGCAAAGGCAATCAGTGCGGAAGTGCTGGCGGCCGGAGCAAGGCCTGTATGGGTGGATAAAGCAGCGGGTTCGCAGGAAGAAGAGAAGAACGAATTCGAGATATGTAAGGTACAGAAATCAACCGGGATTGATGGATGCGAGAATAGAGTCGATGTTAAAAGATTGCAGATAGGTTCGCATCAGGTTGTGATAACCCCACAAGATGTTTCCGTGGATGCGCAAACGTTACAGCTTATTCCACGTTGTATTGTAGCTGGCGTCGGTTGTAAGAAAGGGACATCGGTGGATAAAATTGAGCATGCGGTGCAGGATGCATTTGCGAAAGCGGGTTTGCGGATGGAAGCATTATGTGCGGTGGTAAGCATTGATTTGAAGAAGGATGAAGTTGGTTTGCTTGAATTCTGCGAGACACGGAAAGTGCCGTTTAAGACATACGCAGCAGAAGAATTGCGGGCGGTGCCGGGGATATATTCGGCATCGGAATTTGTGTCTGGTGTGACCGGCGTGGATAATGTCTGTGAGCGAAGTGCAGTGAAGTATGCAAGTGAGCATGGTATGAATCAGGGTGAGCGGTTGCTTCGTATGCAAGTGGATGGGGGAGAGTTGTTACTTCGTAAGCAAGCACAGCATGGAGAGCTGTTGCTCCGCAAGCAAGCGTATGGGGGCGTGACGGTAGCGCTGGCGTATGTGTGCAGCGAGTGAAAGACAAGCAGAAAAACCCACGAAGTGTGTTTGAAAGCCGAGAAACAGTGGAAAAAACCCAAAACCGGAAGTCGAAACAAGAAAATGAAGAGCAATACGATCCCCCAAAAACATAAGAGGAGAGAAGCATGAGCGCAGAGAGTAAGAAAGAATTATATATTGTCGGGCTTGGCCCCGGCGCAAGACAGAAGATGACACAGGAAGCAATCGATGTCGTGGAAGCCTGTGAGGTGATTGCCGGATATAAGGTGTACATCGAACTTCTGAAACCATACTACCCAGACAAGGAATATCTGGTGAATGGTATGCGGCAGGAAGTAGAACGATGTCGGTTGGCGCTGGAAACCGCAGCGAATGGGAAGAAGACAGCGCTTGTGTGCAGCGGTGATGCAGGCGTGTATGGCATGGCAGGAATCACGCTGGAGCTGGCAGCAGAATTTCCGGAGGTGGATGTACATGTGATCCCCGGCGTGACAGCAGCATTGTCCGGTGCGGCGCTGCTTGGGGCACCGCTCGGACATGATTTTGCAGTAATTAGTCTGAGTGATCTGCTGACACCGTGGGAGTTGATCGAGCGTCGTCTTGCGGCAGCGGCTGAGGGAGATTTCGCAATCTGCCTGTATAATCCGTCCAGCCATAAGCGGCATGATTACTTGCAGAAAGCATGTCAGATTCTGCTACAGAAAAAATCCGGGGAGACAATCTGTGGAATCGCACGGAATATCGGGCGCGACGGCGAAGAACAGCAAATCCTGACATTGAATGAGCTGGCAGAAACGCAGGTTGATATGTTCACGACAGTATTTGTCGGTAATTCCCGGACACGAAAAGTCGGTGATGCGATGGTGACACCACGCGGATATAGAAGAGATAACGAATGAAAGTAGTCATATTTGGTGGTACAACGGAGGGGCGGCAGCTCGCCGGGTATCTGATACAATTAAACAAGCAGCAAAAAATGCAAAAAATACAAGTCCATGTCTGCGTAGCATCGGAGTATGGTGCACAGGTGCTGCCGGAGGATGACGCACTCAAAGTGCATGTCGGACGGCTGGAGCAGGCAGATATGCAGGAATTCCTGCAGGAAGTACAGGCAGATATCTGTGTGGATGCGACACATCCGTATGCAGTGATTGTGACACAGAATATCTATCAGGCTTGTAAGGTGGTGGGCGTCCCATATGTCCGTGTGCGGCGGGAAATGCAGGAAGAACCGGGGAATGCAGATCCGGCTATGCAGGAAGAACCGGGGAATACAGATCCGACCATGCAGGAAAAACCCGGGAATATAGATCCGGCTATGCAGATGAGCGGCGCACATATCGGCGGCGCAGATGGGAAACGGTATACCGATGAAACATCGAACAGCATTTATGTCGAAGATACACAGGCGGCGGTAGACTATCTAAAGGGTGTGACAGGAAATATTCTGATCACAACAGGCAGTAAGGAACTGCATCTGTATACGCAGATCCCGGACTATGAATCACGCTGTACGGCGCGTGTGCTTCCGACCCGGTCGGTGGTAGAGGCATGTACGGAGCTGGGATTTACCGGGAAACATCTGATTTGCATGCAGGGACCATTTGATCTGGAGATGAATCTGGCAACCTTGCGTTATACAGATGCGGATTTTCTGGTGACAAAGGCAAGCGGGAAGAATGGCGGTTACGATGAAAAATGTGAGGCCGCGCTTGCTATGGGCGTGCATCTGGTTGTGATCGGGCGTCCGAAGGAACAGGTAGAACCGGTGATGTCTCTTGTACAGGCAGAGAAATTACTGCGGGACAATATAGAAATGTAATGGAAACAAAATGCTTGGGACATAGAGTATGCGATGGGGATTTTCGGATAGAAAATAAACGACAGAATATTAGTCATCTGGTACAATATGAAGCAGAAAGGGGTATAAAATATGGAGAATAACCAAACAACAATCGTATATCTGATTGGTATGGGGCCGGGAAATGTAGATTGTCTGACCAAGGAGGCGGAGCAGGCGTTATCACAGGCAACGGTCTGCATCGGAGCTCCCCGTATGTGCCAGATTTTGGAAAAATTAAAGACAGCCGGGGGAATATGCAAGAAAGATCAGATAGTTTATGATGCTTACAAGGAAGACGAAGTCGTAGCATTGCTTGAAAAACATGCAGGAGAGACGGTCGCAGTAATATTTTCCGGAGACATCGGATTTTATTCGGGGGCAAAGAAGCTCTCGCTTGTGTTGCGGAGTGCTTCGAGGAAAGACCCCAATATGTCACAGGACATGACTGGAACAACCGAGCAGATCAATGCTGGGGAAATAAGCTATGAGCTTCATTATATTCCGGGACTTTCATCCATTCCGTATTTATTTGATAAGATAGGCCAAACATGGGAAGATGCAGAGATGGTCAGCAATCATGGTATCATCGCAAATATTCCGGCGAAGGTGCTGCATCATGCAAAGGTTGGCACGCTGCTTGGTGGGGAAGATCAGGTGGCGGAAATCTGTACGAGGCTGACAGAAGTCGGATTGGGAGACATCGGGGTAATTGTTGGAGAGCGATTGTCCTATGAGGATGAAAAAATCACGATGAAGTACGCGAAAGGTCTGTGTGAAAAAAACTTTGATAAGCTGACAACTGCGATTTTTTTAAATGATCATCCGGAATTAAGATACGTATCCCCCGGAATCCCGGATGGCGCGTTTATTCGGGGAAATGTACCAATGACGAAGGAAGAAGTGCGGACGGTTGTCATCTCGAAACTTGGAATCTACCAAGGCATAGGGCGGAAAAAATATGATCCCAATAGTGGAGAATTCCGAGTAGATAATCTGGGGGCGGTTGTTTACGATGTAGGTGCAGGAACCGGGTCGGTGTCAATCGAAATGGCGCTTCTGATGGAGCAGGGATCCGTTTATGCAATCGAGAAAAATCCGGAGGCAGTAGAGCTTTTGTATGCAAACCGGGCAAAGTTTCATGCTGGAAATATGGAGATTGTTGTAGGAGAAGCAACGCAAGTGATCCCGTCACTTCCTGCGCCGACACATGTATTTATCGGTGGAAGCAGTGGAAATCTGCTTGAAATTGTAAATATGATTTATGCAAAAAATCCGAATGCGTGCATTGTTGTGACAGCGGTTACAATGGAGACACAGAATGAATTGCTTACAATATCGGAAGTTGTGAAGAAGCACGGAAAGACATTTAATATGGTACAGTTGGCTGTGACGCGCAGCCGGGAGGTTGGTGCATATCACATGCTGCAGGCAGAAAATCCGGTGTGGATTGCGTCATTTTGGTAAACGGGGAGATACGATGGAGAATAAGAGCAGGATACAGGTAAGTACCCCGCGTGTGATGTTTGCTGCGATGCGGAGTGGCAGCGGGAAAACGACTGTAACATGCGGCGTGCTGGCGGCACTAAAAAAAGAAAATATAAGAATACAGGCATATAAATGTGGACCGGATTATATCGATCCGATGTTTCATCGAACGGTGCTTGGAATCGACACAGGCAATCTGGACACCTTCTTTGCGGATGCCGATGCGATTGGGCGCATCCTGGCGCGAGACACGAAGGATGCAGAATTGATCGTGATGGAAGGAGTCATGGGATATTACGACGGTGTCGGTGGCACAACAACGATAGCAAGCTCATATGAATTAAGCAAGGTTACGAAGACACCGGTCATTCTGATCGTGGATGCGAAGGGCGCGAGTGTCACGCTTGCAGCGACGATTCGCGGAATTATGGAATATAAGAAGGACAGTCGAATTGCAGGAGTGATCTTAAATCGCGTATCGCCGATGTTTTACAGCCGGATCAAGCATGTGATCGAGACGGAATGCGGCATTCCGGTGCTTGGATATCTGCCGGAACATGCGTCATTTGCGATACCATCCAGACATCTTGGGCTGTTGCAGCCGGACGAAATGCAGATACAGAGAAACTGGGTGGAAACGGTTGCGGAAGCTGTTACAAAGACGATCGATATCGATGGGGTTCTGGAGATCGCGGCACAGGCAGAGATGTTGCAGATACAAGACCCCGTCGATATGAGACAGAATTTCGGGGATATGCAGCAAGAAGCTGATGATGTGAGACAAGAATCTGTCGATATACTGCATGAACCGGCTGACGTGCGACAAGAACCGGAGAACATGTCCTATGAGTGTGCAGAAGAGCCGGAGAATTGTAAGTTCCCCGACGGCTATCGTATCGGTGTGGCAAGAGACGCAGCATTTTCTTTTTATTACCGCGAGAATTTGCGCATGTTAGAAGATATGGGAGCGGAGCTTGTGTATTTTTCCCCGCTTGCAGATGCACATGTGCCTAAGGTGGATGCGCTGATCTTTGGCGGCGGGTATCCGGAGCTTTATGCGAAGCAGCTGTATGAGAATCCGTCGATGCGTGCATCTGTCCGGCAGGCATTGGAAGCAGGGATGCCGTGCCATGCGGAATGCGGAGGCTTCTTATATCTTGGGAAGTCACTTGCCGATGCAGAGGGAAATGTATATGAGATGGTCGGTTTCTTAGATGGTGCGGGATTTCGGACAGAGCGGCTGCAGCGGTTTGGGTATGTGGAGCTGGCACCGCAGGACGCAGGTGTATTTGCGGTGAATACGGTTTTGCGCGGACATGAGTTTCACTACTGGGACAGCACGGATTGTGGCGATGCCTGTCTGGCGTGGAAGCCGCTTTCCAAGGAGAAGACATATCCATGTATGGTGAAGAAGAAAGGCACATTCGCAGGATTTCCGCATCTGTATTACGCGGGTGCAGAGGCGTTTTTTTATCATTTATTTTCTGGGAGCAGCGGCATTTGAATTTGCCGGAAAACTTGTCAGATATTGCCGGTGGGATGGGAGACTTTTTTAGTAAGGAGTATTTGCTTTCTCCTGAAAGAATCAGGAAAAAAGGAGCAATCAGATAGTAAGAGGGTATTATGTTAGAAGAAATCAAGCTGCAGCAGGTGCTGCCACAGGAAATTGAGAAACGAAGCTTTGAGATTATCACAGAGGAGCTTGGGAATGTTGAATTAGATCCGCTTCAGGCACCGATCATCAAGCGGGCAATCCATACGTCGGCGGATTTTGATTATCTGGAGAATCTGACATTTTCCGAGCATGCGGTTTTGAAATTCCATGATGCAATAAAAAATGGTGCCTGCATCGTCACGGATACGCAGATGGCAAAATCCGGTATCAACAAGAAAGAACTTGCGAAATACGGGGGTGAAGTTTATTGTTTCATGAGCGATGATGATGTGGCAGAAATTGCAAAGAAACAAGGTTCTACACGGGCGGTAGCAAGCATGGAGAAGGCGTGCACATTAGATAAGCCGCTTATCTTCGCCATCGGAAATGCACCGACCGCGCTGGTGCGTCTGTATGAGCTGATCGACGAGGGAAAGCTGCATCCATGCGGCATTATCGGTGTGCCGGTCGGTTTTGTAAACGTGGTGGAAGCGAAGGAGCTTATCATGCGGGCACCTGTGCCGTACATTGTGGCGCGCGGCAGGAAAGGTGGCAGCAATATAGCCGCGGCAATCTGCAATGCACTGTTGTATGAGCTGCGGGATATGGAGAAGTAAGAAATTATGAATGAAATACAGCAGAAAATCTATATACAGGCAAAAGAAAAATGGGATGCGATTGCCAAGCCGATTGACAGTCTCGGCTTGTTCGAGGATATGGTTGCCAGACTTTGCGCGATCGCAGGGACAGTGAATCCCGGTGATTATAAGCGCCGGGCATTACTGACGCTATGTGCCGATCACGGCGTTGTGGCAGAGGGCGTGACGCAGACCGATGCCGGCGTGACAAAGGTCGTGGCGGAGAATATCGCACACGGCTGTTCCGGTGTCAATTATATGGCACAGACCGCAGGCGTGGATGTGTATGCGGTTGATATCGGTATGCTGGGCGCCCCATATCCGGATGCATCATTTGGTATGGGACATATGATAAACCGGAAGGTGCAGGCAGGAACCGGAAATCTCGCGAGAGAATCTGCCATGTCGATGGAAACCTGTGACCGTGCGATTGAAACAGGAAAAGAGCTTGTACGGGAATGTAAAGAAAAAGGCTATGAGATATTAGCGGTTGGCGAGATGGGAATCGGAAATACAACCCCGACCTCAGCTTTGCTTGCAGCACTGCTTGATCTGCCGGCGGAGGCGGTGACCGGACGAGGCGCCGGATTGAATGATGCCGGACTTGCAAGAAAGGTGCAGGTAATTACGCAGGCACTTGCACGTGTGCAGGAAACTTCCGATGTGAAGCAGCCTGATGGGCAGGAACAGATTGACATGAAACTGGAATGCGGCAAGACGGATGTACAGGGAACTCCTGATGCAAAGCAGCTGCTTGCTGAGCTTGGCGGGCTGGAGATCGCAGGAATGGTCGGTGTATTTTTAGGTGCCAGACAGTATCAAATTCCGGTTGTGCTGGATGGTGCGATCACCTGTGTTGCAGCCCTCGCTGCAATGCGGATGGAGCCGAAGGTTGTGGATTATCTTCTGGCATCGCATGCGTCGGAGGAAGCGAGTGGAAGGCTGGCACTGGACGCACTCGGACTTCCGGCTGTGATCCACGGCAAACTGTGTCTGGGAGAAGGCAGCGGTGCGATGATGTTATTTCCACTTTTGGATATGGCATTATCCATCTATAAAAACATGGGAACCTTTGATGATCTGTCGATCGAAGCATACAGCCGGGACGGAAAGCCGGAAGAATAGGAGGAAAACATATGAAGCGGAGAAGGATATGGACAATTATAGGAAGTGTAGTAATTATTGCAGCGGGTGTATTGGGAATTTTGTTTTTAAGGCATATTGAACCTAAGATTAATTTTACGTTTGTATTTGACGATTTTACATTTATGAATCATACTTTGTCAGAGGGTGATCAAATGAACGCAATTATGCGGGAGAATAATATTGTTATGACAGATAATAGACTTGATCAAAAGGATATGGATTTTTGGGTTAATTATGATGAAAGGTCAAAAACGCAGATGTTGATGTGCCCTGTTGAGACGAAAAAGGAATCTGAAAAATGCTCAATATCGGTGTATAATGTTTCGAAAGACTATGTAAATGATGGACGGGTCAGTTTTGGCATAATTGAAGATCTGCTGGACTATGAGGCATATTATAAAGGTCCGATTCATACAGGTGACTCTCTGGAGCACGTATATAGGGAACTTCAGATAGAAGAAATTATGAAATCTGGTGTATTGGTGGAAAAGAATAACCGGAGATATTATACATGTGATAGTAATCTTGGTGAAATTACATTACTAATAAAAGCGGATAGCGGGATTGAGGATTTAGACAAATATAGTACAACAGAGGAATATTTAAAAGCAGGAAATGGTATCGGGTATGGTATTAAGTTTGATGAGTATTATTTGTCTGTTCATGTAGATGAAAGTCAAACTGTTTCGGGTTTTGGTTTGACCTACGATCCAAACCATGTGATTGAAAACAGCTCTCTTTCGGATTTGATTTTTTAGGTACAGTTAGATTGCCTGTGGAAATGCGAAAGGGGAAAGGTAAATAGACGATGTTACATATTGTATATGGCGGGAGCGCCAGTGGGAAATCATCGTATGCAGAAAGCTTCGCCATGTCCTTGCAGGGCGATGGGAGGCTGCTCTATATTGCGACGATGTATCCGTATAAATGGGGGAAGGCGGAGATTGATCCGGAGACGATGCAGCGGATCAATCGTCACCGTGCGATGCGTGCCGATAAAGGGTTTGATACGGTCGAATGTTACCGGCATGTGGAACATATTGTGGCAAAAAGGCAGGACGTGTTGCTGCTTGAATGTATGTCGAATCTGCTTGCAAATGAGATGTATCTGGAGCCGGAGAATGATGATGGCAGACTAGCGGAACCGCATGCAGAAGCGCAACCAATGTCGGAAGTGGAGAAAGCAGGAACCGATTGTAATGCAGGTTCCGATGTGGAGAAAACAGGAATAGCCGGTGAAGCAGGCTTCGAGATGTCAAAGACGATGTCACCGGTAAGCAAGAAAATCGTACAGGCGCTCGTTGATTTGTCCGCACGCGTGCAGGAACTGGTGATCGTCACAAATGATGTGTTCTCCGATGGTGGAAGTCTGACTTACGATGAAAGCACAAGGGAATATGTGAAGAATCTGGCAGAGATCAACTGCGCACTCGCATGGGAGGCAGCCAACGTGACGGAGATTGTCTGTGGGATTCCGGTTAAGATAAAAGGAGACAAGCAACCATGATGAAAGCAATTGCAATTGCATTTTCAACTTATTCCAAGATACCAATGCCGCATTTCAAATGGGACCCGAAAGCCTTGCAGTACAGCATGTGCGCATTCCCATTGGTTGGGGCTGTGATTGGTGCGGGTGAGTTTGCGATCTGGTATCTCTTTGGTTTTCTCTTGCAGTGGTCGGAAGTCTTTACAGCGGCGCTTCTTACGGTATTCCCGATCCTGATCACAGGCGGCATACACATGGATGGATTCTTAGATACCGTGGATGCAAAATCTTCTTATAAGTCCAAGGAGGAGAAGCTGCAGATCCTGAAAGACCCACATACCGGGGCGTTTGCAATTATCCGCGGCTGTCTGTATTTCTTGATCTATTTTGGATGCATGGCAGAGGTCGTGCATGCGCTGAACAGAGAGATACCATCCGAGACGCAGTCTGGCATGCCGGCACACGCAATGCGGTTGATGGGCGTGTTCGCGGTGGGGTTTGTGCTGGAACGTACCTTGTCCGGACTTTCGGTACTTACATTTCAGAAAGCAAAAAAAGAAGGCATGCTGGCAGATACCGCACGCCTTGTAAATAATCGCTCGAAGGTGATCATGTTCGTATGGCTCATTGCCTGCATTGCCGCAGGCTGTGTGATACAGCCGGTTGCGGCACTTGTGATTACAGGCATCGCCATACTGATGTTTTTCTATTATCGGTTCATGTCGTATCGCACCTTTGGCGGGATCACCGGCGATCTGGCTGGATATTTCCTGCAGATGTGCGAACTCTGGATGTTAATTGGAACCGTCGTTTTGGTGCATGTTATTTAACAACGATGACACCACCAGTCACATAATCCTGATCGCTTATGCTAAGTCCATCAACCATGATACCAATGCTTTCGCCGAGGGTAGATTCCGTGACATCCTGACGGAGCTGCTCCATGCGGCTGATCGTGCCTTCTACAACCTTTCCGTTTGTGAGCTGTACATAGACAGGATCGCCTGTCTTGAATACGCCCTTATTGGTTGTGCCATTTAAGACGAGCGTATCTTCGCCGCCGAGCTGGAAGCAGTCGGTGATTGCCATATAGACATCATTTGCAGCTTCACTGAAATCACGGTCAACATCCACATAGTTGGAAGAATCAGTTGTGCTTTCCGTTGTTTCTGCATCGGTTGTGGAAGCGGTGCTGTTGGCAGACTTGACAAGGTTCACGATCTTGTCCTCAGGTGTCAGGTATTCGACATCGCCGAACAAAGCCGTTTTCTCTGCCATCAGTTCTTTCACGATGTTTGTTCCATAGCGACCATCAAAGGTGTCTAAGAAATAGTCTTCCAGGGTTCCTTTCTGGATTGGAACGTATGTAAATCCAACTTCATTCTCCGGATATACGTAATATCCGCTTGTCTCACTGTAACGAAAAGTGTCAAAGAAGTCTACCGCAATTCCAAAATCTTCAAATTGCCAGCCAATGTACATTAGATATGATGAGAACTGGTCATCCGATTTTTCCGGATGCAGGAACGTGTCAACAAAGTACTGGGTATTTTCTTCGACGGACTTTTCTGCATCATAGTCGTTGCTGAAACAGATATAATTTGGGGCACCAAACATGGTTGTCAGCATATCCATATAGATATATGCAGGATTCGGATCGTCGTAAAAGTTGTAGACGTCGTTGTAAGAATCCTCGGAAACCCCGAAAGCATCGTAATCTAAATATGTACTGAACAGTGACCAGAGATTCTTGTCAAGGGCTTCGTCAATGGTCATATCGTCTTCGTCTATCAACAGCTGGGGAAGGGAGTAATTATCCTCATAAAAAGATACGGAATATGCGGATTCATCCAGTGCATCCGTAAGTGGCACGTCGGATGTGCTGTAAGACATGTTAAAAAGCGTATCCGTCGTAACCGGGAATGTCATTCCGTACAGACCGGCACCCTCTGGCAATTCCAATGTCTCTGCGTCTGAAAGCCCGCGGCTAAATACCCAAGGGCAGTCCTTGTAGCTGAGTTCGCTTGAGGAAGCAGGTGCTTCCGAAGCATCCGCATTGCTGCTTTCGGTTGTGGCAATCGTGTCGTTTCCGGCGTCCTTCTTCTTGCCACAGCCGGTGGAAAGGGTAAGGGCAGTCGCCAGCGACAAGCCAAGTGCAAGTGTTTTCATAAATTTTTTCTTCATTTTTTCTGTCTCTCCTTTTTATGCTTTCAGTGTGGTACAAATTTCATTGCACCAACTGGTAATATAAACGATTTGAACTGCGTGTGCAATCCATTGTTTCACTATATAGACGGACGAGAATGGAAAATGGTTGGGATTTTTTGAAAAAAATTTGAAGAAAAAGATACAATATGAAAATGTATCTTGCGGAAAAAGTATAAAAAAGTATAAAATAATTCAAAAAGTATAAAAAGAGGAAACGACATGATTTTGATTATAGGCGGTGCATATCAGGGAAAGTTCGAGTATGCCAAAGCAAATTTCAAAGAAGGACATCAGATTATCAA
>ERZ1026776.1587-NODE-1587-length-12443-cov-15.956894_pt1 | contig 12443 bp, 11 predicted proteins | sample MGYA00380125_ERZ1026776 | MGnify/ENA primary metagenome ERZ1026776 (study PRJEB33269, sample SAMEA4719761) | human gut metagenome | biome: human-associated habitat; feature: organic feature; material: feces | place: Cameroon | collected 2013-10 ...
TCATCCCCGCAAGCCTGGTATCCGATACTTATGAGAAGGATCTGACCAAGTATGCCGGACAGGAGATCGAATTCGTGATCAGCGAGTACAATCCCAAGAGAAGAAGATACATCGGCGACCGTAAGCAGCTCATCGTAGCTAAGAAGGCTGAACTGCAGAAGGAACTCTTCGAGAAGATCAAAGAAGGCGACATCGTAGAAGGTGTTGTTAAGAACGTAACCGATTTCGGTGCATTCATCGATCTGGGCGGAGCAGACGGACTGCTTCACATTTCCGAGATGTCCTGGGGCAGAGTTGAACATCCCAAGAAGGTATTCAAGGTTGGCGACAAGCTGAAAGTCCTGATCAAGGAGATCAACGGCAATAAGATCGCATTATCCCTTAAATTCGATGATGCTAATCCCTGGAAGGATGCAGCGGATAAGTATGCAGTCGGCAATGTAGTAACCGGTAAGGTTGCAAGAATGACTGACTTCGGTGCATTCGTAGAGTTAGAGCCCGGTGTGGACGCACTGCTTCATGTATCTCAGATCGCCAAGGAGCATATCGAGAAGCCCTCTGATGTACTGAGCGTAGGCGATGAAGTGACTGCAAAGGTTGTAGACTTCAATGAGGCAGATCATAAGATTTCCCTGAGTGTTAAGGCACTGACAGCTCCCGAACCCGCTGAGGTAAAGGAAGAGTCTGATGCAGATGTAGTATCTGTGGATATCGACGCTGTAATCGCTGCAGAAGCTGCAGACACTGAGGAATAATCAACCGTTAGGTGGTAGATATTCGTGATATACGATTATGAATACTTTAAAAAAGAGATTTATTCTCTGACTACGATCGATCTGAATGCTTACAAAGAGAAGCAGATGAAGCGGCGTATCGATACCCTGATCGCCAAGCATAAGATCGTAGGATATGATAAGTATGTACAGGCACTGAAGACGGATAAAGAACTATTCGAGGAATTTGTGGGATATATTACGATCAATGTCTCGGAATTCTATCGTAATCCGGAACAGTGGAAATATCTGGAAGAGACCGTGATCCCGGAATTGATCCAGCGCTTTGGTAAGAATCTTAAGATCTGGAGTGCTGCCTGTTCCACGGGGGATGAGCCTTACTCGCTGGTAATGGCTCTGTCGCGGCACATTCCGTTGCAGCAGATCCGCATCTATGCTACCGATCTGGACAAGCAGGTCATTGCGAAGGCGAAGACCGGTCTGTACGGTGAGAAGAGCATAGAAGGAGTGCCGGAAGATCTGAAGAAGAAATACTTCACGAAGATCGGTCCTTCTTATAAGATAGCAGATGAGATTAAAGCGAGAGTGGATTTTCATCAGCATAATTTATTGAAGGATACGTATCCTACCGACTGTAATCTGATCGTATGCAGAAATGTACTGATTTACTTTACGGAAGAAGCAAAGGATCAGATATTCCGGAAGTACTACCAATCCCTGGCGAAGGGTGGCATGCTGTTTATCGGAAGTACGGAACAGATTATGAATTATCGTGAGATTGGTTTTGACAGAAAGAGTTCTTTCTATTACGTAAAACCTTTATAACAAAAAAGAGGAAAGCGGATTTGGATTCGCTTTCCTTTTTTTATCTGACAAATTGTTTTTAATAAGTAGATGCGATCATGGACAGAACGTGGTTGGCATACTGCGTAAAACCTTCTCTGTTTTTCTTCATCTCATCGGTTAACTCGAAGAACAATTCTTTGCTCTTATAATCTCTCTTAAAGAAAGGAGTAAATAAGATATCCCATTGTGGCAGATAGCAGGAGAACTTCCTGGTATAGCAATTCGTTGCCAAGGCCTGGATCCGGTGTTCCTTATCGACGAAACCGGCAACAGATTTATGCAGCGCCACATCCTCTGTGGGAAGATAATAGTAATCCTTGTAATTGGAATAGAAATATTTCAGCTCTTCCTCATAGATTGGTACTTTTAAGGTAGCATTGTCTCCTTCGCCGCGGAAATAGCAGTTCCCTGCGGATGCGGTTACGGGCTTAGGCAGGGGAGTGGGGATCTGCAGAGTGATCAGCAGCTCTTTGCGTGTGGAACCGCTCACATCTTTGTAGTAATTTGCCTGTACCTTCTTGGCTTTTACACTGTTTTCATTGAACAGATCGTAATATGCCAGGATCGGAAGAACCTCTAACATCCCCTTTAAATCATCTGCATTATGTAAGAACAATGCTTTTTCGGTGAACTCCGAAGGATTCTTCACGTAATCATGGTACAGACCGATCAGTTCACCGCCGGAGAAGACATCGGTACGGGCGATCCCGAGATATTGTTCCAGGGTCTTCTGCTTGCAGTTCGGAAGCTTTAAAAAGAACTTATAGGGAGAGATCCTGCGGTAAATATCGATTCCCCGGAATCCTTCAAAGGAGAAGGGAAGCTTTAGCTGTGTACACTTTTGCGTGATAAAAGGAAGATCAAAATTATTACCGTTAAAATGTACGAGATAACGGTAATCTCTGGAAAAATCAAAGAAAGCGGTGAGAATCTCCCCTTCTTTTGAATAATCCTCTGCCATCCACTGGATGGTATGCCATTTGCCTGCCTGATAATAGGCACAGCCTATCATATATAAATAAGAAGTACGGGAAGTGAAGCCCGTGGTCTCAATATCAAGAAAAAGTATCTGTTCCAGAGGCGCCAGCTTATCCAGGGGATAGGAGATCGCAAAATTCTCCAGAGTCTCTTCTGATTTTTTCATGTATGACCTCTTTCTGCCGTATGAGGCAATTTGATCAGTCCACTATAGATAAATTTATTCTACCATAATTTTATAATTTGCAGTAGCATTTTGTTGATAAAAGTTGATAAAATTTGATAAAAATAGTACAATTACCATGATGTAAATTGAAATATAAGTAACTATTTAGAAAGGATATTAGGAAATGGCAAAGTTGACATTTGTAGGCGGAATACATCCCTATGATGGAAAAGATCTGTCCAAGGACAAACCGATCCAGGATGTCCTGCCCAAGGGAGAAATGGTCTATCCTCTGTCCCAGCATATCGGTGCTCCTGCAAAGCCTATTGTGGCAAAAGGAGACAGGGTACTGGCGGGACAGAAAATCGCGGAGAGTGGTGGCTTCGTGTCGGCGCCCATCTATGCATCTGTGTCGGGTACGGTGAAAACCATTGAGACAAGACGTGTGGTAACGGGAGATCTGATACAGAGTATTGTAATTGACAATGACGGCCTGTATGAGAGCGAAGAATTTCATCCTTATGCACCGGTGGATAAGCTGCAGAAGGAAGAGATCATTGACATTGTAAAGGAAGCCGGAATCGTAGGTATGGGTGGCGCCGGATTCCCTACCCATGTGAAACTGTCACCGAAAGATCCCGATAAAATTGAATATGTCATCGCCAACTGTGCGGAATGTGAGCCTTATCTGACTTCCGATTATCGTAGAATGATGGAAGAACCGGACAAACTGATCGGTGGTCTGAAGATCATGCTGAAGCTGTTCGACAATGCCCATGGTATTCTGGCGGTGGAAGATAATAAACCGGATTGCATTTCACTGCTGAAGCAGCTGACGAAAAATGATCCGCAGATCACAGTCAAGGCATTGAAGACGAAGTACCCCCAGGGTGCGGAGCGTCAGTTGATCTATGCCACAACAGGGCGTAAGATCAATTCCTCCATGCTTCCTGCGGATGTGGGATGTATCGTTGACAATGTGGATACCGTAGTGGCTATTTACAGAGCCGTGACGGAAGGACGTCCTTTGATGGAACGTATCATAACCGTTACCGGTGATGCCGTGGCGAATCCCCGGAACTTCCGAGTACCCATCGGCATGAGTTATCAGGAGCTGTTGGATGTGGCAGGCGGATTTAAACAGGAGCCGGAGAAGATCATCTGCGGTGGACCCATGATGGGATTCGGCATGTTCCAGCTGGATGTCCCTACGACCAAGACATCCACAGCACTGCTGGCATTGACCCAGGATGATGTATCCGCTATGGAGCCTGGTCCCTGTATCAACTGTGGGCGCTGCGTGGAAGCCTGTCCCGGCCGGATTGTACCCAGTCTCTTAGCAACTTATGCAGAGCACTTTGATGAAGAAGCGTTCGTAGAGCATAATGGCATGGAATGCTGTGAGTGTGGCTGTTGTAGTTATGTATGTCCGGCAAAGCGTCCTCTGACGCAGGAGATCAAATCCATGCGTAAGATCCAGCTCGCCAAAAAGAAAAAGAAGTAGGAGGGAAGAACATTGAGCGGACTTTTGAAAGTATCTTCAAATCCTCATATAAGGTCAAAAGTAACGACCAGCAGTATTATGACGGCTGTGGTGATCGCACTGCTGCCTGCTGCCGGTTTCGGAATCTACAACTTCGGTCCCAGAGCACTGGCAGTGATGGCTGTGACCATTGCAAGCACAGTCCTGACAGAATTGTTATTCGGCTGGCTCTGGAAGAAAAAAATTACCATTACCGATATGTCTGCGGTAGTAACGGGACTTTTACTGGCACTGAACCTGCCGGTGAGCATTCCGCTGTGGATGGCGGCTTTGGGCGGTGTATTTGCCATTCTGGTAGTAAAAATGCTGTTCGGTGGCCTGGGACAGAATTTCATGAACCCGGCACTGGCAGCCAGATGTTTTCTGTTGATCTCTTTCCCTTCGCAGATGACGAACTTTACCTGTGATGCCTATACCGGAGCTACTCCGTTAGCAGCGCTGAAGGCAGGGGAGAGTGTCAATGTTATGAACATGATTGTAGGTAAGACTGCCGGTACCATCGGTGAGACTTCCATGATCGCGTTGTTGATCGGTGCATGTTTCCTGATCCTGATCGGTGTGATCGACCTTCGGATTCCAGGTACATACATTATTACCGTGATCCTGTTTGCCGGAATTTTTGGAGGACACGGCTTTGATCCGGCATATCTGTCTGCACAGCTTGCCGGCGGTGGTCTGATCCTGGGAGCTTTCTTCATGGCAACGGATTATGTGACCAGACCTGTCACGATCAAGGGACAGTATGTATACGGCATTGTTCTGGGACTTCTCACCGGAATCTTCCGTATCTTCGGACCGGGTGCGGAAGGTGTATCCTATGCGATCATTTTAGGTAACCTTTTAGTACCTCTGATCGAGAAATTCACCATGCCGACAGCTTTTGGCAGAAAGGCAGGTGCGAAACGTGAAAAATAATAAAGATATTCAGGCAATGTTAAAAGAAGCAGGCATTTTGTTCGCGATCACACTGATCGCAGGACTGCTGCTTGGTTTTGTCTATGAACTGACCAAGGAGCCCATCCGCCTGCAGGAGGAAAAGGCAGTGCAGGAAGCGTGCCGGGCAGTTTTTGCGGATGCACAACAGTTTGAAGAACTGGATGCTTATACGCCTTCCGCAGATACCGCGCAGAAGTTATCCGATACCGGAATTACCATCGGCACGGTCTATGAGGCACAGGATGCTTCCGGAGCACAGCTGGGTTATGTGATCCAGACGACGACTTCTGAAGGCTACGGCGGTAATATCGTGTTGTACGTAGGTATCCGTCTGGATGGAACTGTAAATGACATTTCCATCTTAAGCATCTCTGAGACTCCGGGACTTGGTATGAAAGCCGGCGATGTGCTGGTACCGCAGTTCCATAATAAGAATGTGAAGAGCTTTACTTATACGAAGACCGGCGCTGCCTCCGACAGTGAGATCGATGCCATCAGCGGAGCGACCATTACGACTAAGGCGGTGACCAATGCCGTCAACGGAAGCCTTCTGGCATTTAATGATTATGTACAGGGAGGTGCAGGCAATGAATAAAGCGGGAGAAAGACTTTATAACGGTATTATAAAAGAGAACCCTACCTTTGTACTGATGCTTGGAATGTGTCCCACACTGGCGGTTACCACATCTGCAATGAACGGTCTGGGAATGGGACTGACCACAGCGGTGGTACTTACCATGAGTAATCTGATCATTTCCCTGCTCAGAAAAGTGATCCCCAGCAGAGTAAGAATTCCTGCATTTATCGTGATCATTGCATCCTTCGTAACTGCTGTACAACTGCTGTTACAGGCATATCTGCCGTCACTGAACGATGCCCTGGGCGTGTACATTCCTCTGATCGTGGTAAACTGTATTATTTTAGGAAGAGCGGAGAGTTATGCATATTCCAATCCTCCCATTCCGTCATTGTTTGACGGACTTGGCATGGGCCTTGGATTCTCTCTGGCACTGACCTGTATCGGTGCAGTGAGAGAGATCCTGGCGGCAGGATCCATCTTCGGATTTCAGATCATGCCGGATTCCTATGTGACGATTAACATTTTCGGGCTGGCACCCGGTGCGTTCTTCGTACTGGCGGCATTGACAGCTCTGCAGAATTATGTGAAGAACAAGAGAAAACTGGCAGGCAAAGATTACGAGAAGATCCAGTCCGGCTGTGGTCATGACTGTCTCCACTGTGGGGAGAGCGGCTGCTCGGAGAGGTTCTATGATACAACAGAGAATGCCGGACAGACAGCAGAAGCTGCAGTATCAGAAATGCAAAAAGCAAAGGCTGCGGCAGATGCGTTTGAAACGATAGATTTAGACAAGGAGGACAAATAAATGGATAGTGTAAAAGATATGCTTCTGTTACTGATCAGTTCCTCCATTGTCAGTAATATCGTCTTAAGCCAGTTCATGGGACTCTGCCCGTTCCTGGGAGTATCCCGTAAGATCAAGACGGCAGGCGGTATGGGAACGGCGGTTATTTTCGTTATTACCCTTGCAAGTGCGGTGGCGGGTGTGATCTATAAGTTCATTTTACAGCCGTTACACATTGAGTACTTAGAGAACATTGTATTCATTCTTGTCATTGCGGCGCTGGTACAGTTCGTGGAAATGTTCCTGAAAAAGGCGATGCCTTCGCTGTATCAGGCACTGGGTGTATATCTTCCTCTGATCACCACCAACTGTGCGGTCTTAGGTGTTGCCATTACCAACGTACAGAAGGAATATGGTATTTTAACCGGTATTGTGAACGGTTTCGCCACGGCACTTGGCTTTACCATTGCCATCGTGATCTTAGCGGGTCTGCGTGAGAAGATGGAATACAATGAAGTTCCGGAATCCTTCAAGGGAATGCCTATGGTTCTGCTGACAGCAGGACTGATGGCAATTGCTTTCTGCGGATTCTCCGGTCTGATTTAGGAAGGGAGTAACTTAAAGATGAGTATAACAGGAATTCTGATTGCTGCGGCATGTGTCGGAATCGTCGGCATCTTTGTGGGACTGTTCCTCGGCGTGGCCGGTATTAAATTCAAAGTAGAAGTAGATGAGAAGGAGGAGGCGGTGCTTGCCGCCCTTCCCGGCAATAACTGCGGTGGCTGTGGATTTGCCGGATGTTCCGGACTGGCAGCTGCCATTGCAAAAGGAGAGGCTGCGGTCAATACCTGTCCGGTAGGAGGAGAAGAAGTCGGCAAAAAAATTGCTGCGATCATGGGAGTGGAGGCTGGAGCTTCCGAACGTAAGGTAGCGTATGTTCACTGCCAGGGAGACTGCGACCGGACGAAGACGGATTATGATTATTACGGTATCAAGGACTGCCGTATGATGAGCTTTGTCCCCGGTGGTGGACCAAAGTCCTGTAACAGTGGATGCCTGGGATTTGGAACCTGTGTGCAGGTGTGTCCGTTTGATGCCATTCATGTAGAGAACGGTGTGGCGGTAGTAGATAAGGAAAAATGTAAAGCCTGCGGAAAATGCGTGGAAGTATGTCCCAAGCATCTGATCAGCTTAAGACCGTATTCCAATACCGTGCAGGTAGCATGTAGTTCCACAGACAAAGGTCCCGTTACCATGAAAGCCTGCACAACAGGCTGTGTGGGCTGTGGTATCTGTGTGAAGAACTGCCAGCATGATGCGGTGAAAGTGGAGAACTTCCATGCGGTCATTGACCCGGAGAAATGCGTAGGTTGTGGTGCCTGCATGGAGAAGTGCCCGAAGAAATGTATCGTAAAGGCATAGCATGATACAAGGGTCAAAAGGTCTAAGCCCACATGAGCTTGCTCATAAGTGGGTGAAAGACCTTGGGACCCGCCCCGATATGAGCATAAAAGTGGGATGATAATCCCACGATATGCGAATATTGGGTAGGGTGCTATGTGCCAGTGGCACATGTCTAGCACGGACCGAAGCGGAGCGGAGAAGTGGTAGTGCATAGCACGAAGCAATCCGTAGGTATCAAAGGCGGGGTCAAAAGCCCCAAACATCATAATAAAAAGTACAAGAGGAGAAAATGTATGCGTCTTCCGGACGATTATGAAGATCACGGAGGCGGGCTGACACCTACGGTGATCAGTGCCATTGTAGCTGTCACGATCTTCGTGGCGGTGATTCTTGCTGTGGTACTGATCATAAACAGGAGACCCACATCCCACCAACAGAATACTTCGGCTGCACAGACGGAGAATACTTCTCTGACGGGAAGTAATCAGACAGATAAATACCCGGATACGCAGGACCTGATCACCGGAAGCACGTTATCTCCTTCGGATCTGGACTTCTGGGACAAGTTCCCGGAAGCGACGGCTACACCCATGCCTTCAGCAGATCCTTCCGCACAGGATGGGAAAAAGGAGACGACGGAAGCAGATCCTTCCACGGACGGAAAACACACCCTGGTGACCAACCGGGACGGCAAGGAAGAATGGGTGCTGATCAGTCCGTATCTTCCAAAGCATGAATATGATTTTACTAAACTGGTGTGTCAGTCGGATCTGATGAAATACTATCAGGACGGAAAATTAACTTCCTATGTAGGAGTGGATATTTCCAAATATCAGGATTATGTAGATTTTCTGAAGTTGAAAAAAGCCGGAGTGGATTTTGTGATGCTCCGGGTAGGAGCCAGAGGTTACGGCAGCGGACAGATCGTGCTGGATGATTATTTTACGGATAACATCAAGAGAGCCAACGATGCGGGACTTCGGATCGGCGTATATTTTACTTCCCAGGCAATCACAGAGGAAGAAGCGGTCGAGGAAGCGAACGTGGTCCTGGAGAATATCAAAGACTACAAGGTTACTTATCCTGTGGCGTTTGATATGAGCTTTGTGGAGAATGACACGGCGAGAATCGAGAGCGTAAACAGGGCGGATAAGACGAAGATCACGAAGGCTTTTCTGGACACGATAGCTGCAGCGGGATATAAGCCGCTACTCTATGGAGACAAGGAATGGCTGATAAAGGAAATCGACCTGTCCAAGCTGTCAGCGTACGATGTATGGCTGTCACAGTTTACAGATATCCCGGATTATCCGTACCGTTTTACCATGTGGCAGTATGCTAATGATGTGGCAATTGACGGTATCGCGGGCTATGCCAATATGAATATCAGCTTTATTGATTATTCGGAGAAATAGTCGGATAATTCAAAATCCCCGGCGCTATGGTGAGGGCAGAATAAATCTCGGCATAGCGGCTGGGAGCGATTTCCTCCACGTAATTATATGAAAAATTATTGGTGACACCTTTGCTTCGCAGAATGTCGATGGCTTTATTGTAGGCGATAGCGGCTTCTGTCTCGGTAGCATAGCGTCCCACCAGATAATTACCGCGAATATGAATGCGGACAGTATAAATGTACTGTCCGTTTTTTGCTGCGGTTTTGCGGACACCGTGATAGATATTATGGATCTCTAAATTTTCCCTCCGAAAATCCGTCGGATCACCGTTGCGGAAACAGTAGTCTGTGCCGGGAACGGCATAACTTTTGATCCCGTAGCGGGAGGTCAGAGTGATCTGCATTCCATAATCCGCCACAAAGTAATGGTTGCCCCGGCGCATGATCTTGTGGGAGGAATAATAGAACAGATCCTCCAGATCGAACTTTAATACATGATGGGGAGACAGATAATAGTAAAACAGCCGCTGCCCCATATAGATGGGATTCCCCAGGTAGATCCCATTATCCCGGAAATTAAGAAGGCAGACCCACTTCTCAAAAGGAAGAGGGGAGGCAGGCTCATAGAACTTAAGAGAGGTGGAAAGGTCTGAAAGCAGACGGAGCCCTTCTTCGTAAGCCCTATGGGCATCCTCTGCCACAGCGTAGCTGCCGAGACTGATATGTTTCCCATGCCGGGTCAAAGAGGCACGATAATAGACCGTCCCGTCTTTTTTGACGGCACGGAACACTCCTTTATATACTTGCTCTTTTTCACTGTTTTTTTCATTCATATTCTTATACTAACATTTTTCCCGGAAGAACAACAGATATATTTTTCGGACGAGCTGCATAGAATGAAGTTAGAGTCCAAATAAGAAAATGAGAAAGGGTCAGTTTTCAGCGATGTATAAAAAAGCTTTGAGCGGACTACTGACGATAAATCTGCTGTTTTTGCTGGGAGTCTTAAGCCTGTGCAGAATGGAGGACATCGGACAGAAAATGCAGCAGACTCTCCGTAAGACACAGGCAGAGGAGAGTCTGCTGGCAGACAGAGAGAGCATGGTTATGGGGATTGCTTCCAGAACCTCCTCCGGCCAGAGAGTAGTGGATTGCAATGAATTGCAGAGAAACAGCAAATATCAGCTGACAGAAAAGGAGCTGGAGGTATTGCTTCGGATTGTGGAGGCGGAAGCTGGATGTGAGGATGAGGAGGGGAAGCTTTTGGTGGCAAACGTGATACTGAACCGATTAAATTCTCCCAAATTCCCGGATAGTATTACGGAGATCGTGTTCCAGCGGGAGAATGGAGTAGCACAATTCTCTCCGGTCTATGACGGGAGCTATGCCTGTGCAGAAGTCAGTGAAGAGACGATAAAAGCAGTGGGACGGGCTTTGAAAGGCGAAGACATATCTGATGGAGCAATGTATTTTGCAGCCAGAAAATACGCGGAGGATGACAGAATGCGGTGGTTTGATGAAAAACTTACGTTATTGTTCCGTTACGGAGGGCATGAGTTTTTTAAAGAGTAATACAATGCAGGGATACTTTATCAATTCACCTTGCAACAGTACCTAAAATATGCTATACTTTTCGAAATTATAGGTGAATCATCATCCATAGATACATATAGATACGGAGGAGAGAAAATGGAAGTAATTTATCGCAGTACACGCAGCAACAGCGCACCGGTAACCGCATCGCAGGCGATCCTGAAGGGATTATCCGATGACGGAGGCTTGTTTGTACCGGATCATATTCCTACATTGGACAAGAGCCTTAAGGAGCTTGCTGGAATGACTTATCAGCAGGTTGCATATGAGGTTATGAAATTATTCCTGACGGATTTCACGGAAGAAGAACTGAAGAACTGTATTAACAGTGCTTACGATTCCAAGTTTGATACAGAAAAAATTGCTCCGCTTGTGAAGGCAGACGATGCGTATTATCTGGAATTGTTCCATGGATCCACCATTGCTTTTAAGGATATGGCACTTTCCATTTTACCTCATCTGATGATCACTTCTGCCCGCAAGAACAATATTAAGAACGAGATCGTGATCCTTACCGCTACCTCCGGCGATACCGGTAAGGCAGCCCTGGCAGGCTTTGCAGATGTAAAAGGCACTCGTATCATTGTATTTTACCCGAAGAACGGTGTCAGCCCGATCCAGGAGAAGCAGATGGTGACCCAGAAGGGTGCCAATACCTTCGTAGTAGGTATTCACGGCAATTTTGATGATGCCCAGACCGGTGTGAAGAAGATCTTCTCCGATAAGGAGCTGGCAAAAGAGATGGATGAGAAGGGCTTCCAGTTCTCCTCGGCCAACTCTATCAACATCGGACGTCTGGTACCTCAGATCTGCTATTATGTGTATGCTTATGCACAGTTATGTAAAGACGGCAAGATCGCAGAGGGTGAGAAGATCAATGTTGTAGTTCCTACCGGTAACTTCGGTAACATTCTGGCAGCATTTTATGCGAAGAATATGGGGCTTCCCATTGATAAGCTGATCTGTGCTTCCAATGATAATAAGGTACTGTATGATTTCTTCCGTACCGGAACCTATGACCGCAACAGAGAGTTCGTACTGACAACCTCTCCCTCCATGGATATTCTGATCTCCAGCAACTTAGAGCGTCTGATCTACCGTATCGCAGGCAATGATGCGGATAAAAACCGTGAGCTGATGAGTGCGCTGACCGGCAACGGCAAATACGAGATCACCGAAGAAATGAAGGCACAGCTGGCTGACTTTTATGGTAACTTCGCAAGTGAGGCAGAGACAGCAGCAGAAATTCGCCGTCTGTATGAGAAGTGCGGCTATGTGATCGATACCCATACCGCAGTAGCTTCCGCAGTATACGGAAAATATGTGGCAGAGACCGGGGATCACAAGACCACCGTCATTGCTTCTACTGCAAGCCCCTTCAAATTCACCAGAAGCGTCATGGATGCAATTGATACCAAATATGATGTAATGGGCGATTTTGAACTGGTGGATGAATTATCCAAAATTGCTAAGGTGAAGGTGC
>ERZ1026776.1588-NODE-1588-length-12443-cov-4.383113_pt1 | contig 12443 bp, 9 predicted proteins | sample MGYA00380125_ERZ1026776 | MGnify/ENA primary metagenome ERZ1026776 (study PRJEB33269, sample SAMEA4719761) | human gut metagenome | biome: human-associated habitat; feature: organic feature; material: feces | place: Cameroon | collected 2013-10 ...
CGAGATCTAGTACGGTCTCGTGGGCTCGGAGATGTGTATAAGAGACAGTTATTACATCTACTCCGCCAATCAGAAGAAGAATTCCTCCAATCAGATATACCTTTGTCTTCTGCTCATAGCCGAAATGATATCCAACATAAGCACCACCGACTACACAGACAACAGTAAGTATGATTCCAACCAGTATTAATGACAGTAGGCTTGTTCCCAGAAAGCCAAATGCTGCACCGGTCAGGAATGTATAAAATGATGTTACAGCACAAATCCGTACGAATTTATGTACGCCAAGGTTCTCTTCCCGGCGTTCATCAATCCGGTCATTCTTCCAGGCTTTAATCAAAAGCCGGATTCCCAGACACAGGAATACTGCCACTGAAATCACTTCACCTAATATAACCTGTGATTCTTTAATATCATATTTACACAGGAGGTCGGCTCCAAGATTTCCAAGATATAAAGCAATTACCTGCCATACGGATACCAGTAATGTCACCAGCACAAGCTGTTTGGTACGAATCTTAGCTAACATTGCTCCCTGACATTCTACTGAAGCAAATACATCCATGGAAAGTCCGCATACAATTATTAATGTTTCTATCCAGTTCATCTTCCGTCCTCCTTTCTCTTAAAATTATTATACTTAATCCTCTGCCTTAATGGAAGCAGTTTCCCAAATAAATTTTACATTTCCTTTGACACCATCTGCTGTTCTGGTAAATGTATTATATTCATTTCCGGCATCCAGCACTGCATCTACTTTATCCAAGAGCTCTTTCAAATCTCCGTTGTAAGCATCTGCAAGTTTCTCGATTGCCTGCTCATCAAACTGTGCCATTCCATCTGCCAGTGTCTCAGAGCCATCCTCTAACTGATCCACACCATTTATCAGAAGGTCTGTTGCACTCTTCAAAGAAGTCATTCCTGCATTCAGTTTGTCATTATTTGCAACTAAGGTATTTGCTCCGTCTGCCAGCTGTTTTGCACCATTGGTCAAATCTGTAATTCCCTGTGAAAGTGCGCCATTTACAGAACTGTCTAACGTATTAACACCTGCTACAATTCCATTGTCACCATTCAGGCCTGCATCTAAGGATGCTGCTCCAGCCTTTAAGGTTGCAAGCTGTGTATCATCAAACTGTGCAAGTCCTGCCTGTACCTGAGCCAGTGCCTGTGCACCACCTGTAGTTCCAAGCTTGGTTGCAACTGCTGAAATATTCTGTAACTGGGCTGCATAAGCTGTGCTTAAGCTATTGAAATCAACCGCACTGCCTGCCTGGGTAGTTACTGCTAAAAGTGTTGCATTGGTTGTATCATCCAGCATATAAATTTTCTGTTCTGCATTAACCGCCTGTAATCCGCCGCCGGTTGAAGCTATTACCTGTCCATAGGCAGTATTTAAGTTAGTTCCCTGTGTCTGTAACTGCTGTAATACTGCAAAGTAACTTGCTGCTGCACTGGTATACTCAGTCAATGCGGAAGCAAATGCTGCCTGTGCGTCCGCTGAAGATGTATAAGCATCCATTCCTGCAAGACTGCCATTTACAGTAGATTTCAAAGTTCCGATTCCATCTACTAACTGGGCAACTCCACCATTAATCTGTGTTGCACCGGCTCCTGCCTGCTGCACACCGGTCTTTAATGCGGATACGCCACTTGTCAGTGCCGGAGCACTTTCTGCAAGCTTTGCAATACCGGAGTTCAAAGTATTTGCACCATCTGCTACTGCAGATGCTCCGGAGGTATAATCTTTCACACCGGACTGTGCTGTTCCAACACCGTCTTTAAATTCTCCAAGACTGCTCTGTAATGTTTTCAGTCCATCGGATAACTCGCTGCTGCCATCTACCAACTGGTCAGATGCATCAGTCATCTCATCTATTGTATCGGATAATACAGATAAGTCAATGTCTCCATTTACATTCATTTCAGAAAGAAGGTTGCTGGATGCCATGGATACGGTCATATCCAGCGAGAAATCTTCTACATCTGCAGTTACTTCTACATAATCCGGGAACTGGACATCATCACCAAGGTCTGCATCATCAATACCAAGACTTTCTTTTAAACCTGGCATTGTGATTCCTACCACAATATTATTCTTTCCATCAGAAATTACTTTTCCATTGGTAACTTCTACATTGGTAAAGTTATCATTTAATACCATTCCGGTTACAACAGAGAACGGAACATAGACATCTGTGGATTTGCCATCGATAGTCTTTGTTGTCTTCTCATTATTCGTAAATTCAAAACGCATGGTAACTTTTCCGCTCTTTCCGGCCAAATCCTTTGGAGCAATTTCTTTTCCATCCAGATAGTAAGTAATTTTCTGGGTAATCGGAGCTTCTTTATCAGTAGTACCCTGATAGAAGATATCATTTCCCTGTGCATCCCAGGTTACTTTATCTCCATCCTGTTTGAAGGTCTCATCGCCTTTTACATTCTTGATATCCTTTAAATCAGATGCGTCCTCCAAAGTATCTGCATTGTCCTTATTTTTTAACCAGTCGCTTACGATGGTTTTATTTACGGTACCATCTGCATCTGCAATCATATATACTGTTTCATCTTTTCCGGTTTCTTCTGTTTCCTTATCGGAATTTAAAAGATTTCCCAGCTGGTCTTTTAATTCAGACTTGGTTTCTTCTGCGTCCGCATCTTCTGTGTCTGTTTCCTCTGTAGAAGTTTCTTTTTCCGTAGTCTCTTCTGATACACTTTCTGTAGATGGTTTTGCTGCATTTACCTGCCATACACCATAACTGGTTCCAAGCATTGCTACCATCAACACACCTGCGATTACACGAATCACATATTTATTTTTGAATTTATTCTTTAATTCTGAAAATTTCATTGTTATGTCCTCCTTCTTAATCTATACCGTTTTGTTCTTGTTGCGGAAACCAGCACTGGTTACGCAGATTACTTTATCAAATATCATAAACAGTGAAGGCAGTACAAAGATTACAACCACCATACTAATCAGTGCACCTCTTGCCATCAATGTACATAAGGAACTGATCATATCGATATCGGAATAAAGTCCTACACCAAAGGTTGCTGCGAAGAAACTCAATGCGGATACGATAATGGACTGGATTGAGCTCTGCAGGGCACTTGTAATTGCTTCCTTCTTCCCGGCTCCCTGATATCTTGCTTTCTTATACTTATTCGTCATCAGAATTGCATAGTCAACGGTTGCACCCAGCTGAATGGTTCCGATTACGATGGATGCAATAAACGGAAGCTGTGTACCGGTGTATGCCGGAATACCCATATTGATGAAGATTGCAAAGTAAATTGCAGCTACCAGGATAATCGGCAGTGAAATAGATTTAAATACAACTGCAATGATTACGAAAATTGCTCCGATAGAAACTGCACTTACGACCTTGAAGTCATGGTCTGTTGTGGTAATCAGATCCTGTGTACATGGTGCTTCACCAATTAACATGCTATTTTCATCATAGCTCTTAATGATATCGCTGATGGCATCACACTGTGCATTTACTTCATCTGATGCTACTTTATACTCGGAAGTAATCAGCAACAGTTCATAATTTTCATTTTCCAGTTCACTTCGGATAGAATCCGGGATGACATCTCTTGGAATTGCCGGTCCGACGATTGCATCCAGACCAAGTGTTGCCTTTACACCATCCACATCATCGATTTCATCAATCATCTTAGATATGGTCTTAGGCTCTAAGCTGCTGTCTACTAAAACAATGTGGGTTGCACCCATATCAAAGTTTTCTTCCAGCTTGTTATTTGCTGCAATACTTTCCAGTGAATCCGGCAATGTACCAGCCAGATCGTAATATACGTTGGTATTGTTATAGCCCCAGATTGCAGGTCCTAAGATTACCAGGAATAAAATAATGAATATGTAATAATGGCTGGTAATCCAGTTTGCGATATTTCCAAGGTCCGGTAAGATAACACGATGCTTCGTTTTCTCAATTGCCTTATCAAATACCAGAATCAGGGATGGAAGAATGGTTACGCAGGCGATTACACCAAAGATAACACCCTTAGCCATTACCACACCAAGGTCAAGTCCCAAGGTAAAGCTCATGAAGCATAATGCAATAAATCCGGCTACTGTAGTAATGGAACTTCCGACTACAGAAGTAATGGTATTTGAAATTGCATGTGCCATGGCACGATTCTTATCTCCCGGGAATCGTTCCTGATTCTCCTGATAACTGTGCCATAAGAAAATGGAGTAGTCCATGGTAACACCAAGCTGCAAGACTGCCGCCAGTGCCTGTGTTACATAGGAGATTTCTCCTTTTATTACGTTACTTCCCAGATTATATACAATTGCCATTCCAATACTCAATAAGAAGAACAGTGGAATGATTGCGGAATCCATAGTCAGGGAAAGTACCAGAACAGATAACAGTACTGCAATCAATACATAAAATGGAACCTCTTTATTGGTCAGATCCTTAATGTCTGTTACAACTGCTGACATACCACTTAAGTAACACTGTTTTGTTGTAATTCCCCGAATCTCTTCAATGGCATCCATTGTTTCATCTGCTGACATGGAAGTATCAAACAAAATCGCCATCAGAGTACTGTCTGATTCATCATTATTGAATATGTCATAAATCTCATCCGGCAACACATCCATTGGTACGGATAAGTCTGCCAGTGAATCATACCAGATAACAGATTTAACATGGTCTACATCTGCAATCTGTTCCCGAAGGGTGGAGATATCTTTATCTTCCATACCTTCAATGACACATAGGGAAAATGCTCCTGTACCGAACTCATCCACCAGAATATCCTGTCCTTTCATGGACTCTAATTCACCTGGCAGATAGGAAAGGATATCATAGTTAACCCTTGTGTTAAAGTAACCAAATGCTGCTGGAATCAGTAAAGCAAAACTGATAATGAGTATCAGGACTCTGTGCTTTACGACGCCCTTTCCAAATTTAATCATCTCTTTACCATCTCTTTCTTTTTCATGTTTTTCTAGGTAAGAGTATAAAAAAAAAGACTGCACTCGAACATATGCAATCTTTTTGGGCTGTATCATTCCAATATACAAATTGTTGAATCTGTAACAGTTGCTATACATATCTGCCAATTTGTATATTAATTATCGCCTATAATATCTGCAATAGAATTGCGAATCATATAATTATAAATATCCGACATCTCTTTTGCAGGCATAGACATTCCACTTTTTATCCAGGTAATTACCAGAAAACATAAGGACTGGGCATGATATCGGGCAATCCGCTCTTTTGTAAGCCATGGCGACGGAATCTTCTTATCCAGATTCTTCTCTTCCAATACTTCTATCAGTGTTCCCGTAATGCATTCCTTTACAATATCTTCAAAAGAGTTCTGTCCCTCTAAGCGGCTTGCTTTGGTATAGAAATCTTTTTCTTTTTCAATACCCGCAAATATAATAATCAACGCCTGATCAATCATTCCATTCTGAATCAACGGCTTTACCGGTTCTAATAATTCAGTCCGGATAATCCACTCTAACAGTTCATACTTATCCTGAAAATGATTGTAAAAGGTCGGGCGGATCACTCCCGCTTTATCGGTTATCTCTTTGATTGTAATCTTTTCTATAGGTTGCTTGATTGTCAGCTCTTTTAGGCTCTCCGCAAGCAGTGTATCGATTGCGTTTCTTCCCTGATTTGTCATAACTTCCTCTCATCTTCCTATCAAACAGCCGTCTAAACGACCAGTCGCACTATGGTGATACTTCTTGCTTCCTTATCATTCTTAAGGTCTATGATTTCTCCTGTATCACAGACTTTTACAATCGGGCGAAGCACAAATCCCTGATAATTATGCTTTACTACTGCCATTCTGCCATCAGAAAGTTCCACTTCACAACCTGCCGGATAGACAGCCACCCAGCGTAAAAATACTTCCACCAGCTTCGGATCAAACTCCGAACCGTTCATTGCCATTATATATTCAATGACATCTGCCGGTGGCATCGGATCACGGTATGGCCGTTTTGAAATCATGGCATCATACACATCTGCCAGCTTGATAATTCTTCCATAAATACTGATTTCATCACCGGATTTTCGCATCGGATAACCTTCGCCATTATAGCATTCATGATGTTCTAATACACCAAGATATACTTCCGGTGCGAAATCAAAATTATCCCTCAGGAACTCATATCCTAACTTCGGATGCTGTAATACGATTCTTCTTTCATCCTCGGTCAGTGCACGACGTGCATTTAATATATCTATCTCTAAGAATTTCTTTCCGATATCGTGAAGTAATGCAGCCGTAGTAAGAATGCGGAGCTCATACTCATTCATTCCATAATGTGCTCCGATTACTGCGGATAAAATTCCCACATTTACAGAATGAAAATAAGTATAATCATCATAATTCTTAAGACTCATCATGTTATACATTACTTCTTCATTTTCCAGAAGACTGTCCACCACCTGCATGACAGCTTCCCGAATCTGCCATTCCTGTTCGCTGACATCTTCCTCTTCCATACGGTCAATAAACAGACGATGTACTATTTCCAGGCTCTTTGAGTGAATAGACGGCTTAATTACTTCGGCAATCTCTATTTCTTCGGAAAACTTATCATCAATATAAAGACCCGGATAACCCATCTTATCCAGATTCTCTATCTGCTCCTGATTTAAAATCTGATGTCTGCCTAAAAGCATGACTCCCTGACCGTCTAATATGTCCTGAGCCAGTACCATTCCGGCTTCCACCTTTTTTATTGGTAGATAACGCATCTAAATTGCTCCTCTTTGTCTTTTGTTACCCCACACGCCTATTCTATAACATTTTATCTGCGATTACAACTTTTTTACTCATCAAATTCTACCGTCACAAAAAAGCCCTTCGGTGTTTCCTTTACGTCCACTACCGTCCCTTCGGTAGACTTCAGGCGTTCCCGGAAGGTATAATTTGCTGACATTGCAAATGCATTTCCAAGTGTATAGTAATAGGAAGTCGGCAGCTTACTCTCTGTCACCGGTAACACATCCCCTACTTCCAGTAACCCGGTTCTCTCCATTTTAAACTCCATCTGCCGCATTGATAATACGCCTCCTGATTATGCTTCTAAATTATTCATTTTCTTCTGAATCTTCTTCTACTGCTTCTACATCAATGGCTTCTGCCGCCTGTTTTGCCGCTTTGACAGCACCTGCCACACGATATACTACAAACAAATCACTCAGTCCGTCATAAATCAGTGCAATTCCTACGATTACCATAGCAATCTGTACCATCTCGATGGCTTTCCAGATTAACAATACACCGAATGCGAAATTAAGAATTGTAATCAAAAGCAGGATTCCCCATGCTGTGTCACCATTCTGCTTTGCTTCGATAGTCATCCGTAAGTCTTCCAGACCATGCATCAGCAATACGACTCCGATTACTACCGGGAATATCTTTGCAAAGTTCAATGGCTGTACCAGAATCCATACCCCCAAAATAACCAGTGCAATTCCGGTTGCCAGTCCCAGCCTGCTTTCCAGTTTATTTCTCATATAAGAAATAATATGTCCGATTCCCATCACGCATAAAATAGCTGCTAAAATATAGCAAAGTACCTTTGTTACCTGTGTCGGCCATATCATAAGAATAACTCCCAGTGCCACACAAAGAATAGCGGATAATATAACATCTGCTTTGATTCTCTTTAATGTTTCCTTCATAATAAATACGCTCCTTCCACTTGTTTTTTTATTTAATTTCTTTCCTTTATTTTGCAGTAATATCTGCATAGGCTGCTCCGGTTACTGCTGCTAAGTCTGCCGGAGATAACGCCATGGATGTGCCGATTCTTCCTCCACTGATATAGATTTTATCAAACTGTTCCATACTTTTATCTAAAATGGTCGGAAACTGTTTCTTCATTCCAAGGGGACTGCAGCCGCCTCTTACATAACCGGTAATCTTTGTAATATCTTTTACATGAATCATTTCTACGGATTTTTCACCGGCCGCCCTTGCAGCCGCCTTTAGATCCACCTCTTCTGCAATCTGTACCACAAAAACATAATATGCCTTGCTTTTTCCCTGCATGACCAGTGTCTTATAAGTCTGTTCCACCGGTGCTCCGGTCAGCTCTGCCGTATGCAGTCCGTCAATAAATTCATCACATTCGTAATTTAAGATTTCATATGCCACTTTATGCCGGTCTAAAATCCGCATGGCATTGGTCTTTACTTCTTTTCCCATGGTTTTATGCTCCTTTTGGGTTCTTTACTTTTTTGAAGGTCTCTGTTTTAATAACTACAGCTTCCGTATCGGAAACTTTTTGCATGTTACTCATCCGCTCCATTCACATAGGTTTCTAAAAAAGAATGTTTTACCCCATCTTTCTTATAAGCGATAATGGTACTTAAATTTACATTTTCCACACTGCGGAAGATATTATTTTCCACATATGGATTTACTTCTTTTAATCTGGCAATCAGCTGTTTGATTTCCATCCTCTTTGACACGGTACGTCCATCCGGGTCACAGGTAGTACAGGTATCGGTAAAATGGCAGGCACACTGGATAAAATGCAAATCATTATAATCTCTCCAATGCTTGATATCATCCTCCCGGATTAAATACATCGGCCGAATCAGTTCCATTCCTTCAAAATTCGTGCTGTGAAGCTTTGGCATCATGGTCTGTACCTGTGCACCATAGAGCATTCCCATTAAAATAGTCTCAATGACATCATCATAATGATGTCCCAGTGCAATCTTATTACAGCCTAATTCCTTTGCCTTACTATATAAATAACCGCGGCGCATTCTCGCACACAGATAGCACGGAGAATTCTCAATCTCATATACCGCATCAAAAATCTGTGTTTCAAATACCGTAATCGGAATCTGCATCAGTTCTGCATTCCGTTCAATCACTTTACGGTTCATCTCACTGTATCCCGGATCCATCACTAAGAATACCAGTTCAAACTGGAATTTATTATGCCGCTGCAATTCCTGAAAGAGCTTTGCCATCAGCATGGAGTCCTTACCGCCGGAAATACATACTGCCACTTTGTCTCCCGGTTGCAACAGCTCGTATTCATTGATTGCTTTTGCAAATTTACTAAAGATTGCTTTATGAAATTTCTTGCGGATGCTCTTCTCAATTTCCTGACAGCGTTCCTCTTTCTCTGATGTTTTCTTCTGGAAACTGTCCATCAGATATGCGCCATAACCGCCCTCTAAGCTGACTGCATCAAAACCTTCTTCCCTTAGTCTTTCCGCTACTCCGATACTATTGATTCCTTTGGCACAAAATAGTATCAGACGCTTGTCTGCCGATAGTTCCTCTTTTCTCAAAAAAATCTCCTGCTCCGGCAGATTGACTGCTCCCTTGATACTTCCATAGCGGAAGGCATCCTCATTTCTGATATCGATTAACTGGTATTCCCCAGCCTTATATTCTTTTAATTGTGCCAGATTAATCTCAGTATCTGCCATGCTTCCGCTCCTTACTTTCAATTTTTCTCTTATTTTATACTAGGCGTTTTCTTTTATCAATACCTTCTGTTTCCATTTTCCGCTCCGCCACCGTAAAATCATTCCCACTGCCCGGACACATTCATCCATTGCCATACCGATATATGCTCCACAAACCAGCAATCCAAGATGAATTCCGAAGAAATAAGTTCCCCCCACCGCACACAGGTACATAAATATCGCAGCAATCACTGTAGTAAATACCGCATCACCGCTGGTCTTTAAAGCATTTCCGTATACCAGATTAGTCACCCGTCCAATTTCAAGGACAATATCGATTGCCAGCAGCTTTCCAACCAGAGATACCATCTGCGGATTATCCGTAAACATCCGTATCAGCCAATGGGACGATAAAGCAAAAATACTCTCCAGTATCGTCGCAACAATTACACCCACAACTGCTGCTTTTCTGGTTCCTTTATCGCAGGCTTCATAATCCTGTGCACCAATCCGCCAGCCGACCATAATTGCATTTGCCTGGGCTAACGCTGCACCTACGCAGTAAGAAAAATTTGTAATCTGCATGGCATAGGAACGGGCTGTTACGTTCATTCCATTGGCATCCATCTGATTTAAGAAACGGATAATCAAAGTCATTGCCACATTATATAGTGCCGTTTCCATGGCAGAAGGCAGTCCGACCTTGACAATCTGTCCGAATACCACACGGTTCTTAAGCCTCTCCTTCTTCTCCTTCGCATGGATATAATAATGTCCAAAGCAGATTACCAGGCCAAGATTCAGTACCCTTGAAATTACTGTTGCTGCAGCAACTCCTGCTACTCCGTAGTGAAACACAAAAAGGAATACTGCATTTAAGATAAGATTTAAAATGTTGGCAGATACCGTTGCCACAAGAGGCTGTCTGGTATATCCAAACGCTCTTAAGTAGCTGGAAAAAATCGGAATCAGTGCGTTTAAAATGCATCCGCCTCCCACAATCCTAAGATATGTTTTTGCATACTCCATCAGAGAATCTGCCACACCAACCGCTGATAATATCATTCCTGACTGAAAGAACAAAAATACCGCAAGAATTGCTCCTACTATGGCGTTAAATAACATGCCAAGCTGTCTTGCCTGATATGCAATCCCCTCTTTTCCGGCACCGATATACTGCGTCATAACCGCAATCATTCCGGCAGAAATAACAGAAAACATAATGATAAAAATACCTATATAGGTATTGGCTGTTCCAACAGCGCCGACTGCTGCATCTCCCACAGATGAAAGCATCAGTGTATCCACCATGCCGGAAAGCATATAACATAATGTTTCCAGGCAGATTGGTACAAACAATTGTCCAAGGGTTTTCTTTTGTTCCACGTTTTGTCCTCTTTCTTTTCTTTCGATAGTTTTTTACATTTTATAATTTATCTTTTTGAATGGCGTCTGTGTAGTCTGCCAAGACGGGATGCGATATCAGGGTGTAAGCATCCCTGCTTTGGCAGACTACACAAACGTTTATCTAAATAGCAAATACTAAATAGCACGCTGCAAATAATAATAAATTCAATAGCTATGCGCAATTACAAGAAAATCCTGCGGACGCAAATGTAACAAACTTACATTTATTTTTGGTCTGCAGGATTTTATTTTACTGCGCTATCTGACTTTTATGCTGCCGGCTGTTCAGACTGTTTATCATGCATTACCAGCTTCAGCAGGATCGGGGTAATCAATGTTGTCACGATTACTACCAGTACGATTGGTGCGAAGAATTTATCATCTAACATGCCGCACTGATATCCCTTCTGGGCAACAATTAACGCAACCTCACCACGGGAAATCATTCCGACACCAATCTGTAATGCTTCTTTATTTGTATAGCGGCAGAATTTTGCACCCAGTCCGCATCCAACCACCTTGGTCAGTAATGCAATAACTAAAAGGATAATGGTAAATCCTACCATAGAACCTGTCATTCCGTCTAAGGATGTCTTAATACCGATACTTGCGAAAAATACCGGTGAGAAGAATAAGTAAGACGGGAAGTTGATTCTGTCCTTTACATATTCACCGTTCTTCATGCTGCAAAGCATCAGTCCTGCGAAATATGCCCCTGTAATATCCGCAATGCCAAAGAATTTTTCAGATACATAGGATAACAGGAAACAGAATGCCAGTGCAAATACCGTAACACGTCTTTTCTGACCTTCGTTTTCAATTAATGGTTTGCATTTTGATACCAGGAAGAATAAGATTCCGATTACAATAAAGTAAAGAACGATCTTAACCATAACAGTAACCGGATTTACGCTGGTATCCTTTAAGCTCGTTACAATGGTAAGTACAATAATTCCAAGAATATCGTCAATAACAGCTGCACCAAGAATGGTTGTTCCGACTCTTCCCTTTAAACGTCCCAGTTCACGCAATGTTTCTACTGTAATACTTACAGATGTTGCTGTCAGCACAACTCCGATAAAGACAGATTTCAATACCTCCTGATAATCTGCAAAATCTGTATGGAAATATAATGCATACCCTAAAAAACCACCAATCAGAGGAACAATAACTCCGATTAAAGCAACGATAAAGGATGCCAATGCATTTGCCTTGATTTCTTTCAGATCAGTCTCCAGTCCTGCGGAGAACATCAGGAAAATAACTCCGATTTCAGCTGTAATCTCAAGGTATACACCGTTGGTTCCATCCAGTGTGATGAGTTTTAATACCGATGGTCCTAAAATAATACCGGCTGCCAGTGCTCCTACTACTGCCGGCATATGCACTTTTCGTGAGAAAAGTCCTAATACTTTTGTTGAAATTAAAATAATTGCTAAAAAAAGCAGAAATTCATAAGATTCCATAATATGACCTCTTTCCTTTCTTCTCTTGTTTTTTCTTTTTACATTCTCCTAAACCCGGAACTATGTTAACTCTTTTTGTGGGTAATAGCAATACATTTTTTCTTTTTTTGTTACTTAATAT
>ERZ1026776.1591-NODE-1591-length-12432-cov-8.681021_pt1 | contig 12432 bp, 10 predicted proteins | sample MGYA00380125_ERZ1026776 | MGnify/ENA primary metagenome ERZ1026776 (study PRJEB33269, sample SAMEA4719761) | human gut metagenome | biome: human-associated habitat; feature: organic feature; material: feces | place: Cameroon | collected 2013-10 ...
GGCAGCGTCAGATGTGTATAAGAGACAGATATATTCTAGAATGAAAGAAGCTTATATCACGAAAAGACAATTGTGAGTACATCATTAAAACATCGAAGATTCATGCAATTTAGATTAGAAAACCCAGAACATCAAAAGATTGCCATTCACAGCGTAGTGGAAGTCTTTAGAGGTATGGAGAAGAATACATATGACAATTCTACAGACGAAGACATTAGGGCAAACTATTGCTCATTGTCTCCGAAGGAATTGTATGCCAACATCCAAAGAATCATTGAAGAGAACCATATTTCCCCGAGTAATGCAAACCTGCAAGAATCGCAAGATGCATGCATCGAAATGGAAACAGGTACAGGAAAGACGCTTACTTATATCCAAACTGCATACGAACTATACAAAGAATATGGACTCACAAAGTTCATAGTATTAGTTCCTTCTGTTCCTATCAGACAAGGAGTTATAGATACCTTCTACAACTTTAAGGAACAATTGGAAGAAAGATACGAAGCCTCACTGAATGCATTTGTTTACGATAGCTCTAAATTGAGTTATCTAAGAGACTTCATCACTGCAGAAACTCCACAGTTGATGATAATGACCATGGCTTCATTCAATTCTGAAGATAAGATTCTTAATCAAGCTGTACGTGAAGACTTGTTTAATAACAAGCCTCATATTGAAGCTGTGGGCAGAACCCATCCTATCATCTTTATGGATGAACCACAAGAAGGAATGGACACAGACAATTCCAAGGAGTGGCTTTCAAAGTTGCATCCATTGTTCAAGTTTCGTTATTCTGCAACCCATGCAGTAAAAATGAATATGCTTTATCAACTCACGCCTAACGATAGCTATCGTCTTGGACTTGTCAAGAAGATAGAAGTGCTCACCGTGACGGAGAAAAACGATGAAGCAACCTTGAAAATTGAGATCAGCGATGTGCAAGAAACAAAAGGCGAACCAAAAATTAAGTTGAAACTGTGGAGATTCAATAAGTCAAAGGAAAACTTCCTGTTCAAGGATTCGAATTTCCTTAAAAAAGGCGATAATCTGGCTGTAAAATCAGGAAATGATTCCTATACAGACTTTACTATCAGCCGCATCTATAAGAAGATGAGTACAAGAAAGTGGACTGTGGAATTTACCAACGGAACAAGTATTACACAAGGAAATTCTTCAGCCAATAAGGAACAGATTTGGGCATTACAACTAGAATGGCTTATTCGTCGCCACTTTGAGAACCGACTTCGCTTACACCCACAAGGTATCAAGAATCTATCTCTCATATTCATAGATAGGGTGGCAAACTATATGAGCACCACCAATCCTGTTATCAAGAATATATTCGAAGAGCAATTTACCAAAGTGTATGCGGAGTTTCATAATGGCGTATCTCCTTCAAAGGAACAAATCAAGGCAGTACAGGGATTCTACTTTGCCAAAACCACACAAGGAGAATACACGGATAATGAGAGAACCAATAAAGACAATAAGGACATTTACGACCAGATACTGCATAACAAGCAACTGCTATTGTCATTCGATAGTCCTATAGAGTTTATATTCTCTCATTCAGCACTTGGCGTGGGATGGGATAATCCAAATGTGTTCGGAATAGCTACTCTCAACGAAAGCTACTCAGAAAACAAAAAAAGACAAGAGATAGGCCGTGGTCTTCGAATTTGCGTGAACCAACAAGGTCAGCGCATCTATGACCCAGAAGATGCACAGGATGATAAAATCATCAACCAGCTCACAGTAGTTCCAAACGAAACTTATGAAACTTTCGCTCGCAGCTATCAGAACGAGAATGAGAAGGCTTTCGGCACCAAGGATGCATCTGCCAAGTTGAAGCATACTCATAAAGGAATGCACAAGAACAGAGTAACATTCACACTGAAAAAGGACGAGTCCTTTAATAGCATGTTCCGCCGTTTTTGGAATGTCATTGCAAAGAAGACAACCTATCGTGTACATTTCGATGAAGATGCTATCATCCGCCGTTCTATAGAAGCTCTGAGCGAGATAAGCATCGGCGATTATAAAGCGGAGGTGGCTAGCTATAGAGTGAACAATATCGAAGACTTGTCTCGCGAATACATTGGATCGGAAGATTATAAATTGTATGGCCGTTTTACTCCACAGGATTTACTTGAAGATTTGAGCGAGAAGACTGGTTTATGCTACAATTCGGTACTGCAGATTCTACTTGGTATCACCAACAAAGAACAATACTTAAAGAATCCGCCTGTGTATATGGAACAAGCAGTATTCAAAATCAAGCAGATTCAGTTGGAAGAGTTAACCAGATGCGTAGAATACTCACCTACCGATGAGCATTTTCCTTTCAACTTTGAGGACTTTACAAAAGACGGATGTGAGAATTACGTCTCTACTCCTAATCATGGAGTATGGGACAAGACTCCATATGACAGTACACTCGAACGAGATTTCGCAGCAGACGCAGACAAAGAAAACTCAGACGTCGTGTGCTTCCTGAAATTCCCTTCATGGTACAAGATTCCTACCCCAATAGGTTCTTACAATCCTGACTTTGGAGTGGTCTTGAAACGAGTATCATTAAAAGACACAAACGACAAGCGGGAATATTACTTCGTTGTGGAGATAAAGGGAACGAACGACATTACTGACACCAAAGCCCTTTCACCTCACGAAGTAGCTCGAATAGAATGCGCCATCAAGCATTTCCGCTCAATAGGCATCGAGGCATATTACAAAGCTCCTATTCGTGAATACAAAACATTTAAGTCGCAAGCCGACCAAACTATAAATACAGATAAAGAAAATGGAAACATATAAAGAACATATCACCCTATCACCCGACATGAACGAGGAACGACTCAGCAAACTGCGTGAGATGTTCCCAGACTGGTTTACACAGGAGGGATACCTCGATATTAACGAGGTGAAAAAGGCAGTAAACCCAAATAGTGTAGATGAAACTGAGCGTTATGAGTTCCGCTGGTTTGGCAAATCAGCGGCAAAACGCAACGCTTTCACCCCAACACGTGCCACATTACACTATGATGAGAAGCGAAGCGTAAATGCAGAGACTACCGAGAATATCATCATTGAAGGTGAAAACCTCGAAGTGCTCAAAGTACTGACTTCCAGCTACAGAAATAAGGTGAAATGTATCTATATTGATCCACCATATAATACAGGAGAAGACAGAGTTTATAAAGATAATTATTACGAGAGTAAAGAACAATACTGGGAAAGAAGCGAACACGGTACAAACATTGATACTAATTCCAATACAGAAGGTCGTTATCATAGCAGTTGGTTAGACTTAATGTATAGTCGTCTTTTAATTGCTCGCAATTTATTAAAAGAAGATGGTGTTATATTCATATCTATTGATGATCACGAAATACATCATCTTCATAAGCTATGCGATGAAATATTCTTTGAGGAAAATTTTGTGGCAAATATTGTATGGCAAAAACGTACTTCCCCTGATGCAAGATGCAATCTTGGTCCAGCCCATGATTATATATTAGTTTATGCCAAAAATATTGAGAAGCTAAAACCAACATTAAACAAGATTGAATTAACAGAGGAAAGAGCGTCTGAATATAAGAATCCTGATAATGATCCTCGTGGGAAATGGGCTTCGGTTGACATCACAGGGCAAACAGGTCATGCAACCGAATCACAATACTATACAATTACCACTCCTACAGGAATTGAGTATACACCACCGATAGGAAGATGTTGGGCTTTATCTAAAGAAACGTTTAATGATTTAGTAAAGGACAATCGAATTTGGTTCGGTGCTGATGGTACTTCTCGTCCTCGCAAAAAGAACTTTTTGTCAGAAGTGGATGGGGTCAATGCTTGGACTTGGTGGACAAACAAGGAAGTCGGTCATAACCAAGAAGCTGCCAAAGAATTAAAAGAATTGTTAGGTGCTGCTGATATTTTCGATAATCCAAAACCTACAAAACTGTTAAGCAAAATTTTTGAAATTGCAACAAAAGAAAATGACATCATTCTGGATTTCTTTGCAGGTTCTGGTACAACGGGACACTCGGTGGTTAAGCTAAACAACCAACAATTAGCTCACAGAAAATTCATCCTTGTACAAATCCCAGAATTCACAGATAAAAAATCTCCAGCTTATAAAGCTGGCTACAAGACCATCAGCGAAATAACCATTGCCCGCAATAAAGCTGTGGTAGAAAGATACCAGAAAGAAAGCGAAGGTAAAATCCTTGACGAGGAATACAAGCAGCAACTCAACCAGTTAGGTTTCAAGGTCTTCACCCTGTCAAAGTCAAGTTTCCCAAGAACAGACTTTACACCAGACCCAACAAAGAACGAGGAAAAGAATCTTGCCCTTTTCCATGATTATATCAAGGAAAAAGAGAGCCAGCTTACACTCGTATTTAATGAAGAGGAACTGATAACAGAAATACTTATCAAACAAGGCTTCATGCTCACCTATAAACTGGAAAAGCAAGCCAGCTTTACCCAAAACACAGTTTATTGGGCAACAGATGGAAAAAAGGAGACCTATATTACTGTAGATGCAAATCTCAACGATGAAACAGTAGAATACTTTATGCAGCATACTGATAAGAAGTTCATCTGCATTGAACGTGCACTAGATACAACAAAGAAGTTTAACCTCAAAGAAAAAATGCAAGAGAAATTCTTTGCTTTCTAAATATTCATCGTATCTTTGCAGAAAGATTCAGTTACAAAAAGAAGCGTTATGGACAAGCAGATCAATGAACTCCTAGAGGTTCTGAAAGAATATCAGGAACTAGGAATATCTGAGCAGATAGACTATCAGAAGTTCTATCTCTACTCTATCATCACCCACTCCACCGCCATCGAAGGCTCCACCGTAACCGAGATTGAGAACCAGCTTCTCTTCGACGAAGGTATCACGGCTAAAGGCAAACCGATGGTGGAACAACTTATGAACCTCGACCTGAAGAGAGCTTATGAGCAATCCATCAGATGGGCTAGAGAACACAAGCCATTCACGGTGGAAATGCTCAAGAACCTCTCCGCCCTGGTGATGAGAAATACGGGCAGCCATTACAGTACATTGATGGGCGAATTCGACTCATCAAAGGGTGACCTGCGCCTTGTTGGCGTTACGGCAGGAGCTGGCGGCCGCTCCTACATGAACTACCGCAAAGTTCCGATGAAACTGGAAGAACTCTGCAACCACATCAACCAGCGGAGAGAAGCGCTCATCAAAAGTCCCAACGCCATAGATGCCTACCTGCTGAGCTTCGATGCCCACAACATTCTCGTTACTATTCACCCATGGGTGGATGGCAACGGCAGAATGTCGCGCCTCATCATGAACCACCTGCAGTTTGAATTCGGACTGGTACCTGCTAAAATCATCAAAGAGGATAAGGCGCAGTATATAGAAGCCCTCAATGAATCGAGAGAAGAAGAAGCAATGGCACCCTTCCAGAAATTCATGCTGAAAGAGCACACGCAAAACCTGAGAAACGAGATTCTTGAATACAGGAAATCTATGGAAGAAGATATTGCGATAGCTGATATCAAAGTGCAAATGGAAGGAGATAACAAGATGGAAAAGGAGAAGCAAGAGGTGGTCCTGAAAGGTGGTCCAGAAAACAAGAAGGTGGTCCAGAAAGGTGGTCCAGAAACGAGAAATGCCATTTTGCAACTAATCGCCAGCAATGGAAATATCACTTCCCGAGAGATAGCTAACACTCTGAACATCAACAGAAGTGCCATTCTTAAGCATCTCAAGAAGATGCAGGAAGAACATGTCATCCGCAGAGAAGGCTCGCAGAAATCAGGCAAATGGGTTATCATATCATAATTCTAAAAGTTACCATTATGGCAAAACAATTAGTAAAGTTCATAAACGAGCGTATGCAGCGAGAAATGGATAAGCTTTGGGAATCTGGCGAAATGAGCAATGAAAAGTTGCAGGAAATGCAGTCAGAACACTTGCGCACGGCTTATAAATAAACTGACAAAAAGTTGATATTCATTACCATTAAAATGCGGTTTTTTCAAGCATAAATCAGCCTTATCCTCGAAAAAGTGTATGATTTAACATTTGTTATCATCGAAAAAATGTATTTTCCGGGGTATTCAGTGGTTCTGACAATAGAAAAGCAGTTGTTGCCTCTTACCGCAACAACTGCTTTTTCTTTTACAATATCACCAGCTATTCTACTACAATTCTTACTGTATCATAACAAAAGCATCCTTCTCCTGCCTACACCTCCTTGATTTCCAGCGTTACATCATGGCCTCGCCACACCGCCTTCTTGATGCGCTCGTAGAGGGTAGTGAAGAGCGGCTGACTCTTCAATACGAAGCCGGGAGCATGCACCTCGCCAACCAGGATGCTGCCATGACTCATCGTAAACGGACCGTTGCCGGGCTGAATCATCGCACATGGCAGGGAGGTGAAGGCAGAAACATAGCCAAACTCATGAGAATGACGAGCCTTGCAGCAAAGCTCACACTGGGATGAATCCAGAACGCACAAACCTTTGGAAGATTCCATGGATGAAGAAACCTCCTCCTCCATCGGAACCAGGAACGGCATCTTGCGACGGTGATAGATGCACTTGCCAATGAGCACACGATACTTTCCTACCGGAAGGCAATCAGCAGCACGCTCTACAGTGCCGCATACCTTTACCTGCTCATCAAACTCACTATCATTCACATTCTCTGCCTTGAGCAAACCCATAATGGTACCACGCTCACGAATCATTCTTTCAACATACAAATTCAACATAGCAATATTATTTTTAAATGATTATTATTAAATGTCTATTTTTAATTATTACCTACAAGACGGATATAATACTCAGAAAAGTCCTTACACCCATTAGGCAACTGATGACGAACCAGCTGCGGCAACAGATCCTTCAACTGCAGATACAGTCGCTCTCCAGGTTCATCTGCATCAGGGAAGATATGGAGATTCAAGTCCTGCAAGGGACGAAGATCCTCTTCCTTCAGCAGAGTAGCCGATGGAATGGCTATCGCCTTATGCCCAACACTCATCATCGCCCAGCAATCCGTACAACCTTCCGTGATGAAAAGAGGTTCGCCGGGCGACAGCCAGTTTAATATCTGAAGATTGTAAACATGACACTCTGACCCCTTGGGAAACTTGAACCTCGCTACCCCCTTGGCTCGTGCAGCCAGCTTGCCCCCAGTCCCATTTTCATCAGTACCCAGATAGCGGCTCTGCACGGAGAGCAACCTCCCCTCCCGGGTATAATATGGAATGAGCAGGGAGGGCGCATCATAAAATGGCTTACCGAATCTTCTGCACGGAGTAGGCTCCGAGATACTCGAAACATGACACCACTCAATGACTTCTCTTCTCAACCTTCGCTCTTCCAGCAGGAAGTGTTCTGCCTCGGCATTGAGTACAGGATGCGCCACATAGAGATTGAGATATTCCGTATCTACAGCAACGGGGCGAGATGGCTTCAGAGGCAGCACCTTTCTGGGCTTCACATCTGCGAATCTGCCTGCAGAGTTTTCATATCTGCAGCCACGATCGCCTGTTCTTCCGTCATCCTCCATATAGAGTCCGAATACCTGTGCAAGCCAGCAGCAGGCATCATGAAAATTGAGATTCATCCTGTGCATCACGAGGTCGATGGTGCCCCCATGCTTGCCACATACGTAGCAATGATACGTATTGTGAGAGGCAGAGAAATGAAGGCTCGGATGAGAATCGTTATGGAAAGGGCAGATGGCATTATGCCATCGCAATCCCATTCCCAATGCATCAGCAACCTGCTCTATCGGCAGGGAGCGAAGCTTTTCTATCATTACTTTATCTATCATAGTTTATCTCATTATAGTTCTTAACATTATTATATCTGCAAAAATCAGTACTTAAAGTACAGAAACACGAGCTTCAGGAAAAAACCTACTGCTTGAGCTTTCGGAACTGATTCTTGTCAACCTTCTCTATCCATCCCAGTTTCACCCAGCGTGAAATCACGTTTTTGGCAGGTGTCGTCTGCTCCAGATGCTCCAGGGTTACCTTGAGCAGATCGCGGGTAAACTCAGAAGGGAGGTTCTCGAAGAGATGGCTCGGACGGTAATCCGTAACCACATGATCGGCATTGATCTGCTCATACACCGTACCCCATTTTGAGATCATATTATAGAGGGTATAGTCGGCCATGGCAAGATAAATCTGCTTCACCCATTTGTGGATAGTTTTCTCGTCCTTCTTTCCCTCCAGCTGATAGAGATACTGGCAGAGGCAGGCAATGCGGAAGGCTGATACGGAGCTGCGCTTGTAGAACACATCGAGTGCCTTGGAGCAGGATTTGAGAGCCTCTACACGGCGCTCACCACACCATTTGGTAATGGCAGGTTCCAGCCATCGGGTATCGAGCATCACCTCGGGTTGCATCGTGGTTTCGTCCTGATAGGTGGCTGCCATCAGCTGCTCGATAGTATGGTCGATTATCTGCTGCTGTGCTGGCGTGATAACCTTGAGTGTAGGCGGCTCGTCGCCGATATGACTCTCCAACTGGCAGAGGATGGTGCGGGTGATGTTACCACCCTCGATGGCATTCTTGTCCATATAGCGGTCGATGGCGGCAGGCGTTCCGCAGAAGAGGCAGTTGAGCAGCACATCCACCACGGTGCTGTAGGAAGTTTCGCTCAGATAATCCTGACCATAGGTAGAGCCCAGATCGTAGGCAGTCTTCATAATCTGCTTCAGGTCGGAAAAGGCTCGCTTGTTCGACTGGGTGATGGTGGAGAGTTCATCGGCAAACATGAAGAGTGTTCTGGGTGCGCCATATTTCACTACCGGTGCATCGGCACGCTTCATCAGCATGGTGATACTCACACTAGGAGGAAGGTTTACAATATCCGTCTTCGGTTCCGGAGGCAGTTGTCCATCCTTTTTTCCTTTTCTTCTCTTCATTTCATTATACTTCTGCTCGGTTCTTCGCTGCTCGCTATCTCTGTCGATGAGTTTCTGCATGATAATCTGCTGCACGTATCTGGCAAATGATTTTCCTGAGCTCTGGTCGCCGCAGACTATCACTTGCAGGAGGCAGGTGGATGGTGTCTGGTCGTACACATACTGGAATCTCAAGCGTGGAGCGTAGGTTCCGAGAGCCGGAGCACAAGCCACGAATACCAGTGTACGGAGCACCTCGGGAGCATTGCCCACCAGTTCACGGAACACAGGTGGCAAATCCTTGGGTTTAGGCAGACGATGCGCCTTGTTCTGCCAGGGCAGCATAATGAATTCATCCTCTTTTCCTTCGCCAGCCTGAGGATTGGAAAGCTGGGCGGCTGCAATCTCCTGGAGATTGTTGGGCTGCAAAGAATTCTCGTTCTTCTGCATAATCAAATTGTTTTTTCTGATGCAAAGATACAAAATCCAGGAAGGGAAATCAATAGCTGAAATGGGTTGCCGCATACAGTGCCGCATAATCCGCATAACCTGCCGCACACTTTGCCGCATAAGCTGAGGAAATGCATCATAAAAAGAGAGGAAATCCCCGGTATCGGGCACAAAAAAAGCGGGCAAGAAGCCCGCTCTATTATCCTAAAACTACATTTTTTCTATCCGTTAATTCAGTTTTATATCTAGTCTAGTCAAACTCGTTTTTAAACGCCTTTCATATAGATAGAAAGGAATCTCTGCGCCACATGCTGCGCCTCCAGGATATCCATCTGGTTGCCATCCTCGATTCTCCAGTCGGGGTATCTACCCGAAATACGGGTAAGGCGCCTGCCGATGGTATCCTCAGAAGGAAGATCCTTCACCCCCACATATTCCTTGAGATAGGTGAGGAATTCATTGGTAGTCTCCACGTATGGCAGACCATACCTCTCGTCATTCGCTCTCATCAGGGCAAGGATGAAGGCATACTGATAACCCACTCTTCTGCCGAAATAGTTGGCTGTACGCCCCTGGCATTTCTCGGTCTTCATCTGCTCGAAGGCTACCCTTATCCTTTCCTCCATGGATTTCTGCATCCACGCTTCTGCAGCCGCTTCCTGCTGCTGATTCTTGTCCATGTACTGGTTCTGACGCTGGTTCTTGTGCTGATTTCCGTGCTTCTGCATCGCCAGCCACTCCTCCAGCGTCATCCCCTGCTGCTCGGCCTGCCGCTCCAGCTCATCGTAGATTCGCTCACGTGCCAAGGCCTCCTCCAGCCCGCTTCTGGCTACCACCGTGGCGCCTGCCTGCAGGGTATAGTTATCGCCATAGTTATGGTTGTTGTATATGTTCATCGCTTGCCTCCTTTCGCAGGTCTGCTTGATATATACACGTTGTCCGGATTGATAGGAGTCACCTGAATGTTGGGATCCAGCGAATTTGCCTGAATCTCAAGTTCGAACGGTATCTCCTTGTTTGAAAGCTCTCCGAGCCCATCTGCCATCGTAAGAACTGCCTGCAGCTTTTTAGTGGGCATGCCTTCATCAGCCACCACACTAGCCCCCGACTCCAGATTGTAGTTGGTACCATAGCTGCGCTCTATCTTGTTGCCATTGATGATGGTCACATTCTTGGCATCTGCCACACCCGCCTGCATCAGCTGCATATTCTGCTGCTGCGCATTTTGCTCCTGTTCCTGCTCTTCCTTATGCTGTTTTCTCAGCTTGTCGCAATTTCTCAACAGCTTGCCGTATTCACTCAGGTCCTGATCACCAAACTGTTCCGAGAACTGCTTAGAATCGAAAAAGATTTCCAGCAGTCGCTTGGCTCCAGAATAGAGATCATCATCAATTTCTCTCGGATCAATCACCATATTGCCCAGATCACAGAAGAGATCAATCATTCTAGTACTCAAACCCAGGGCAAAGCCTTCATCAATGTCCTTGCCGGTGAAGGAAAAGGTGAAATCTTTCCCTACGTTTTCCTTCATGAGCTGGGCATCCTTATCCGTGAAATTGAACCGATGCAGTTTAAATTCTGAAAAGTCATTGCCTGGTGGATCATCCGGGGCATATTTCTCCTTCAGGTCAGTCAAGATCTCGATCAGCTGCCTGTTCTGCTGTCTGAGCAGCTCTATCTCCTGCATAGCCACCTTGAATTTCTCCTCATAGGTATCCGCCTTGCCAGCAGAAAGCTCGGCAAACTCCCCCTCCTCGATTCTTGCTCTTAAATGATAATCATCAGGATTAGTGACATGGTTGAGGACCAGGAGTTCGTGGAATTTAGCCTGCGACTGAGCGTCCTTGTAAATCTTAAGCAGGGAAATGAGGTCTAGCTCGCACAGCTTCTTACTGAAAGAAATCTGGAAATCCTTTCTGGCGCAAAGTTCTTCTATGGGAATAGGCTGAGGATCGAGATTGCGATTACGGATAGTCCCTTCCTTTTCGATGAATTCATCCAGCAGCTTATCAATATCCCTTGTATAAAGATAAGTGTGGCAAGACTGCCAATCTACAAGATACTCCAGCAGATTATCCGCAAAATCCTTCAGATATTCAGAATTGTCTCCCTGCAACCGGATGATGGCATAGCCTAACCAGCAGATAAGTCTGCAGTCATCCGACTTATCCGGGCAAGCTTCCAGCCCGAGAAGTTCAGCTACCCTAGCCCTTACAGCATTCTCCACATCTAGGGGTTTAAGATAGCGGTGAGGATACTTCTGCAGCCTCATTCTTATCGCCAGTTCATAGGCACAATCAAAGTAAATGTCTGGTTCGTCAAAGTTCAAGACAGCAGTATCTCCATTGAAGACGACACCATACAACTCATCCAACACGTGGTTGATGCCAGTAGGGTCGTCAGCCATGTACTTTTCATATCCATTTTCCCCTTTGCCCATATAAATGAGTTCTTGAGGCAGGTTTAATGATTTTATCATCCGCTTAGTAGTTTTTATTAGCTACAAAGGTACGGAATTTCGCCAAGACTACCAAACATTTTTCCACTTATTTTGCATTATCAGCGATATTTTTCCGAACACTCTGCTTTTCCGCTTACTTTTTAATGCTGGAACACGAAAAACGAAAGAAAAAAGCCAGAAGAAGAAATTGAGAAAGGGAAAGAGTTGAGAAGATGAAAGGAGGGAAACCAGAAGAAGGAATAAGAGATGGAAGACGGGTTGGAAGAAGAGTTGGAAGATGAGATGGAAGATGCCGAAAAGGTCAAAAGGTCAAAAGTCACATTTGACTTTTTGCAATATGAACAGATGGAGAATGATATTCCTAAAGGCTTAATGAGAAATGCTATTATTAATAATAAACCATTATATAATGTACGCACGCGTACAATAAATTATAATATATAGAATCTTCTATCATCATCATAAACTCTATTCTCTTACAGAAGATCTAGCAGACAATCACTCTTCCAGGCTTCCACTAGAAAAAGGAAAATCGCCAAAAGTCACTTTTGACCTTTTGACCTTTTGACCTTTTGACCTTTTGACCTTTTGA
>ERZ1026776.1592-NODE-1592-length-12425-cov-8.270170_pt1 | contig 12425 bp, 13 predicted proteins | sample MGYA00380125_ERZ1026776 | MGnify/ENA primary metagenome ERZ1026776 (study PRJEB33269, sample SAMEA4719761) | human gut metagenome | biome: human-associated habitat; feature: organic feature; material: feces | place: Cameroon | collected 2013-10 ...
GTACGGTCTCGTGGGCTCGGAGATGTGTATAAGAGACAGAAAGCACCTCGACTATCACCGGAAATGTCACCATGCTTCGTGCCGACGCGATCGCATATAAAAGCTTCGTCGGCAGGATGTCACTGTGATACACCGTGATCGCGATGTACAATCCCGGCAGAGACACCGCCAGAAATGCAGCGATATACCGGATGATCCGCGCAAATGTTCCAACCGCCCAACGATTATAATAATCATCCGAGGTCTGCAGCAGCATATTCAGATTACAGGGTGCAAGGATCACTTCCGGCGAGTTATCAAATACGATTGCCACTCTGCCCTCCGTGATTCCTGCCGCCACTTTGTCCGGTCTGGTTGTCGACTGGAATGTCGGAAATGGAGAATACCAGTTTTCCATCAGATGCTGTGCCATTCCGCTGTCATAGATTGCATCAATATCATAGCGATGCATATCCTCACGCACGCGCTTTACCAGATCTTCGGATGCTACATCTGCCAGATACACAAGCGCATAATCCGTCCGTGTGCGCTCCCCGATCGTATCTTGTTCCACACGCAGCTTTGCATCCTTCACCCGGCGACGAATCAACGCGGTACTCTGCCGGAATCCCTCATTGAAACTATCCTTTGGACCACGCATCCCCGCTTCCGTGTCATTTTCAGAGATTCCACGCAGGGGCAGTCTCTTCGACGAAACAATCATGGCTCTCGCGTAGCCATCGATTAAAATTGCGGTATCTCCCTTCAAAATCGACCCGACCATCTTATCAAACGATGTCTCTTCTACAATATCCGCTGTCTGCACCTCCTGATATAAGATGCTGTCCCAGACATCCCTTGCCGAGTTTCCCCGCCATTCATAAGAAAGCGGCTTTAAGATTGTCTCCTCAATCATTTCATTATTGGTCAATCCATCGATATAGATGACGTGCATATACACCATGCCCTCTGCCCGTTCCATCGCGAAAGACTTCTGCACTACATCACCACAATTATCAAATAATATGTTCAACACCTTTTTATTCTCAGCGAGACTACTCTGCAAAGGCACTTTAAGTTTATTTTTATCATCATACAGATCTTTCCAGTCCATAAAAAAACCTCCAAACTATACATAAGCTAGTATGTATGGTTTGAAGGTTTTTATTCTCGTTAATCTTCTTTCTGCAAATTTCGAATCACGATCTGCTCCTGATTGTAGATATGCTGCTTCATGATTTCCTGTGCAGTTTCCACATCGCCTGCCAAAATCGCCTCTGTGATTTGGTCATGCTCACGGATCAGATTCTCATGATAAGAAAAATCCTTCACATATTCAAACCGATATCGGTATACCTGCTCCCGCAGATTCATCGCAATCGTGATCAGCTTCTGATTTTTCGAAGCTCGGTAAATCGTATTATGGAAGCGCTCATCGCCTTCTACGATTGCTTTCACATCCTTTGACTTCACCGCTTCGCGAAATGCAACGCATGCCTGACGGATCTCGACCTTCTCCTCCTCGTCGATACGCTCACACGCAAGCTTCACTGACAAGGAATCAATCGTCATGCGCACCTCCAGTGCATCCTTTAAATCCTTGACTGTAATTTTTGCAACCTCGGCACCTTTTCGTGGAACCATGACAACCAGCCCTTCCAGCTCCAGCATCCGAATCGCCTCACGCACCGGTGTCCGGCTGACACCCAGCTTATTGGCAAGCGAAACCTCCATCAGACGCTCACCCGGCTGCAGTTCTCCCTGTATAATCGCCTTCCTCAATGTATGAAATACAACCTCCCGAAGTGGCAGATATTCATCAATATTCATATCTAATTTCATAACCGCTACCTCCTTGTAGTAATGTTCCGCAAAATAGCTTTTACCCCAAATCATATATTGTGCAGACAACAAAAAACAACTGTGTATACAATATACATTACTATGCACAGTTGTTTTTTTCAAGTAATTTTTTATTCACTTAACAAGGCTGCGTCACATAAACCTCTGAAAGCCCATATGCCATGCGAATCTTCCCTGCTGCTGCCTCGGCGATTTCTCTTTCTGTATAAAGCCCAAACACCGTCGGTCCACTGCCGCTCATGATTGCATTTTCTGCCCCTGCATCCTTCATTGTCTGCTTGATTTCTTCGATCAATGGGTAGAGTTTCGTTGTCACGGTCTCTAACACATTTTCCATGCGGGCCGCAACCCCTGCCAGATTTTTCTGTTTCAGAGCTTCCACCATCCCTGCAACATCCGGATGTCGCTCTAATTCATTCGCATGCAGGTTCTCATAAACCATCTTCGTGCTGACGGATACGTTCGGTTTTGCCACAACAACATAACAATCCGGCAACATCGGAACCTCTGTCAATACCTCTCCAATTCCTTCCGAAAGCGCTGTCTTCGCCAGAATACAATATGGTACATCCGCTCCAAGTGTAACACCGAGATTCATCAGATCTTCCGTCGACACATCTAATCCATACAGTTCACGCATCGCATGGAAAGCTGCGGCACAATCCGTACTGCCTCCGGCCATCCCTGCCTCGACCGGAATCCGCTTCACGATATCCACATGAACTTTCCCTGTCAGATTATAGGTCTGCCCCATAAGTGCAACCGCCTTATAGACAAGATTTCGCTCATCGCATGGCACAAACTCCTTGTCACAGGAAATCGTAATCTCGAACGTATCTGCCGCTTCTATTGTAAAAGTCAACGTATCATATAAACTCAGGTTCTGCATGATCATACAGACATCATGATAGCCATCTTCCCGTCTGCGCAGAACATCAAGTGCCAGATTGACCTTTGCATATGCATTTCTCGTTAGTTTCTTCATGTTTCGCTTCCCCTTTATCTGTGTTAATAACTCATTATAACAAGGATTTTATGATTTCACAATCAATAACCGGTCACCCTCAGATATAGCATCCGACTCCAGATTATTTAACTGTCGGATCGAGTCAATCGATGCATAATATTCCTTTGCAATACTCCATATGCTATCGCCCTTTCGCACTACATACCCGACGATACCCGGCTGAGCAGCCTTTTTCGCTTCGTCGATTGGCAGGATCTGCATATCCGTTATAACTGAGCTTTCCCCTTTTGCAAAAACTGATATATTTAAGTTTACCTGCGCCTTGATCTCGATTTCCTCACTGTTTAGCAGTGCGGCATTCAACTGATCGATACATGGAGAGATTCGGACAGAATCTTCCTGTGCAAGCGGTACGGTATCCGCGGTATATGAAAATGGAATCTCCACCTCAACCGAACTCATCGGATCATCCCCTGTAGCAATATAGAGCACACAGCACTTGACAATGCCTGTGATCTCCGCACCATTTTCCCCTACAGCCACATCGTCGATATCCACATCACCGTACACATGACAGATCTGCAACAGTTTCGCCTTATCTCCACCAATCTGCTTTCTGGCTGACACCTTCGCCTTTGCCGCATTTTTCAGCAGGAGATTCTCATAATCAATCAATTCATATTGTGGCACGAGCTCTGCATTTGGAGAATACACATCCGACAGCATCCGACAGTCACAATCCGTATACAGCTTGATATTCATATCAATATTATAATCACAGCCAAATATACGATCCTCTCCATCACCATTTGGACGGATCGTAATCTCCCCCTTGCCTAACACATAATCGACAGAGAGCACCATATCCTCCGCAGCCCCCGTACAAGGAATCTCACGGTATAGTGATCGTACAGAAAAGATTGACTGCACCGGCAGACGTTCCTCACTGCTCTTATACAGAATAAATATCTCAATCTCGCCCCGCACAAGCAGCTTCTCATCCCCTGCTTTTGTCTCCATATTCCGGAGAGCAACGCACTGCCATAAGATCTCTTGAATATTTGGTTTATTCTGCGGGATTTCCAACTCCTCCCGCACCTTCAACACATCCCTCTTTGCAAGCACGACCTGACTATATGTAATATCCCGGTACTGGCAGTCGACACCTTCCCCCTGTTCGAGTCCCATTGCCGCATCAACACACATTTCCTCATAGACATTCACACGCGTTCCAATCAATCCACGGACTTCTAGCTTACGGGAATTAATCATACTCACCGTCAGATCTTCTAACTGACTGTGACAATCAACCTGACTCGAAGAAGACACCCCATCGCAATTTACTACATCTTCAAACGGAATCTCACTCTGGAACTGACATAACCGCGGAATATCGCCTCCTGTCCGATACAGAACACGGATACAGACCGATCCTGTAATCCGAACCTTTCCGTCCTCCGGGATCATTGATTCAAGCAGTATATGCCCTTCCTTCGCAACGATTTTCTCCATATCCCCCTTGCTGTCCGGTATTGTAAAATCATCATCGACTGTAATCTGCGAATATTTGGACTGCGTCAGCACGCTTGTATGTATTTCCTTCTTCGAAAACTCCATAATTCCCTCCACAAAAATATAATCATACCCTCTGTTTATATGTATTCCGGCTCCCGTGATTTTATGATGCTTTCTCTCCAATATTTTTTCAGTTCATAATCACCGCGGCAATCTAGCGCATCCATCAGGATACATTCAGTACCGGCAGATTCAGACGCGGCAGGCAGATTACAACATACGGATACATAGATGAATGACCGACAGATGCACCTGCACTGTCCGCATCTGTTTTCGTAGTCAGCTCTGACGGATTTTCCTGCAAAGCTTCCTGCGTCTTCAAATCTGTCTTAACATAGATTGCCCGATCAGTCTTATATAGTTCTTCCACAACTACACATAGATTCTCCCTGTCATGCGCCCCATATCCAACCGCAATATACAAATTCTCCCTCGTTGTGTAACTGATTTCAAACGGACGCAGTTTCTTTTCTTCTATGATCAACTTCAGATCATCAGGAAGCTCCGTCTCTGCACACACAGTAAATTCCAGATCCTGCCTTTCTCCTGCCTCCTGCTTTCGACATCCCGCCGATACACACGCAAGCGCAACTAACACCAAAATCATAATCTGCCCCCTGCTCATCATCAAAGTCGACTTTTCCTTCCTGAAGTTTTCCATGAAAGCCCTCATTTCTTCATCCAATTTCCATTTTCGTGAAAATAGATGATAAATCCTTTCATCTACGCAGGTTGCGCAAATGAAACTATTTTGCTAAAATATATGTGGTTTTTTCCGCCCTATGCGCAAAACCACAAATATGAATGTAAGAGGCGTAATCATGTCAAAAAAAATTAATCGTAATGACCCTTGTTGGTGCGGCAGTGGCAGAAAATACAAAGTCTGCCATGAAATGTTTGATGATAAGATCGCGAAGATCGCACATCAGGGACATATCGTTCCAACTCATAATCTGATAAAAAATGCAGAGCAGATTGAGAAGATCAAAGAAAGTGCAAAAATCAATATCGCTGTACTTGATGAAATCCAGAAAACAATCCACGAAGGAATGTCCACCGCAGAGATTGATAAGATTGTCTACGATATGACAACCGACATGGGTGGTATTCCGGCACCTCTCAATTATGAAGGTTTCCCATACAGCGTATGTACTTCCGTCAACGATCAGGTTTGTCACGGTTTTCCATCGCCGGATGTTATTTTAAAATCCGGTGACATTATCAACGTAGACTGCTCTACGATATTAAACGGCTACTTCTCGGATTCATCCCGTATGTTCTGCATCGGGGATGTCAGCCCGGAGAAGAAGAAGCTTGTCGATGTAACCAAAGAAGCAATGATGAAAGGGCTTGAACAGGTAAAGCCTTGGGGATTCCTCGGTGATATGGGGCAGGCTGTCCATGATTATGTATATGCGAACGGCTATTCCGTTGTCCGCGAGATCGGTGGGCACGGTGTCGGCATCGAGTTCCACGAAGAGCCTTGGGTCAGCTACAACTCAAAAGCAGGTACTGAGATGCTTATGGTTCCCGGCTTTATGTTCACAATTGAACCGATGGTCAACATGGGCAAACCGGATATCTTCGTCGATGAGGCAAATGATTGGGAAGTATATACAGAAGACGGTCTTCCATCTGCACAGTGGGAGATTCAGGTACTTGTTACCGAGAACGGATACGAGATTATTTCTTACTAATTATATGCGTAGTCATACTACATAATACAAAAATGAGCCATGATTATATAATCATGGCTCATCTTATTTACATCTTTACAACTATGCTTTTGGGCTAAAACGATTTATCAATGAATGGTAGTCCCCGATGGATATACGTGATATCTTCCGCTTCATCATACGTGAAAGCAATATTCACGTTTACCTTGTGGTCGTTCTGGTAGACATATTCCGGGACATTATCACTGTAACCATAGATACACAAGGTGTCCTGCAATTCAATTTCGTTGCGTTTCTTCGCATGCATCGTCTCCAAGAAATCCGCTGTCGCTTTCTGCATCTCATCTTCGGTCATCCGCCCTTTTTCCTGGCTGCACAGATAGAGATTGCTGCTGCCGGAAAGTCCAAGATCCGCATAGATTTGTTCCAACTGTTCTTTGCATCGGTAGATTTTCTCTGTCGATTGGTTTTTTAATGCAATCTCTGTCATCAGATAATTTTCCTGCGTAGTCGTGCCATCCGCATTTGTCTGTTCCATCGAGATCAACCGGAGTGTCGTATCTCCATTTTCACCTTTTTTTATGAATACTGTGGAAGTATTTTCCCCCTCTTCATTCGTCTGCAGCTCATAACCGGAGTCAATTCCAAGCGTCCTTCCTACCTGCAGCAGGATTTTCTCCCTTGCTGCCTCTGTCATTTCTTCGTCTCCATAATGCGCATACAATTTCACCTCTGCCGCAGTGACATTCTCTACGCCATTGCTCATGACCTGCGTCACCATCTGACTTTCCCGGTCAATGCGCTTCGTAATAAAGATCTGCAACGCAACCGCTGCCCAGATAAGTACAACTACATATATCTTCTTTTTCGTGCTCATAATCCTTCCCCTTTTTCAGATATTTCCACAACATGTCATCTGTATCTGTTGCATATTCCAAATATTCCACAACAGAACATCTACATCTGTTTCGTATTAGAAGTCTTGCCATGTTTCACACATCTTATACATGTAATTTCCGCTTTACTTTATCGCATTAACGCGTTATACTGCATATGACTGATGTTCCACGTACATCACATTTATCTATAGCATAAAACATTTACTGCATTTATTTACTCTACAGAAAATGCTTGCAGACAGGAGGTATATTATGACAATCGGAATTGTTGGACTTGGATTGATTGGTGGTTCATTTGCAAAAGCATACAGTGACAACGATGAACACAAGGTTCTTGCTTATAACCGCAGCAAAGAAGTAATTCAGGCTGCATATAATGATAAAGCCATCGACGGTGAATTAAACGAAGGAAATATAAAAGACTGCGATCTCATCCTGCTGTGCCTCTATCCACAGCTTTGTATTGACTATCTCACGAAGATGGCGCCTTACATTCAAAAAGACACAATGGTGATTGACTGCTGTGGAACGAAAGAGCTGATCTGCAAATCCTGCTACCCTATCGCCAGACAGTATGGATTTACCTTTATCGGTGGACACCCGATGGCCGGACGCCATTTTTCCGGCTATGAATACAGCACAAAAACGATGTACAACGGAGCTTCCATGGTGCTTGTACCGGAAGACCTGAACGATACAAAATCTCTTGAACGCGCAAAAAGATTACTCTCACCGATTCATTTCGGCAAATTTACAATCTGCGATTACGACCGCCACGATGCAATGATCGCATTCACATCCCAGATGGCACATGTAGTATCAAACGCATATGTAAAAAGTCCGACAGCGAAAAACCACGACGGTTTCTCCGCCGGAAGCTACAAGGATCTGACACGTGTTGCCTGGTTAAATGAAACTATGTGGACGGAGCTTTTTTTAGAGAATAAAAAACATCTGATCAAAGAACTTGACTATTTTATCACCGCTTTACAGGAATATAAAACTGCGATGGAAAACGATGATGCAGAAACATTAAAAAAACTCCTCGCAGATGGTAAACACTGCAAGGAGCAAATTGACGGAATTACAGGGGAATAAGTTACTCCTGGTAATTCGATACAAAACAACTGACGATGCCACACAGAAATCCCGCAACAAAAAGGTAGATACCTGCCTGAAGGCTTTTCCATACAGATGCGGCATCTATCATAGACACGTTAGATGTGGATTGCACAAAAGGCTCCACCTTATCCATAATCCAGGCAGCTACATTTCCTGCATCCACAATCGCCAGAATTATCATACACAGAACAATCATACAGGGTATCGCCTTCAGTGGCGGTATCCTGACAAATGATAATACAAGCATTCCCATCGCTGCAATCAGAATTCCAATCGGAATACCTCTCCACATATCTGATATCAATCCTACATTTTCACAGATCTTCATAATACTGTATCGTATTTGTACACTTGAATGAAATGCCGAGAAATCAATCGCTGGTACAAACATACTGCAGGCCAGCAGTATGGCTGAGAGAATCCCCAGCACCATACTTGCTGTCACGATTTTAGTTTGTTGATATTGTTGATTCTGACTATCCATATTCCAAAATCCCCTATTCATCTATTTTGCGTTTTCGCGCAAGAAAATCTCCCACCGTTCCAATCGTATATACGACAAGTCCAATGATATACAATACAGGGCCAATGCCTTTACCTGCACTGTAATTTGCAGATGTTCCCAATTGTTTTGCCAGGCGGACATTACTCTCCAACGCATGAAGCGATTGTACATATGCCTGATTTTTCATAACAATGATATATATGACAATCATGACAACAATCGGTACAAAACGCATAATCGGATTATCTGCAAATCTACGCAGACATTTAATATAATCCGAAGCAGAGAGAAGCAGCATCCATACGCCAACAAGAATTGCCACGATACCCAGCACTAAGATTATGGTTGCTCCCGTTGCCAATATGCTTCCATCCTCTTCCACCATAGAGCTCTTCATACCCAGTTCAAACAGGCTTGCTTTCCTTTTTATATCAAAATATTTCTCATAGATCCAATTCAAAAACGGTGCAAGATACAACATAATTGCTCCGGCAAATGCCAACAGCAAATTCACATCTTGTCCCACCGACTGAAAATATCCAACAATATCAATTGCCTTCTCAGGGTCTGCTGGTTTTCGGTGATTTTTCTTCTCTGTCTGCGGCTGCGCTGCCTGTTTCGCAGCATTCTTTGCCGCAGCCTTCGCCCGCTCTTTCGCTTTTATTTTCTCTTCTTTTTCAGCCCGCTTTATATCTTCTTTTGTGACCTTTAACACGATTGGTTCTTCTAATGGTGCACCACAAGCCTCACAATACATTGCACCTTCTGGAATTTCTTTTCCACATTCCTTGCATACCATTCTCCATCACCCCTATCTTCTATCATCTCATATTCCTTGAGATTCCATATACAACGATGGCTGCCGAACCATACCGGCTCGACAGCCATACTTTCATACTTATGTATTATTTGTTTCCAATCTTGATGCCAAGCTTGTCTAACACTCTTGGAGCTGCCGCTGCAATTACTGCAATAAATCCAATGATTGGACCTACACCATGATTACAATGACCTCTTACGCTGTCTTCATATTTCTTTGCCCACTTGACACTTTCCTTCAGATCCTTCATACTTCCATCCATTCCATTTGTAGCTGCAAGAATTACAAACAGCAATGCAAGTGCTATTATGATAAAATCAACATAAGGAACTATCTGCATTTTTGATTTGATGTTTGCAAGTACAGGAATATAATCTGCAACCTCCCATGCAATCAATATAAGACCAAGAAGTATCATCATAGCTGCAAAAAAGCCGTATATTCCTATATCGCCCTCTCCTGCAAGCCTAAACATATTCGCTGTGTGCTTTTCAGTACTTCCATCATATTTAAGTTTGAATGAGAACCAATGGAATAACGGTGCGATCAAAAGCAGGAATGCACCTGCCAGACGAGCGATCATCATATAATCACCCTTCAGGTTATTAATAAATGCATTCATACCACCACTCTGTGGCTGATAATATCCGCCCATCGGCTGCTGATATCCCATCTGTGGCTGTACTGGCTGACCCATCGGCTGCTGGTATCCCATCTGTGGCTGTGCCGGCTGACCCATCGGCTGCTGGTATCCCATCTGTGGCTGTACCGGCTGACCCATCGGCTGCTGGTATCCCATCTGTGGCTGTGCCGGCTGACCCATCGGCTGCTGGTATCCCATCTGTGGCTGTACCGGCTGACCCATCGGCTGCTGGTATCCCATCTGTGGCTGTGCCGGCTGACCTATTGGCTGCTGGTATCCCATCTGTGCATTTACTGACTGCTGTGGCTGTACATTATCGGCTGGCTTATCCGCCTGAATTGGAGCTCCACACATTGGACAGTTTGTCTGTCCATCCGGAACAATCGCTCCGCAAATCGTACAATTCATAAATCTTCCCTCCTACATAACCCTCTTATTTTTTTAAAGAAGTGATAAAAAAATAATAGCATAAACCCCTTGTTCATTCAAGGAATTTATGCTAGTTTATGACGAATTTATTACATATTTTACATATTCTTCTTAATCAATCAAAGATCATATTGAAGGACCTTACAATTCCCAAGATTAAACTTAAAGAAATCCTCATTATCCAGACTTTCAAAATACGAATTGATTACACGGCACACACCGCCATGGCTGATCACCATAACTTTTTTATCTGCATAACGCTGTTTGATATCATCTAAGAAGTTGTATACTCTCTGCACAACCTTGAGCAGAGATTCTCCCTCCGGATACTGATATCCAAACTGTACCCACTGCTCCATAAAGCCGGGGGTTCCCTCATATGTGCCATCAATAATTCCATAATCGCGCTCCGCCAGGCGCTCATCCACTTCCACCGGTACCCCGATTGCGTCACCGACAATATCGGCGGTCTCCTTTGCACGCACAAGCGGTGATGAGATAATCAAATCAACATCCATATCCTGCACCTGCTGTGCCAGCGCATGCGCCTGCGAAACACCCTTTTCCGTCAATCTCACGTTTGCTCTGCCACAAATACGAACCTCTATATTATATTGCGTCTGCCCATGTCTTGTTACATATAATTTCATAGATACCTCTTTGGAACAACTATTTCTATCTTCAATCTTCGTTATGATACCATAGCAAATATTATTTTTCAACAAAGGAGGACTTCAAAACAACTTTCTTAACATAAGTAAGAATTTTCTCTATTTAATTTCTTTATTAACGAAATATGCAGTTAAAACATCCATAAAATAATGTTTTTCCGTAGAAAATGGCCAGACCATCCCTCTTCGGTGTCGAATTTTGAGCATACCCTCGCGCTGCGCCCTCAAAATCTCTTCTATAAACTCGCGGCTTCCTGCCACCTCACAGGATATACCATCCATCTCCATCGGAATCTCCTGTAACCCTGCCTGTGTCACCAGCAGACGTTCCCATTCCTCTGTCCATATTTGTGCATACTCCTGTAACCTGCCTTGCGCCTCTGGCTTCGCTGCACACATTTCATTCGCCGTAAAAAAAGCACACCGTGTCATGAATTCCACAACTCCATACAATCTTTTTTCTGCCTGCACATTCATATCCTGCATAGCAGCAACAGTCTGTGGCAAAGACTTCAGATCTTTTCCATGTCCTTGCACAAGTCCCACAAACCGAGCATTCAACTGACTGGCAATCCCACACACGATACTGAAATCAAAGGCATTCTCATATGAGGCCGGTATCATTTCCTGTTTCAGCACGGAATCCATCAACTGTCGCAGGTATTCCGATAGATGCAGATCATCCGCATCTTTAAGCAAAGCATCGAAGAAACGCTCTTCTTCCTCATAGATTTCCCAAAAACCAATATTTACGCACTGACATTGCCCTTCAGTAAATCCAAACCGCTTTGCAGCCTTTTGCATCGCATCGACATCCCGGTCAATCAGGACAAAATCCACATAAGGAGCAAGTGCCAAAAGATCGAGATCATTACAGCCACCCGCACCCCAGACAGCAACTACAGGCTTTTTACCCGAAGGTATCCCTTCCTTTACTTCCTTTAACCGAAATGTATGATCTCGAAGCAATCCTTCCTGCGACAGATATTCCCTCCGGAAAAAACTTTCGATTCCATCTCTGATATATTCGGTTAGCGCCTGTCGATACTCCGACCATTGATCCCGCATAGAATCAGAATTTTCAGTTTTAATCATTGTTTCATAAATCATCGTACTTTCCGTTTTCCCATACTTCTGCCGATTCTGCATGATTATCTGCATTTCATCGAATTTTTTTCACAAAAACAAAAAAAACACCGACTCCGCAGCTTCTTCTGCAAAACCGATGCTTTTACGAGTGGGCCGCCGGGGGCTCGAACCCCGCACACCCTGATTA
>ERZ1026776.1597-NODE-1597-length-12397-cov-4.708718_pt1 | contig 12397 bp, 9 predicted proteins | sample MGYA00380125_ERZ1026776 | MGnify/ENA primary metagenome ERZ1026776 (study PRJEB33269, sample SAMEA4719761) | human gut metagenome | biome: human-associated habitat; feature: organic feature; material: feces | place: Cameroon | collected 2013-10 ...
GTCAGATGTGTATAAGAGACAGAACAAAAGGTTATCGCTATGGAATATAATTTCAGGGAGATCGAAAAGAAATGGCAGAAAATATGGGTAGACCACCATACCTACCAAGTAAATGAAGATGCATCCAAACAAAAATTCTATGTACTCAATATGTTCCCTTACCCTTCGGGAGCCGGACTGCACGTAGGCCATCCGCTCGGATATATTGCTTCGGACATCTATGCACGTTATAAACGTCTGCAAGGATTTAATGTCCTGAATCCGATGGGTTATGATGCTTACGGACTGCCAGCCGAACAATATGCTATCCAGACCGGACAACACCCTGCAATTACTACCATCAATAACATCAACCGTTATCGTGAACAGTTGGATAAGATAGGATTTTCATTCGACTGGAATCGTGAAATCCGCACTTGCGATCCGGAATATTATCATTGGACTCAATGGGCATTTATCAAAATGTTCAACAGCTATTATTGCAATGATGAAAAACAGGCACGTCCCATCGAAGAGTTAATAGAAGCTTTTAGTACCAACGGAACACAAGGTATGAACGTAGCCTGTGGCGAAGAAATGGACTTTACTGCTGACGAATGGAATGCTAAAAGCGAAAAAGAACAACAGGAAATCCTCATGAACTATCGTATAGCCTATTTGGGCAATACAATGGTAAACTGGTGTCCGCCTTTGGGTACCGTACTTGCCAATGATGAAGTAGTTGACGGTGTTTCCGAAAGAGGCGGCTATCCCGTTATTCAAAAAGTGATGCGTCAGTGGTGCCTGCGCGTATCCGCTTATGCACAACGTTTGCTCGACGGACTTAAAACCGTAGAATGGACCGACTCGCTGAAAGAGACTCAACGCAACTGGATAGGACGCAGCGAAGGTGCCGAAATGAACTTTAAAGTGAAAGATTCGGATATTGAATTTACTATCTTTACAACCCGTGCCGACACGGTATTTGGAGTTACTTTCATGGTGCTTGCCCCGGAAAGTGAATTGGTAGCCAAGTTGACCACTCCGGAACAAAAAGCCGAAGTAGACGCTTATCTGGAACGTACCAAAAAACGTACCGAACGCGAACGCATCGCCGATCGTAGTGTTAGTGGCGTATTCTCCGGAAGTTATGCCATTAATCCATTAACCAATGAACCTATACCGGTATGGATCAGTGATTATGTACTGGCAGGTTACGGTACTGGTGCCATCATGGCTGTACCTGCACACGACAGCCGTGACTATGCTTTTGCCAAACATTTCAATTTGGAAATTCGCCCGTTGATTGAAGGTTGCGATGTCAGTGAAGAAAGCTTCGATGCCAAAGAAGGCATCATGATGAATTCTCCCCGTCCGGGAACTCCTGAAGGGGGCCTCGTACTGAATGGCTTAACTGTAAAAGAAGCCATTGCTAAAACTAAAGAATATATCAAAGAAACCGGATTGGGACGTGTAAAAGTAAATTTCCGTTTACGTGACGCCATTTTCTCGCGTCAGCGTTATTGGGGCGAACCATTTCCGGTTTACTATAAAGACGGAATGCCTTACATGATCGATGAAAGTTGTCTCCCGTTAGAGTTGCCGGAAGTAGCTAAATTCCTTCCTACAGAAACAGGTGAGCCCCCATTGGGACATGCTACCAAATGGGCATGGGATACTGTCAACAAGTGTGTGACAGACAATGACAAAATTGACAATGTAACCATTTTCCCATTGGAACTGAATACAATGCCAGGCTTTGCAGGTTCTTCTGCCTATTATTTGCGTTATATGGATCCACGTAATCACGAAGCACTCGTTGCTCCTGCCGTAGATCAATACTGGAGAAATGTAGACCTGTATGTGGGCGGTACGGAACATGCTACCGGACACTTGATTTACTCACGTTTCTGGAATAAATTCCTGCATGATTTAGGCATATCTGTAGCTGAAGAACCTTTCCAGAAACTGGTCAATCAAGGAATGATACAGGGACGAAGCAACTTTGTTTATCGTATCAAAGATACCAATACTTTCGTATCTCTGAACCTGAAAGATCAATATGAGGTAACTCCTATTCATGTCGACGTAAATATTGTATCTAACGATATTCTCGATCTGGAAGCTTTCAAAGCATGGAGACCCGAATACGAAACTGCCGAATTCATCCTGGAAGACGGTAAATATATCTGTGGATGGGCTGTTGAAAAGATGAGTAAATCTATGTTCAATGTAGTTAATCCGGATATGATTGTCGAAAAATATGGCGCCGATACACTTCGTATGTACGAAATGTTCCTCGGACCGGTTGAACAATCCAAACCCTGGGACACGAACGGAATAGATGGCGTACATCGTTTCATTAAAAAATTCTGGTCGCTATTCTATGACAGAAACGGCGAGTATCTGGTAAAAGACGAACCGGCTACCAAAGACGAACTAAAGGCACTTCATAAGCTCATTAAGAAAGTAACCGGTGATATTGAACAGTTCTCCTACAATACTTCGGTAAGTGCTTTCATGATCTGTGTCAACGAACTCTCAAGTTTGAAATGCAGCAAAAAAGAGATATTGGAGCAGCTCGTTGTGGTCCTCGCTCCCTTCGCTCCCCATGTTTGCGAAGAATTATGGGATACATTAGGAAACACCACTTCCGTATGTGATGCACAATGGCCGGCATTTAATGAACAATACCTGGTAGAAGATACGGTTAATTACACGATTTCTTTCAATGGCAAAGCCCGTTTCAATATGGAGTTTCCTGCAGATGCCGCCAGCGATGTGATTCAAGCCACCGTACTTGCTGACGAACGCTCGTTGAAATGGACAGAAGGTAAAACACCGAAGAAAGTTATCGTAGTCCCGAAGAAGATTGTTAACGTTGTTATTTAATACCTACACACAAAATGATTAGTAAACCCACAAAATCCGATGTAATGCGAGAGTTGAGAGATTATATTTTCATCACTCTCGGACTGATAAGTTATGCGTTAGGCTGGACAGCCTTTCTTATTCCTTATCAGATTACTACAGGTGGAACAACCGGTATCGGTGCCATCATCTATTATGCAACAGGCTTTCCTATCCAATGGTCTTATTTCATTATCAATGCTGTGCTGATGACATTTGCCATTAAGATACTTGGTCCGAAATTCAGTATAAAGACGACATATGCCATCTTTATGCTTACTTTCTTCCTATGGTTCTTCCAACTGATCATTGTGGACGATAAAGGAGCTCCGCTTCAGTTGGTAGGAGAAGGGCAGGACTTTATGGCTTGCATCATCGGAGCCATCATGTGTGGTCTCGGATTAGGGGTGGTATTTAATAATAACGGCAGCACGGGTGGTACCGATATCATTGCAGCCATTGTTAATAAATACAAGGATGTTACTCTCGGACGAATGATCATGTTTTGTGATATCATCATCATCAGTTCATGCTATTTCATTTTTAACGACTGGCGCAGAGTGATATTCGGTTTCGTTACCTTGTTTATCATCGGCTTCGTTCTGGACTATGTAGTCAACAGCGCCCGTCAATCGGTACAATTCTTTATCTTTTCGAAAGATTATGCCAAGATTGCCGACCGCATTACGAAAGAAACCCATCGGGGAGTGACCGTACTTGACGGATTGGGCTGGTACAGCCAGAATAATGTAAAAGTATTAGTTGTACTTGCCTACAAACGTCAGTCACTCGATATTTTCCGTTTAGTGAAAGATATCGATCCGAATGCTTTTATTTCGCAGAGTTCGGTAATCGGTGTATATGGTGAAGGATTCGACCGCCTGAAAATAAAATAAACTGCATACAATGAAACGTAAACTTGTTTTCGCAACCAATAATGCACATAAGCTGGAAGAAGTATCTGCTATCTTAGGAGATAAAGTCGAACTACTCAGCCTGAATGACATCAATTGTCATACAGATATTCCGGAGACAGCAGAGACTCTTGAAGGCAATGCATACCTCAAATCATCTTTTATTTACCGGAACTACGGATTAAACTGCTTTGCCGATGACACGGGACTGGAAGGTGAATCACTGGGAGGGGCTCCGGGTGTCTATTCGGCCCGTTATGCCGGTGGAGAAGGACACAATGCGGAAGCCAACATGTTGAAACTCCTCCACGAACTGGAAGGAAAAGACAACCGTAGAGCACAATTCCGTACGGCTATTTCGCTCATTCTGGATGAAAAGGAGTATCTCTTCGAAGGAATCATAAAAGGCGAAATAATCAAAGAAAAAAGAGGTGATTCCGGATTCGGATACGATCCGATATTCGTTCCTGAAGGATACGACCGGACCTTTGCCGAATTAGGTAATGAAATTAAAAATCAAATCAGTCATCGTGCTTTGGCTGTGAACAAACTATGTGAATTTCTTCGTTCGATCTGATCGATAAAACGAAATAAATAAAATGAATCCTTCGGCTGAATATAATTTCAAACCGAAGGATTTTTTTATACTTACCGATGTCGGCAGACGGCACTTCCCCACCCGCTACTAATGTGACCAAGTATGACATCAAACATCAGGAGATGAATGGGTACATGCAAAATACATAGCGAAGCTGAATAAAAATCATTTCAATACTTCATTCATCCTGAAACACTAAGCTTACATTACAAAAACATCCGGATGTTTTATATCATAACATGGGGATCTTATTCAGCAAAACATCCCCATGTTGTTACTCTATACTCTTTACTTTATTCTTCCGGACTCTATCCTTTTTCTCTGGTCCTTTATCCAATTTATCCCTCTTTTTCCTAAAGAGTAACCGCTATTCAATGGATCTTTCCTGTTTAAACACTATACACTTATTATTAACAGATATTTCAACCGATCTTGTTAATAACAAAAAATCGTATTATACCTTTATATATAAGTATAATACGATTCTTTTATATGATAAATACATTCAATATTAACCGGAAAGTTAACTTATTATTCACAACCTGTTTATAAGCCTAACTTAGCTGAAATCTCCAGCATCCGTTTAATCGGCTTTACCGCCTCTCTGGCAACTTCCGGGTCAACAGTCACTTCCGGGAATTCGTATTTAAGGCAATTATAGAGCTTTTCCAGCGTGTTCAGCCGCATGAAGTTACATTCATTGCATCCACAGGTACTATCGTTAGGAGGAGCCGGAATGAATGTTTTTTGAGGGCACTTTTTCTGCATCTCGTGTAAGATACCTGCCTCCGTGGCCACAATGAACCGTTGCTTGTCACTGTTTACTGCATATTTTAATAAAGCCGCCGTAGAACCCACCATATCGGCCAACTTTAATACCACACTCTTACATTCGGGATGCGCCAATACTACCGCATCGGGATATTGTGCTTTCAGTTCTACAATCTTCTCCACCGAAAACTGTTCATGCACATGGCAAGCTCCGTCCCACAACAGCATTTCACGTCCTGTAATCGAATTGATATAATTCCCCAAGTTACGATCCGGGCCGAAAATAATCTTTTCATCCCTCGGGAAACTTTCAACGATCTGTTTTGCATTGGTCGAAGTCACTACTACATCTGTCACCGCTTTCACAGCTGCCGTTGTATTCACATACGAAATCACCGTATATCCCGGATGTGCTTTCACAAACTCAGCAAACTTGTCCGCCGGACAGCTGTCTGCCAACGAACATCCTGCATTCAAGTCGGGCACCAGTACCTTCTTGTCCGGACAAAGCACCTTTGCGGTTTCTCCCATGAAATGAACGCCACACATCACAAGAATATCCGCATCGGTTTTGGCTGCAATTTGAGCCAAAGCCAAACTGTCTCCAATGTAGTCGGCAATATCTTGTATTTCGCCTTTCTGGTAATAGTGTCCCAAGATTACCGCATTCTTTTCTTTTTTCAGTTCATTGATGGCTGCTTTCAGATCAATGCTTTTGTCTACGGGTTCGTCAACGAATCCCTTATTCACCCATTCTTCTCGATTCATTATATTCTTATTTTTTCTCTTCTTTTAAAAAGAAATCCTTTGTTAGTGATTATAGCCTGTTAATAGTGTTAGCAAATAAACCGGCTTTTTCTTGCCGGATAAGTTATTAGTTACTTATCTAAGTTTATAATCAGTTTATGAACGTGTCTATTTATTGATAATAAGCTATATTGCTAACTTCATTAACACCTTGTTGATAAAGTGCAAAGTTAAAAACTTTATGGATATAAACAGGCTAATTAGTACTGAAAAATCTGTTGAAGTATGCTTGGAAAGTTGAAGCTAACTTTTTTGTATTGTTCATATCCCGTTGCTCTTATACCTTCATTTGAATAATGCAAGAATTAGTTTTCAAAATATATGCTGATTCTTTTGACAGGTTTTAAACCGTTATCAACACCTATGTTAACAAGAAAAGAATTACTTTTGCAACATACTAACAGAAACGACATCATCATGCGAAAATTGAAAATAACCGAGCTGAACCGGATAAGTATAGAAGAGTTTAAAGAAGCTGATAAATTGCCTTTAGTTGTAGTGTTGGACGATATACGGAGTTTGCATAATATCGGTTCTGTGTTTCGTACGGCAGATGCTTTCCGGATTGAATGTATTTATCTGTGTGGAATTACGGCTACTCCTCCCCATCCCGAGATGCATAAGACAGCTTTGGGCGCCGAGTTTACAGTGGATTGGAAGTATGTTAATAACGCAGTTGAAACGGTTGATAACCTCCGGAGTGAAGGATATGTGGTATACTCTGTCGAACAGGCGGAAGGGAGTATCATGTTGGATGAGTTAACACTGGACCGTTCGAAGAAATATGCTGTAGTTATGGGAAATGAAGTAAAAGGAGTGCAGCAGGAGGTTATTGACCATTCGGATGGTTGCATTGAGATTCCCCAATATGGCACAAAACATTCATTGAATGTATCGGTAACAGCAGGAATTGTGATGTGGGATTTATTTAAAAAGTTGAAGTAGACTTGGCTAAATTTTAATCCTATCAATTTTAACAGGTCACTGCGATTATTGCAACAACCGGTCAATGAAGCTATTCCTACGTAGAGAACAATTCAAATAATACTAATTTGGATACTACTGTACGACAGAAAATCAAGGTGGTTTTGGTGTAGGTATAAGGCTGGGGTATCAATGGTGTAGAGATTGACACATGGAATGCTATAACTACCATTTCCGCTAATAATGAAATCAGGGATGTCAATAGTGATAAGAACTGAGAGATAGTTTGGCGAAAGGACGGGAAGCCATAGGAAACTAAGTATTAATATTTTAAACATGAATTCAACAACAAAAACTCATACGCTGTTTTTCTTTGTATTTATATTCTACGCCGTATCATGTACTGCTAAATTAGGGAAACAAACATATACGAATATATATGATTTACATTTTGCTATGCGGTCTGATTCTGCGGTGGTTTATCCGTGGCGGGAGAATGGGGCATATAGTAATTATACTATCCCTACTTATATACAAGATTCAAATCGAAATTTGTTCGCTAAGAAATATTTTAAAGGATTTCCTTTTTCTAAGCGGTTAAGATCAGAGTACGAACAGAGAATTTTGCTTCCCAATAATAACATAAAAGAAGCTGTAATCGGATTTGAAGGTAAAGGTGATAATATAAAACTTGTCTCTATCATCTTGGATGCGATAGGTAAACAGGAAAACATTCTTTTTTCTGACACCTTAAGATTCAGGCCTGACAGTATATTAAGCTTGGTTACCCAAAACATTAATTTGACTAATGCGGAGATGTTAAACGTACGAATTAATGTGGAAGGAGAAATTGATAAGGATGCTTATATTGCTTTCTCTCGATTGGACATACTGATTGACGGTAAGCCTATTGACGAATTTCCTGTTCGAACCCTTTCTCCATTGATAGTAGATAAAAAAATTAATTATACAGGTATAAATGTTGATAGAAAAATAGGATTGGAGCAAATAAATGAAATCAATGATAAAAAGATTATCGGCTTAGGGGAGTCAGTCCACGGGAATGACGGTATAAAAAATTTAGCGTATCAATTGATTATCCAGGCAGTGGAAAGGTTAAATTGCAAATTAGTACTGCAGGAAATGCCCCTCGAACAATCATTTGCCTACAATAGGTTTATACAAGATGACAATTATGAACTTGATTCTTCCTTGGTTATCAACCATGCTACAATTAATTTTTTAAAAAGATTGCGGAGCTTTAATTCTGGTAAAACGAAAGATTCTAAAGTTAAATTATATGGCATGGATTACAATTCACTTCTTTCTTCTACTCAAAGTTCCGCTATGGATATTTTTGATTTTATTACCGGGCTGAACCAAAAATCGCAGATTCCGGAAGTTGATCAATTATCCCTGCTGTTAATGAAAAAAGATCGTAACTGTGCGATAAACTTTCTTGATATTCATCGAGATAAGATAAAAAAACTTCTTACTGCTGAAGAAATAGAATGTATCTTGCATATTCTGAGGGTTTCAAAGCAAGCCGGAGATGGCGGAATAGAAAGATTCATACGGCGGGATTCCATTATGTTCGTAAATGCAAGATTCTTAATTGACAAGTTCGCCAAAGACGAAAACGTAAAAACGGTAATCTACGGGCATGCGGGACATATTAATCCTATTTCGAGTTATCCTGCCGTACCTTGTATTCCTTTCGGGAGGTATATGCGCAAAGCGTATGGTGAAAGTTACTCTCCTTTGCTATTTCTGATAGGGAGTGGAGAAGCCATGGCATATGATGAAGATTATAACAGGAAAGATAATTGGTTGAGTAGGCCTCCTGAAAACAGTATGGAATATTTTTTAAGTTTTATTAATGACAATGTTTTTTACACCCCCTTAACTGTCGATTTTAATGAATTAACACTGTCTCGACTTCAGGGGAGTCACCATATCCCACAAGAATTTTATCCATTTAACTTATATCAAAGATTTAAAGGCGTGTTTTTCATAAAAAGTACGGATTGTATCCATATGGATGAAAAAGAAATCTCTTTTGAGAAAGCTTCTGATAGGCTTATAATGAAAATAAAACAAAGACAGGAAAAAATAAAGGAGATACAGAAGCGGATAGAAAATTTATAAATCAATTTAGATTCATTATTCTAAAATGAAGAATAGATAGCAGATTTTTCCTAATAGATTGACAAGTATTGGTAAGAGAGAACTGTTTTGAGTAGAATTTAAGTACTGTTTTTATAACGAATTTATGTATGATTTCTACAGAATTTATTATTGGCATGCTCAATGGTCCGTTTGTGCAATTTATTAATTTAGTGGTATCAGCACAATATGTTAAAATTAGTTTCTTACGCATCAACGAAATTCGTCAGTTGGAAAATGAGGATGAATTACTTTCTATTGGCAATACAACAATTCTTCCGGAAAAGATTAAAGAATATATATTTTAATACACTGCTAATTCTCCTTATAAATACCGGGAAATAAAAGATTCGGCTTTATAAACCCAGTCGTGGAGAAATAAAAATGGACAAGATGAATGTAAGTCGCATTGTTCAGATTGAGTGGAAGATAAAAGCAGCATCCTTCACAGATACAAGATTAACGAAGAATATCCAGGAGCATGTATCAGAAGTCACTGCCATAACACACTTATAAGATAATATGAATTTGAGAATAACCTATTACTCAAAGTATAGGAAATGAATCTGGAAGGATACATTACAATTGTCCGCTTTCTACCAACAGTATCACTCGTTCGGTTAACTTATCTTCTCCTTCGGGGTCATATTGTTTTTTCAAACTGGCTCCGAAAAGAGCGGCAAATGTCTGATAGAATCCTGCTTTAAAAGGTCCCATAAATGCTTTTACCAGTTCATAAGAACTTTGATGGCTTTGCCGGTCTATCAGCTTTATCAACAGTTTGCCTTGTGCAAAAGAGAGCTTTTTCATTCGTGGAGTATATTGCTCCTTCAGTCCTTTTTCTACCCGTTTGATATGACGTTGGCGGGCTTTTTCGTTGGGCAGGGTCTGTAAGTATTCGTAAGTTTCAATGATGGTGCGGTTAATTTCTCTGGCAATGGGATACACTTTCTTCACGTTTCTCACCAGTTTATAATATTCCATCTGCTCTTTTCTGTTTCTGAATTTTAAAGGCTTGAATATATGAATGGTCGGAATCTGGAAAGCCGGGATTGTATCACCATTATACACACACATAGGTACCAGGTATCCACCGAGATTTGTTTTTTCCTGTGCCAGTGATTCGGAAGAAAACAATACGACGATAGATAACACCAAAAGTCCTATGGTAAGCCTCATATTCATTTTGCAAAAATAAAGGATTAAATTTATATTAATGATTTTCCTTGCAGCATTAACCTATTTAAATTATCTTCGACAATTCGTTTGCTATTTAAAACACAATAATCACACTCGATATGAACGAAAGCATATCTATATTGGGTATATTCCTACTTGTTAATATAATGTTGATAACTTCTACTTGCCATGCTCAGAATCGTTCGGATTATCCTTGGGAAGAGGTGATGGAAAACTTGTCTATATCCGATGAAGAAGGAGATACACGTAATTGGGAGAATGAATTGGAGGAATTAACCGATCTTGTTAACAACCCTGTTAATATAAACTCTGCCACCAAAGAGCAGCTACAGCGGTTTCCTTTTCTTAATGATGTTCAGATTGAGAATTTACTTGCGTACATTTATATTCACGGATCGATGCAGACTGTCTATGAACTTCAGTTAGTGGAGGAGTTGGATCGGCAGACTATTCAATATCTGCTTCCTTTTGTCTGTGTAGAGCCTGTTGATAAGAAAGAGTCTGTTACGTTAAAGCAGATTTTAAAATATGGAAAACATGAAGTGGTGACTCGTATGGATGTGCCTTTGTATAGGCGTAAGGGATATGAGAAAAATTACCTGGGTCCTGCTGTTTATAACTCGGTGAAATACGGATTTCACTATCGGGAAAAAGTTTATGCAGGCATAGTTGCCGAGAAAGATAGCGGCGAACCTTTCGGAGCTTTACATAATAAGCAGGGATACGATTACTACTCTTTCTATCTACTCCTTCATGATATAGGAATACTGAAAACGGGAATTGTAGGAAACTATCGGTTGAATTTCGGTCAGGGACTGGTATTCGGACAAGGTTCTATGTTTGGAAAAACAGTTTATTCTTCGTCTTTCACTTTCAGAAATACAGGGATACGCAGACATGCTTCTACCGATGAATATAATTATTTCCGTGGGAGTGCCATAGCTTTAAAATGGAAACAATGGACACTTTCTATGTTTTATTCACATCGTTCGTTGGATGGAGTGATAAAAGACGGTGAAATTACCTCGATTTATAAAACAGGTTTACATCGAAGCAAAAAGGAAGCTGATAAAATGAATCAATTGGTTATGCAGATGGGCGGAGGAAATATCAGCTATACCGGGAATAGTTATCAACTGGGTATAACCGGTGTTTACTACTGTTTTAACAGGTCTTATGAACCGGAACTTAAAGACTATTCAAAATACAATCTGCATGGTCGTTCTTTTTATAATCTGGGTATGGATTATAAATATCGTTTTCATCGTTTTTCTATACAAGGAGAAGCTGCTTTGGGGATCAGTGGTATGGCTTTTATGAATCAGGTACTTTATTCTCCTTTACAAGATATACGGTTGATGTTGGTTCACCGTTATTATTCACATGATTATTGGGCTATGTTTGCTCATTCATTTAGTGAAGGAAGTAGTGTTCAGAATGAAAACGGATGGTATTTAGCTGCTTCTGTAAATCCTTTCAATCGCTGGACGTTTTTCATTTCTGCCGATCTGTTTTCTTTTCCCTGGTGGAGGTACCGGATAAGTAAGGCTTCGAAAGGAGTGGATCTGTTCTTTCAGGCAGATTACGTTCCGTCGAAAACGGTTGATATGTATGTGAATTACCGTTATAAACGGAAAGAGCGTGATGTGACCGCTACGAAGGGAAAGGTGATTCTGCCTACCTATCATCACCGGCTGCGTTATCGTTTGAACTATTTACCCTGTTCTTCGTTATCTTTCCGGACAACGGTAGATTATAACCATTTTCATTCATCCGGGAAAACGGCGGGGAAAGGTTATCAACTGACGCAAAAGGCCGGATGGAAACTTTCCCGGTTGCCTCTGACAACAGAATTGCAAGGTAGTTATTTCCATACAGACGATTATGATTCACGTATTTATATCTACGAGAAAGGGTTGCTGTATTCTTTTTATACTCCCTCTTTTCAGGGAGAAGGTATTCGACTGGCTATTCATTTTCGCTATGATATGAACAAGCATTGGACAGCAATTGCCAAGCTCGGACAAACTACGTATTTTGATCGTGATGAAATAGGTTCCGGCAACGACCTGATCAGGGGAAATAAAAAAACGGATATACAAATGCAGCTGCGTCTAAAGTTTTAGTA
>ERZ1026776.1600-NODE-1600-length-12376-cov-3.355978_pt1 | contig 12376 bp, 6 predicted proteins | sample MGYA00380125_ERZ1026776 | MGnify/ENA primary metagenome ERZ1026776 (study PRJEB33269, sample SAMEA4719761) | human gut metagenome | biome: human-associated habitat; feature: organic feature; material: feces | place: Cameroon | collected 2013-10 ...
AACCTGGTACAGACACTGACAACACTTCCAAACTTTATCAGCTGGACTCTGGTGTATGCAGTAGCATTTGCTTTATTCTCTACAACAGGTATGGCAAACTCAGTACTTCAGCAGATCGGTCTGATCACAGATCCAATCAAATTCCTGGACAGCGGTGATCACATCTGGTTAAAGATGATTCTCTGGTCAACATGGAAAGGTCTTGGATGGGGCGCAATCATGTACCTTGCAGCAATCGCAGGTATTGATCAGGAAATGTTTGAGGCAGCAAAGGTAGATGGAGCAGGAAGATGGGCGATCATCAAAAATATTACAATCCCATCCATCCTTCCTACCTATTTCGTAATGCTGATGTTATCCATTGCAAACTTCTTAAACAACGGTATGGATCAGTATTATGTATTCCAGAACTCATTTAACAAAGCATCCATTCAGGTTCTTGACCTGTATGTATATAACATCGGTATGACAGGAAAGAGCTTGTCACTTGGTACTGCAATCGGTATCTTAAAGAGTCTGGTCAGCGTGACATTATTATGTATTGTAAACTTCGCGTCTAAGAAGACACGTGGTGAAACAATCGTATAGGAAGGAGATTGACAATGAGAGCAGCAACCATCAGCAAAAATAAAATAAAACACAGCAAGGCAGATCATGCATTCAATATCGTGAACTATCTTGTGTTTGGATTGATCACACTCATTTGTGCATATCCTTTCTATTATCTGATCATTAACTCGATCAGTGCAAATGATTTAAGTAACAACGGACTTATTAATTTCCTTCCGAGACAGATTCACTTCCAGAACTACAAAGACGTTCTGAAAATGAGCGGTATTGGAACCGCAGCACTTGTCTCAGTTGGAAGAACTGTAATCGGAACCGCATGTACCGTTATGGCATCTGCTTATCTCGGATTCATGTTCACACAGGAAAAAATGTGGCATAGAAAATTATGGTACCGGCTTCTGGTTGTAACCATGTATTTCAATGCAGGTCTGATCCCAATGTTTATGACAATGAAAACACTGCATCTGACCAACACATTCTGGGTATATATTATCCCGGCTATTGTACAGCCATTCAATGTAATTATGGTAAAAACCTATGTGGAATCTATTCCACGTTCGCTTCAGGAAGCGGCTGAGATTGATGGCGCAGGAATTTTAACCGTATTTTTCAAAGTTATCCTTCCTACCAGTAAACCGATTCTTGCGACCATCGCAATCTGGGCAGCCGTTGGTCAGTGGAACTCCTTCCAGGATACATTGATCTATATCACAGATCAGAAACTGTATTCCTTACAGTATCTGTTATATACATACCTGAATCAGGCAAGTTCACTGGCTTCACTGGTTAAGTCAACCGGTAATGCTGCATCCGTAGCTAATATTGCTACCATGCAGACACCAACATCCATTCGTATGACGATCTCCGTTATCGTTGTACTGCCAATTTTGTTTATCTACCCAATGTTCCAGAAATACTTTGTAAAAGGTATTATGATCGGTTCAGTAAAGGGTTGATGAAGATAAAATAAGGAGGGTTTTATGAAGAGAAAAACACTTAGAAGACTCACAAGCGTTGCTCTTGTCGGAGCAATGACAGCTTCACTGTTTGCAGGATGCGGCAGTGACGGCGGAAGCAAGAAAGCTTCTACCAAGAATTCAGAACATGGGGGACCGTATGAAGACTTCCTGACAATCGATGTTTATGATTCACAGGCAAACTTCCAGGGAATTCAGTCCGGATGGTTCGCAAAAGTCGTAAAAGACAAGTTCAACATGGAGTTGAATATTATTGCACCAAACGTAGCAGGTGGTGGAGATACTTTATATCAGACACGTTCTGCAAACGGAAACCTTGGAGATCTGATTCTGATTAATGCAGATCAGAGCAAGTTAAAAGATATGGTACAGGCAGATCTTGTATATGATATGACAGATCTGATCACAGACTGTGATAACTTAAAACAGTACAGTGATGCAATTGAAGCCTGCAGCGCACTTGCAGATAAAGAAGGAACCTGGGCAGTTCCAAGTGAGATCACATCCGGTGATCCTACCGAGCCTTCGGAGGCTTCCGATCCTACGAATGCACCTTCACTCAGATGGGATGTATACAAACAGATCGGATATCCGGAAATGAACACTCTGGAAGATCTTCTGGAAGTAGGTAAACAGATGCAGGAAGCAGATCCTACCAGTGATTCCGGAAAACAGACATACATGTTCTCCTGGTTCAAAGACTGGGATGGTGCTACCATGCAGAATGCTTCAGGTCTTGCAGCATTATATGGATACCGTTTCGTATCCGGATTTGCTCTTGGTAAATCCGATGGAACGGATGTACAGAGTGCAATTGATGATGATTCCGCATACGTACGCGCATTAAAATTCATGTATGAAGCAAACAAAGCTGGATTAGTAGATCCGGAATCTACAACTCAGAACTTTGATACATTAGCAAGCAAATACACAGATGGACAGGTTCTTTACTCATTATGGCCATGGCTTGGATCTGGATACTACAATACAACAGATAACCTGAATGCTGGAAAAGGATTCCAGACAGCTGTTATCGATGATATGCAGTGTCTTGGATACGGCGGAAGCCCGGAAGGTAAGATGACCAATACGATCATGATCGGAAGCAAAGCTCAGGATCCACAGAGACTTGCAGACTTCATCGACTGGTTATACAGCCCGGAAGGAATTGAAATGAGTGCTACACAGACTGGTGGAGCATGTGGTCCAGAAGGACTTACATGGGAGATGGGCGATGATGGACAGCCAAAACTTACAGACTTTGGTGTACAGGCATTCGTTGACATTGATGATTCATTACAGGTTCCAGATGAGTGGGGCGGCGGTACATGGAAAGATGGTATCTCTGCATTAAACTACAAAGCAGTTGGTATGACCGCAAAGAATCAGGAAACAGGTATGTGCTACAATTATCAGACATGGTCTGATTATATCGAAAGAACAACTTCCGCTCTGAAACAGGATTGGTCTGAACATTACGGAGTAGATCAGGATACGACAGCGATTGAATACCTTGACAGCATCGGAAAGACATTAACTGAGCCAGGTACAAACTATGCAGTTCCAGATTACTCAACTGATATTGAGACAATCAAAGAGCAGTGTGGACAGGTTATCCTTGAGAAATCTTGGCAGATGGCATTCGCATCTGATGAAGATGAGTTCAACAGTCTGTTAAAAGAGATGCAGGATACATGTAAAGGACTTGGTTACGATCAGGTTTATGAAGTAGACAAAGTAAACTGTGAAGCACAGTTTGCTGCATTCCAGGAATCTATTGATTCTGCAAAATAAAAAATAACTATTTTGAGTAAGTCCTGCGGTATTCCGCAGGGCTTACATTTTTAAGTTTTTTGAATTTCTGATGGAAATAATCCACGTTTTTGTAACCGACCTGCGCCGAGATCTCATAGACTTTCATGGAAGTGTCTACAAGAAGCTTGGAAGCCTCTGTAACGCGGATCTCATCCAGATAACTGTTAAAAGACAGACCAGTCTTCTGAGAGAAAAGTTTTCCCAGATAAGAACTGTTGTAACCAAACAGCGGAGCCAGAGTCTCAAGCTTTAACGGTTTCTGGTAATTATGATTGATATAGAATAAAATATCGTCAAATACGCTTTCACTGGAATTATTTCCAATGGCACGGATGATCATATCAAACTGCTCTGAGAAATACAGAAGAATCTCATACAGATAATATTTGTTCTCTATCAATTCGATGATTGCCGAGTTATGGGCGAAAGGAATGTCCGCATTCGGGAACAGATGTAACGTCATCTGTTTGATCTGAAGGAAAATATCCGCAAGAAAATGCTTCATGCTCATGATATTATCCAGACAATGGAACAGTTCATCCTGCAGAGTTTCCAGTTCGTGAGAGATCATCTTACGGTTGAATGACTGGATGTAGTTCATCAGTCGTTCGCTGTAGGCATTGGCTGCTTCAGGAGTCAGTGAGAGCATCTGCTCGGGTGTGGATGGAAGCATCTCATAGGACAGTACATGCTGGTTTTCGGAACAGAAGAAGCGCCGGTCCATCAGCTGTTTACAGATCTCATAGGATGAATGGATCTGTGACAATGTGGATACGGACGGTCCATAAGTCAGAAAAATGGTGTCCAGCGGAGAGTTTTTCTCGGTTCCATTCGAATAATATTTCAAGCAGGAATTAAAACGATCCAGAGCAAAATTTCCTTTTAAAAGTATGACATTGGAATTATCAATGACCACATGCTCAAAAGAGTCATTTCCCTGATTGGTCACCCGCAGGATATCAGCAAAATTATAGGACTGGTAAAATGGTGTGTAGCCCTCGTACATAACGACCTGATAGATGGGCGCAGTAAGTCCGAGTTCCATATAATTGATGGAGTCGTTAAATTCTTTGCCAAGAAGCAGATCGTGGAATACGGTAAGCTTTGCCTTCCTGAGATACTGGTTCATCGAGAATTTCTGGTTCATTCTTGCTTCAATTCTTTTTTTGACGGACAACACCGCATCGATCAGTTCCTTTTCATCGATTGGTTTGGTCAGATAGAATGCAGCGCCATAATGAAGTGCTGTCTGTGCATACTGGAAATCAGAGTATCCGCTTAAAATGATAAAATCGCCGGTAAATCCGTCTTCACGTACTTTGGCGATCAGATCCGTTCCGTATAATTTAGGCATACGGATATCTAAAAGTACAAGACCGGGCTGATATTTCTTGATCTTTTCGATGGCTTCTTCACCGTTTGAGGCTTCTCCACAAATGCAGAAACCTAGATTGTTCCAGTCGATTAAATGTTTGATTCCTTCCCGTACAATGGCTTCGTCATCAACAAGAAGTACATTGATCATAGTGTGTTCCATTGGTTTTTCCCCTTTTAAGCATAAATTCTATTCGTCAGATTCGATGTCCTGTTCTAAATATTCTTCACGTAACATTAGTATATCAGAAAGTGCATCCGGGTCAATAATCTGACTGAGCGGTAAAGTCAGTGTAAGTGTTGTTCCGCTATGGAGTTCACTTTCAATGGACAGGCCATACGTATCGCCATATAACAACCGGAGCCGGTGGTCAATATTTCTTAGACCGATGGAAACCGAGGAGTGGTTGTTTTTCTCATAAATATGTTCGCGTAACTGTTCGATGGATGCTTCATCCATACCTTCCCCATTATCATGGATTGTGATATAGAGATTCGGTTCTTCTAATATAAAATTGATACTTACCAGACCGTTCTGGGTTACGCCTTCAAGACCGTGAACAATTGCGTTTTCCACGATCGGCTGAAGCAGCAGCGGAAGTATGCGGAATTGTTCAAGGTTGAGATATGGCGGAACATGGATCTCGTAGTTTACGCGATCCCCAAAACGGAGCTTCTGGATCTTTAAGTAGGTAATGACATGTGTAAGCTCCTTGGCAATCGTTGTTGAGTTGGTTCCTGTATTTTCGAGGACATAGTGCATTGTTTTTCCAAGAAGGTTAATGGAATCAGCAACGTCACGGTTATTGCTTGCGATTGCCTGCATACGGATGGTTTCTAGCGTATTATACAGAAAATGCGGATTGATCTGACTGGCAAGCATTTTGAATTCCATCTGCTGCTGTGTGTTGATAAGCTGCTGCTCGTTGAGCTGTGATTCATAGAACCGGGATTCTTTTTCATGGATCTGGTGCACGGTTGTTTTCAGATCCCGGAAAGTATCTGTCAGCTCATCATCACCGCGAAAGTTATCAATAATATTGTAGTCGCCAAGGCTGGCCTGGTGCATGGCATGTTTTAATACCTGGATTCTTCCGCTGAAGTAGGAAGAAAACAGGTAGATCAAAAGTGTTGGAACCAGTGTCGCAAACAGAAGAATAACCAGATAGATCACAGTAATCTGATTAATGTTGTTATATGCATGTTTGTCACTTACCAGAATATAGAACCGGTTATCGGTCTGGTAAGGATGGAAGGTAACGATAGAGGTAAGAAGAGAGGTGTCATCGATCGTTACGGGCCCCGTGTATTTATAATTCCAGTCGTGAAAATTAGATGAGTACGGCATTTCTTTCCAGATCCAGGAACGGTTGGAAGAGAAGAACACATTACCACTGTCCACGGAAGCCATAATCAGGTTTTCTCCGGTCAGAAGACGGTTGCGTATATAGTTGCTGTCCAGTCTGGTGACAAGATAAGCGTTGTACGGACTGTTTTTCAGGATAATCTTTTCCACAAGGGTCAGCTCATAGGTCGTGTTGCCAAAACGATCTTCATAAGGCGCACAGGTCCAGGTGTTATAGGCGGAGGATTCCAGATATTGATACCATGGTTCGGAATCAAAACCATCCGTCAAAACCCGGATGCTGTGATCTTCATCTTCCGGAATGCTTGGATTATCGGTGTACATGCAGACAGAAGAAACAGCAGCAGTATTATTCCGGAAGGTATGGAGATAATTCACAAGACTCTGATAAGAACCGGCGGAATCTTCCGTGTATGTTTCGTTAAATAGATTCCAGTAACTTTCATTGTCAAGAATATTGGCAGTGCTGATCCGTATTGTGGTCGTAAGGTCAAACAGTGTAGAGTTGACGCGGAGTGCATCTGTCTCCAGTTGGGACTCATACTGACGAAGCATCTGATTACGTGCATTAAAGATTGCAAACAGACCGAAGATGCAAATCGGAATAATGGAAGAGAAGAAGAATATAAGATTGATCTGGCGTTTGATTTTAGGAACAGCCAGCGAATATCTGAATTTCTGAAACATGATATCAATACTCCATATCGAAATAGTCACTAATTACCTTGTTATTATACCATATAAAAAAACGAACAGATACGTAGATTTTTTGAGCTGTTTTACCAGAAAAATCTGATATAAATTGTCAAAAAAGATGGGTATCAGAAGTGGAATTCTTGTGGTATGATTCAGACAGAAAGTTCGGTATACTGAGGAAAATGAAATGGTTATGATGGTAACAATTCAGTGATAGTCACTGGCATCAGATAAGGAGGTATATATGAAATTCAGTAATGGTTGCTGGCTGCAGAAAGAAGGAACTGCATGTTTTCCACCAGCGGAGGTTTATTTTACAAAAATTGAAGAGTCAAAGGTAACTTTATGTGCTCCGACACACAAGATCGCACACAGAGGAGATACTTTGGGCGGTGCTAATCTCACGATTGAGATTACAACACCAATGCCGGAGGTGATCCGTGTTAAGACATCCCATTATCTTGGAGTACTGGATAAGAGCCCGAAATTTGAATTAAACATTGATGAGAATGCCAAAGTAGATGTGGAGGACAGCGATTCCCAGATCGTGATCCACAGTGGAAAGGCAAAGCTTGTGATCACAAAAGAGAACTGGTCTATGACATACTACAATGGTGAGGAGAAAATGTGCTCCAGCAGTGGCCGTGATCTTGCATACATGAAAACCAACTGGAAAGGGGATGCGTATGTATCAAGCTATGATAATGATGCATATATGCGTCAGCAGCTTTCCATCGGAGTCGGAGAATTATTATACGGAGCAGGAGAGCAGTTCGGACCATTTGTAAAGAACGGACAGTCGATCGATATCTGGAATGAAGATGGTGGTACTTCTACCGATCAGTCTTATAAGAATATCCCGTTCTATATTTCCAATAAAGGATATGGTATTTTTGTAAACCATACAGACCGTGTATCTATGGAGCTGGCTACGGAGGCTGTAACAAAGGCTGAATTCTCAGTTCCGGGAGAGAGTCTGGATTACTTCTTTATCAATGGACCAAAGATGAAAGACGTACTGAAACGTTATACCGATCTTACCGGAAAACCGGCACTTCCAGCACCTTGGACATTCGGACTGTGGTTATCTACATCATTTACGACCAATTATGATGAAGAGACGGTTATGAGTTTTATTGATGGAATGTTAGATCGTGGAATTCCAATGAAAGTATTCCATTTTGACTGCTTCTGGATGAAAGATTTCCACTGGTCAGATTTCACATGGGATTCAAGAGTATTCCCGGATCCTGCAGGAATGCTCAAACGTATCAAGGCAAAAGGACTTAAGATCTGCGTATGGATCAATTCCTATATCGGACAGGAATCTCCATTATTCAAAGAAGGTATGGAGAATGGCTATCTTTTAAAGAGACCGGATGGATCTGTATGGCAGTGGGATATGTGGCAGCCTGGTATGGCTATCGTGGACTTCACAAACCCAGCAGCCTGCAAATGGTTCCAGGATAAGCTGGAAGTCCTGATCGACATGGGGGTTGACTGCTTCAAGACAGACTTTGGTGAGAGAATTCCTACAGATTGTGTATATTACAACGGAATGGACCCGGAGAAAATGCACAATTACTATACATATCTGTATAACAAGACCGTGTTTGATCTCCTTGAGCGCAAAAAAGGAAAAGGACAGGCAGTTCTGTTTGCACGTTCTGCAACAGTTGGCGGACAGAAATTCCCGGTACACTGGGGCGGTGACTGCTGGTCAGATTATGAATCCATGGAAGAAAGCCTTCGTGGAGGACTTTCACTTCAGATGTCCGGATTTGGATTCTGGAGTCATGATATCGGAGGATTTGAGAGTACCTCCACACCGGATGTATATAAGAGATGGTGTGCATTCGGACTTCTGTCTTCACACAGCAGACTGCATGGAAGCACTTCTTACCGTGTACCTTGGGCATATGATGAGGAAGCAGTGGATGTTGTAAGATTCTTCACAAGACTGAAAGCAAAACTCATGCCATATCTTTATAAAACAGCAGTTCAGGCTCATACACTTGGAGTTCCATCCATGAGAAGTATGGTGCTTGAGTATACAAACGACCGTATGTGCCAGTATCTTGACCGTCAGTATATGCTCGGTGATAACCTGTTAGTTGCACCAATCTTTAACGAGAACAGCATTGGTGAATACTATCTGCCGGTTTCCGAAGACGGAAAGAAAGAGATCTGGACAAACTTCTTTACCGGAGAAGAGCAGGAATGCGGTAAATGGTATACCGGTGAATATGGATATTGTGATATCCCTCTTATGGTACGTCCAAATTCCATCGTTGCAGTCGGAGCATGCGATGATAATCCGGAATATGACTATGCAGATCATGTTCTGCTTCGCGTATTTGCTCTGGAAGATGGAAAAACTGCAAAGACAGAGATTTACAATATGGCTGGAGAACGGGATTTCACAGCTGAAGTTACCAGAAATGGCAATAAGATCGCAATCAAGACTGATGCGAAGAAACCATATCGTGTAGAACTTGTAAACTGTCAGGCAAAGAGTGCAGATGGAGCTGTATTAAGTGCAGAAGGAAACAGCACATTCCTGTCAGAGTGCAAGAATGCAATCAGTGTTGAAGTTTAAGAAATAGAGTATAACAGGAGAAAATTATGCAGATACAGGAAATGAACAGGCAGATCGAGGAGCTGATCGGAAAGCTTACTCTTGAAGAAAAAGTTGCCATAATCCATGGAGATGCGCTGTTTTATTCCGGCGAAGTAAAACGCCTTGGAATACCGGCAGTGCATATGTCTGACGGACCTATGGGGGTTCGTCAGGAATTCCCGAAGGCAAACTGGGTTCCGGTAGGCAATTCTGATGATTATGTGACATATTGTCCAAGTAATAGTGCAATTGCATCAACATGGAACCGCAAAATTGCATATGAGTCTGGTCGTGTAATGGGGGAAGAAGCCCGTGGACGAGGAAAAGACATTATTTTAGGACCGGGAATCAACATGAAAAGAATTCCGGCAAACGGAAGAAATTTCGAGTATATGAGTGAGGACCCATATCTGATCTCAGAACTTGTGGTACCATTAATCCAAGGAATTCAGGAAAGTGATGTTGCAGCATGTGTCAAGCATTTTGCATTAAATAACCAGGAAACAGAACGTTTATGGGTGAATGTTGAGATCGATGAGCGTGCGCTCAGAGAGATCTATCTTCCGGGATTTGAAGCAGCCGTAAAAAAAGGACACAGTTATTCGCTGATGGGTGCTTATAATCTGTTCCGCGGAGTACACTGCTGTGAAAGCGAAGCATTGCTTGGCGATATCCTGCGCAAGGAGTGGGGATATGACGGAATGATCGTATCTGACTGGGGCGCAGTCCATAATACGGAAGCAGCGGCAAAGAGTCCGCTTGATCTGGAGATGTCGGTAACGTATGATTTTGACAAGTATATTCTTGCAGATCCGTTGATCGAAGCTGTAAAAGAGAAAAAAGCATCCGAGAAAGATATTGACGAAAAAGTACGCCATCTTCTTCTTATGATGTTCCGTCTGAAAATGTTAGATGCAGCAGAGAATTTCACACGTAAATCCGGCTGTTACAATACCGCAGAGCACCGTGATACGGTGCGCAAAGCAGCAGAAGAATCTTTTGTTCTTTTGAAGAATGAAGAACACAGACTCCCGCTTAAAGCAGAGGGGATGAAAGAACTCCTTGTAATTGGAGATAATGCAGAACGACTGCATGCTCTTGGAGGCGGAAGTGCAGAGATCAAGGCACTTTATGAGATCTCCCCGTTAATGGGATTAAAGAGTCAGCTGGGCGGTAATACGAAAGTAACTTATGCAAGAGGTTATTACGTATCTCCAAAAGAAGAAAGTGAAGAAAGCTGGCAGGAAAAGAGTACCGATGAGAATCTGGATCAGGATGCAGTACTTGCAGAGCGAAAGAAAGTCAGCGAAGGGGTACTTCAGAAAAGAGAAGAACTTCGCCAAGAGGCAGTTGCACTGGCACGCGAGGCAAAAGAGGTAATTCTTGTTGTGGGTCTGAACCATGACTATGATGTAGAAGGTTTTGACCGCGATAATATGGAGCTTCCATATGATCAGGATCAGTTGATCGAGGAGGTACTTGCGGTAAATCCAGATACAGTCATTGTAATGATGGCTGGTAATGCGGTTTCCATGGGCAAATGGAAAGACAAAGCCAAGGCAATCGTATGGCAGTGGTATTGTGGAATGGAAGCTGGAAATGTTCTGACGGATGTATTGTTCGGACGTGTGAATCCTTCCGGTAAACTTCCGGAGTCTATGCCATATTGCATGGAAGATTGCGGAGCAGTTGCCCTTGGAGAATATCCGGGCAGACCACTTACGGAAGAGGAAAAGAAACACATGAATGCACATACAACGATGACCTATCATGATGGCATTTATGTTGGATACCGTTATTACGAGAAATATAACGTTCCGGTTCAGTTCTGTTTTGGACACGGACTCAGCTATACAACATTTGATTATTCGGATGTAAAAGCATATACGCTTGCTGCAAAAGGCAGATCAGAGAAGTCAGATCCGCTTGATGAAGTGGCTGTGATTACAGAAGTGACGGTAACCAATACCGGGGACAGAACCGGAAAAGAAATCGTTCAGGTCTATGTTGGCATGAAAGATTCTAAGATTGACCGGGCCGTAAAGGAACTGCGGGGCTTTGATAAAGTGGAGCTTGCACCGCAAGAAAGTAAAGTGGTACAGATACCGCTCACGAGACGTGCCTTTACTTATTATGATGTAAAGGAAAAAGCATTCGTTGTGGAGCCTGGTGAATATCAGATTTATCTTGCAAAATCTTTGCAGGATGTTCAGGATACAGTGACAGTTACAATGAAATAATACGACGCAAAATCAGATAACTCTGTAGGATTGCCGGTTGGCAGAATGCAGAGTTATTTTGCATTTTAAAGTATTGTAGAAACCGGAAAATGGTGGTATATTGGCAAGTGTTTGTTATATAGAAAGAGATTTTACGGAGATATTTGTAATGCAGGAAAAAGAATTGAAATTATATGATTCTTCCGATATGGCGAGGATTGCCTGCGATGACTGCAGGGGATGCTCTGCCTGCTGTGAAGGAATGGGCGATACGATCATTTTAAATCCATATGATGTGCGGGAACTGTGTGTGCATTTAAAGCTGGATTTTCAGGCGCTTCTTACGAAATATGCAGAACTGAACGTACAGGAGGGAATGATTCTTCCAAATCTGAAAATGACTGGAGAGCGACAGTGTTGTGGGTTTTTAAATGAAGAGGGAAGATGCACCATTCATGCTTTTCGCCCTGGTTTTTGTCGTTTATTTCCACTTGGCAGAATTTATGAAGACGGTTCTTTTTCTTATTATTTGCAGTCACAGGAATGTACGAAAGCAAATCGAACAAAGGTAAAGGTAAATAAATGGCTGGGGATTTCTGATTTGAAACAGTATGAGAACTTTGTAAATGAGTGGCATTATTTTCTAAAAGATACAAAAGCGCTGTTGTTACGCCTTTCGGATGCCCAGCTGAATCAAGAGTTGAGCATGTATCTTTTGAATCGTTTTTATACTACGGCT
>ERZ1026776.1602-NODE-1602-length-12360-cov-51.900853_pt1 | contig 12360 bp, 7 predicted proteins | sample MGYA00380125_ERZ1026776 | MGnify/ENA primary metagenome ERZ1026776 (study PRJEB33269, sample SAMEA4719761) | human gut metagenome | biome: human-associated habitat; feature: organic feature; material: feces | place: Cameroon | collected 2013-10 ...
GCGATGCCCTGGGCTAGGAGCTTCTGCCCTTTCAGGGCGTGTGGGGCAAAACTTGTGAAGAAAAATTCTCTAATTCTTAAATTCTTGACATAAAAAAATATTTAATTGAAAAATATGGAGGTAAAATGGGAATAGTACATGTAGTGGCAATTAATCCTTATCGCAAGGGAAATAAGGGGAAAGTTTTTTCCTATCACATGGATACTTATGATAAGGTGATTGAATCGGCTGCCGTTAAAAAGATGATTCAGCAGATTCGGGGTGAATTGCCGATTGACGGAGTGGATTTGAACGATGCGCAGGCGGTGAAGAAGGCACAGGAGAGGCTGAAGAGCGAGCTGCCTTTCTTCTGTCCGCACTACGGCATGTTCAAGAATAATGTGCGCAGACAGGAGAATGCCATTCCGGAAAGCTTTCTCTTCCAGACGATTATCGATGTGGATGATAAGGAGTATGTGGAGAAGGCGATCGAGAAGGCGAGGGAGTTGAACTGCTCTTCGGGGATATGGAACGGCTCGTTGCTGCATCTCTGCTATAGCGCCAGGAAGAAGCTGCATATCGGGATTAGAATGCCGATTGGGATGACCATCGAGGAGACGCAGAAGGCGTATTGTGAGGCACTGGGCGTGCCTTATGATGAGAGCTGCATCACACCTGAGAGAATGATTTTCCTGACGGATAAAGACTCGGAAATCTACCGGTCTAAAATGTGGTGCGCAGTGCTGCCGGAGAGCGAGATACAGGCTCGCAGAAAGGCTTTTCTCGACCGTGGACTGACGGTTGACGGAAGAGGGGATGCAAAAGTTAATAGTTTACAGTTAACAGTTAATAGTAATAGTAATGTTCAAAACAATAGACTTTCGGGCAATCGTGGCGATTATGCTGCTCCTGCTGGCACTGCTGTTCAGCCTGCCCAATCTGGTAATAGCAATCATGCTGATGATTCTCATCTCGGGAATCCTGGAGGCAATTATGGCACTGGTGAGCTGGGGGAAGCCAGCGAGAAGAATCTGATAGCCTTTGACCTGTTCGTTCAGTCGGCAGGGCTTGAAGGGATGGCGATAGATACTGTCGGGTCACGGCACTCTTCGCTGCTCGCCATCATGAGTGCCGGCGCTTCGAGGGTGATGAGCGAGGAGGAACTGATGAAGGTGGTGAGGACGAAAATGCCGAGTTACTATCAGGAGGATGACTGCCATCAGCTGATACATGATTTCTATGCGAAATATGCTGACAGCTCTAAGCCGATGTCGAGGGATGTAATAAGGGTGAATGCACTGGCGGAGCAGAAGGCGAATGAAGTGAAGAGTGAAGAACGAAGAGTGAAGATTTCAAATGCTGTGACTAATCATACAGTTCAAAGTTCAATGTTCCAAGTTCAAAGTACTGAGGAGGATTATCCGGAACCGCCAGCGATGCCGGAGAAACTGCCGAAACTGGTGGAACTGCTGATATCTCGGACACCGGAGGTTTATAAGCCGGCTGTGGCGCATGCTATCTTCCCTCCGTTGGCTACGCATCTCTGGCAGACGAGCTTCCGATACATTGATAATGTAGTGCATGAGGCTACGTTGTCTACCTGCTTGCTGGCTGGTACGGGTGCAGGTAAATCATCTGTTAATAAGCCGATTAACTATATTATGGAGGATATCCGAAAACGGGATGCCGAGAATCTGAAACGTGAGAAGGAATGGAAGGAGGAGATGACGCGCAAGGGCGCCAACAAGGACAAGCGTAAGCGACCGGACAACCTCGTTATACAGGAGATTGATGCCGATATGACCAATCCGGCATTCGTGATGCGAACCGCTGAGGCGCAGGGCCGATTTCTTTACACTTCGCTCAATGAGCTGGACCAGTTTGATGCTCTGAAGGGTACCGGAAACCAGCATTTCCGTATCATGTGTCTTGCCTCAGATAGCGACAACCAGTACGGCCAGACTCGCGTGGGCATATCGAGCGTTACGGAGCGTGTAACCATCCGATTCAACTGGAATGCATCTACCACCATCCAGAAGGGGCAGCGTTACTTCTCAAAAGTTTTGACAGATGGTCCGATAAGCCGCATCAATTTCTGTACCATTCCGGAGCGTGAAATCGGTGATGAAATGCCTGTCTTTGGCGATTACGATGATGCTTACCGTGAGGCACTGAAACCTTATATCGAGAATCTGAACAACGCCAGGGGGCTGATTGACTGTCCTGAGGCATTCCAGCTTGCCCTCAAACTGAAGGATGAGAATGCTGAGTTCTCGCGTCTCTCTCAGGACCGGGTTTACGAGAATCTTTCTTTCCGTGCCAACGTCATCGCCTACCTGAAGGCGTGTGTGCTGTATGTGGCGAACGGTTGCAAATGGGAACCGGAGATTGACGAGTTCATCCGCTGGAGCGAGCGTTACGACCTCTACTGCAAGATGCGTTTCTTTGGTGATGCCATCAAGAGGGCGGACTTTTCGAACGAGAAATCGAGCAAGCGTGGACCGGCAAATCTGTTGCAGCAGTTGCCTGATGTCTTTAATTTCCAGCAGGCAGAATATCTCCGCTCGCAGTTGGGCATGGACAAGAAGGGCACTCCTTCTATGTTGCGTAATTGGGTGAACCGAAACTATATCCGGAAGATTCCGCCTAAGGGTGTAACGGGTGACGTAATCAGTATTCAGTTATTCAGTTTTGAAAAACTACGTAACCGCAAGGATGGTAAAGAGGTAAAAATATTAGAATCTTAATGGAGTTTGAGTTATGGAAATAGTAGTAAAAAGAATAGCAAAAAAGAAGACTTATACGATAGGTCATCTTTATATCCTGAGCGATAAGGATGTGAAACGTACCTGGCGTTCGGGGGTAAAAATAGGCGACAAGCGTATCTTTGAACACAGCTTCGATAAGGCGAAGTTGGACAAGGAGCATTACTTCTGTGATACCCTGGAGCCTACGTGGAGAAACCTCCTGGGTATCGAACTGAAACCGGAAGAGGAGGATGGACGGTATAGTAGGGTATCGGGCAAGAAAGCCCGCAAAATACCGGGTCATACGGCGATACCGGAAGGCTCGTATCCTGTGGTTATCTCGAAATCACAAAGGTTTAAGAAGTGGCTTCCGCTGGTGCAGGGTGTTCCTGATTTTGAGGGCATCCGCATCCATGCCGGTAATTATCCTGATGATACGCAGGGCTGCATTCTGGTAGGTGAAAATAAATTACAGGGTGCCGTCTTTAATTCCCGCATCTGGTTGCATCGGCTTATCAATGCCATTACCGCAGCGAGAGAACGGGAGGAGAGCGTTTGGATTACGGTGATGTAGTGATTATTTATTAGTGATTATTTATTAAACAAATTATTATGGTAAAGTCAGTAAATACAAATAAAGTAGAAATGGATAAGAAGGTAGCAATTGCTGTCGTGTTTGAAAATCCTGAATTCGGTAAGATTCGTACCTTGACCGATGAAAATGGGGAGCCTTTGTTCTGCGCAAAGGATCTCTGTAATATACTGGGGTATAAGAGAGCAAATGATGCTGTAAGTCAACTAGTTAACGACCTTGATACGGCGAAACGCCGTAACAAGGTTCCGGGCAGCCTTCGAAAGGATGGAAGCCGAACAGTACGAACCCAGCTGATGCTCTATGTCAACGAGAGCGGTTTCTATGCTTTGGTTCTCGGTTCCAAGCTTTCTACTGCGGTGAAGTTCAAAAAGTGGGTTACGGCTGATGTGCTGCCACAGATTCGCAAGACGGGTGGTTATATCCCGGTGCAGCAGGGCGAGAGCGATGAGGAGACAATCCGACATGCGGAAGAAATCCTCCGTGCTACGCTCAAGGAGAAGGAAAATCTGCTGAAGAAGCAACGTCTGCAGATTGAACAGCAGAAGAAGCTTATCGGCGAACAGGATACCGAAATTCGCCGTCTCAATGGAGTTGTAGACGAACAGGTGCTTCGCATCGCTAAGAGTGGTGATAACATCATCCAGTTGGAGAATCAGGTGGGTAATCTTCTGCCGAAGGCGCTCTATAGCGATAACGTGCTCGATTCTGTTTCTTGCTTCACCACCACGCAGATTGCGAAGGAACTCGGTATCACTGCCCAGGAACTGAACCGCTCGCTCTGTGCTCTGCATATCCAGTATTACCAGAGCGGTCAGTATCTTCTTTATGCCGATTACGCCCACATGGGTTTTGCAATGAGCCGTACCCGCTACAGCGCCTTCCTCGACCCGAAGAGTGATGGCAGACAGGAGAAGATGGGCAGAGCCTACACACATACCTATCTCGTATGGACCGAACGAGGACGAAAGTTCATCCATGACCTTGCCCATCGATATTGGGAACTCATTGAAAAGTAAAAAGGCTTTTAAAGGTAAAAAGGTAAAAAAGGTAAAAAGGTAAAAAAGGTAAAAAGAGGCTTTTAAAGGTAAAAGGGTAAAAAGGTAAAAAAGTAAAAAGAACCTTAACCCTTTATAACCCCATTCCCTCGTAAATTTATATAGCCCCTGGTGTTTTGGCATCAGGGGCTTTTAACTTTATGGGGACCAGCGATGGAATCGCTGGGAACGGGGACGAACGGGGGGTAGGCCTTTTTACCTTTTTACTTTTTTACCTTTAAAAGTTAACACCGAAATTGAGCTGGAGGGCTCCATTGTGGGATTTGTCGAAACTGTCGTGGCAGATGTTGGCAAGACCGATGTCGTAGGTGAGATCGGCATAGAACATGTCGTAGCCGATGCCGCAGCCGATGCGGATACCACCATCGCAGCGGCGGAAGTTTGCATCCTTGAATGAACTCTCTGCTTCACGCGCGGCAAAGTTCTTGATCTTGCCTCCTACACCTATTGCAAAATAGCCACCTACCTGAGGCTGGATGGAGAAGTGGTCGTCTACCTCGTACTTGTACTTCAGTACGGCTGGAATCTCAAGATAATTGAGATCGTAGGTCATCTTCTTGCCTTCAGGAAGATCCTTCTTGCCACCTTTCTCTATATATGAAAGTCCGGTTTCGAGATAGAGTGGGGCACTGTCGGTCAATGGAATGCCGGCTACTACGCCCACATTCAGACCGGTCTGCCAGTCGCCACCATCCAGACGGGAATCGTCGGAATTGACAAAGGTGAAGGCTGGACCGATGCGGAATCCGTAATACGGACTGCCATAGTTGTTGAAACGGTAGTCGAGATGACCCGTCTGCTTGTTATAATATCTGCTGTCACGATAATTCTGTGCTGCTGCCGGCATCAGAGCCAGGAGCAATGCCATCATGATGAATGCTAATCTTTTCATAATTCTTATTCTTTTATACATTAATATATTTATTCCGAAGAAACTTGTTTTACGGTGCAAAGGTAGGGATAAAAACTGAAACGGTGGCGAGCGTTTCCCTAAATGATAGGGGAAAAACCCTATTTTTGGTCTAATACAACTTTCTCAACAAAAAAAATATAAATTTTTGCTATATATTTTGTTTTGTCTCCAATTTGTACTATCTTTGCCTTCAAATTATAAACGTTTATATAGAAATATGAAATTTTTGAAGAAGTATCTACTGGATATTCTGGTAGTTATTGCATTTGCAATCATCTCCTTCGTCTACTTTATGCCTGCCGATATGGACGGACGAATCCTCTTCCGACATGATGCGGCAGCAGGAAAGGGACTGGGACATGAAAAGGAACTCTTCCAGCAGCAGACGGGAGAGACTACACGATGGACGAACTCGGTATTTGGCGGTATGCCTACCTATCAGATGTCGCCTTCGTATGACAGTAATCAGGTGCTCAGCCAGATTGTGAAGGCATATCATTTGTGGTTGCCAGACTATGTATGGTATGTTTTCGTATACCTCCTGGGCTTCTATATCATGCTGCGTGCCTTCGACTTCAGACAGTCGCTGGCGGCGCTGGGAAGTATCATCTGGGCATTCTCGTCCTACTTTTTTATCATCATTGCTGCCGGACATATCTGGAAGGTATGGGCGCTGGCTTATCTGCCGCCGATGATTGCGGGCGTGGTGCTTGCCTATCGGGGCAAGTATCTCAAGGGACTGCTCCTTACTGCCATCTTCTCGGCTTTCGAGGTGCAGGCAAACCACGTGCAGATGACTTATTACTATCTCTTTATCATCCTCTTTATGGTGATTGCCTTCCTGGTAGATGCCATCAGAAAAGGTGAACTCGCACGCTTCGGAAAGGCTACGGCGGTATGCGTGGTGGGTGCTCTCATCGGTATCTCGCTCAACCTCTCGAACCTTTATCATACCTGGCAGTATGGTCAGGAAACCATGCGTGGAAAGAGTGAACTTGTAAAGAAAAATGTGGCTAATCAGACCAGCAGCGGTCTGGATAGAGACTATATCACACAGTGGAGCTACGGTATCGACGAAACCTGGACGCTGATGATTCCGGATGCCAAGGGCGGTGCTTCTGTTCCGCTGGCACAGAACCAGCAGGCGATGGAGAAGGCTGATCCTAACTTTGTGCAGATTTACCAGCAGCTGGGACAGTACTGGGGCAACCAGCCGGGAACGAGCGGACCGGTATATGTAGGCGCCTTCGTCTGCATGCTCTTCATCCTCGGTCTGTTTATCGTGAAGGGTCCGATGAAGTGGGCTTTGCTCGCTGCCACCATCCTGAGCATCCTGCTCGCCTGGGGTAGAAACTTCATGCCGTTTACCAATTTCTTCCTCGATTACGTGCCGATGTATGCCAAGTTCCGAACGGTGGCATCTATCCTGGTCATCGCAGAATTCACCATCCCGCTCCTGGCGATGATGGCGCTGAAGAAGATTGTGGATGAGCCAGAGATTCTGACAGAGAAGATAAAATATGTATATGCCAGCTTCGGTCTGACAGCAGGTTTCTGTCTGCTCTTCGCCATCATGCCGGGCGTATTCTTCCCAGATTTTATATCGGTACAGGAGACACAGGCGCTGCAGCAGTTGCCTCAGGAGTATATCTCTCCAATCATGAGCAATCTGACGGATATCCGCAAGGGCATCTTTACATCCGACTGCTGGCGTTCGTTCTGGATCATCCTCATCGGTTCGGCACTCCTGATGCTCTTCAAGATGAAGAAGCTGGGCAAGGAATATATGATTGCCGGCATCGCCGTGCTCTGTCTGGTGGATATGTGGATGGTGAACAAGCGCTATCTCTACGATGATATGTTCGTGGACAAGGCGCAGCGCGATACACCGCAGCAGATGACCGAGACTGACAAGATTATCTGCCGTGACAAGGCACTCGACTACCGTGTGCTGAATCTGGCATCGAATACATTCAATGAGAACGAGACCTCTTACTACCACAAGAGCATCGGCGGTTATCATCCAGCCAAGCTCCGTCGCTACCAGGAGATGATTGATGCGCATATCGCTCCTGAAATGCAGAAGACCATGCAGGCGGTAGCTGCTGCGGGCGGCGATATGACCAAGGTGAACGGCGACAGTATCTATCCGGTACTGAACATGCTGAATACCAAATACTTCATCATGCCGCTGCAGGGCGGACAGACCGTTCCGGTACAGAATCCGTATGCCTACGGCAATGCTTGGTTCGTAGACGAGGTGAAGTATGTGAACAATGCCAACGAGGAAATCGATGGCGTGGGCAAGGTGAACCTCCGACACGTGGCTGTGGCTGATGCCAAATTCAAGGAACAACTGGCGCAGAGCGTGAAGCAGGATGATACTTCGGTGGTGAAGATGATTCAGTATAAGCCGAACAACCTGACTTACGAGGTGAAGTCGAACAAGGGCGGTGTAATCGTATTCTCTGAGATTTACTATCCGGGCTGGACGGCTACGGTAGACGGACAGCCGGCTGAGCTGGGTAGGGTAAACTATATCCTGCGTGCGCTGAACGTGAAGGCTGGCAGCCACAAAGTGGTTCTCGATTTCCATCCTCAGTCGCTCAAGAATACCGAGACCGTGGCTTATATCGGCTATGGCGTTCTGGCTCTCCTTATTATAATAGGTGTAGTGGTTGAGGTGAGAAAACGCAAGAAGGAATAGCGGGGATTGCAAATCCCCTTAGACTGATAGACAGATTGAAAATTCTGATGATGCGATTTAGAACAGAAATAGATATTCCGAAGGCCGACTTCGAGATAGGGGCGGCAGAGCGGATGCTCTTTGTGGGCAGTTGCTTTGCCGACAATCTGGGTAGGCGGTTTGTGGAGAACCGCTTCCGGGCTACGGTGAATCCCTTCGGGGTGATGTATAATCCGGCAAGCATTCTCCATACGGTAGAGAAATGTTCCGAGGTCCGTCCCCGTGTGGCTGTCTTTACGCTGGGTACCAACCATGTGTATATCCTGAAGGAGACGGGCGAGATAGTGGACAACTGCCAGAAGCGCCCGCAGCGCCTCTTCGAAGAGCGGGAACTGAGCGTGGACGAATGTGCCGGCTATCTGCAGAAGGCTATCAATCTGCTGAAATCGCAGACCGCAGCATCTGATGGCAGTGAAGGCACTCTGAAGGTCATCATCACGGTAAGCCCTATCCGCTATGCGAAATACGGCTATCACGGGAGTCAGCTTTCGAAGGCTACGCTCCTGCTGGCAGCCGATAAGCTGGTGAAGGAGAATCCCGGAGTGGTGAGCTATTTTCCGGCTTACGAGATCATGAACGATGAACTCCGTGACTACCGCTTCTACAAGGAAGACATGCTGCACCCGAGCGAACAGGCTGTGGAATATATCTGGGAGCGGTTCCGGGCAACTTACTTCGGCAAGGCAGCCGAGCAGTTTCTGGAAGACTGGAAGCCTATCCGCGAAGCACTCGGCCACAAGCCCTTCCATCCCGAGAGCGAGGAACACCAGAAGTTCATCGCCAGGACGGAAGAGAAGAAAAGACAATTTGAGGAGAAATATCATCTCTTATAAAATAAAGAATATTTAAATAACAAGACAATGACATATACTATTGAAAAGGTAACCACACTGATAGGTGCGCGTCGCTATGGAGACAATGATACCAACATCGGTTTTATCCTGACCGATAGTCGTTCACTTTGTTTCCCAGAGGAAACTCTGTTCTTTGCGCTCAAGTCGGAGCGTAATGATGGTCATAACTACATCCCTGAGTTGTATCGCAGAGGTGTGAAAAACTTTGTTGTAACGAATGTGCCTAAGGGCTATGCTTCTGATTATCCGGGAGCCAACTTCCTGAAGGTAGTAAACACGCTCGAGGCTCTCCAGCGTCTGGCTGAGCGCCACCGTGACGAGTTCAACATCCCTATCGTAGGCATCACGGGTTCAAACGGCAAGACCATGGTCAAGGAGTGGCTCTACCAGCTGCTCTCGCCAAGCATGTTTGTTACCCGCAGTCCGCGCAGTTACAACTCTCAGATAGGTGTGCCATTGTCGGTATGGCTGATGAACGAGCAGACCCAGGTGGGCGTTTTCGAGGCAGGAATCAGTATGCCTGGCGAAATGCTTGCCCTGCGTGACATCATCCAGCCAACCATCGCCGTACTGACCAATCTGGGTGCTGCGCATCAGGAGAACTTCTCTTCCATGGAGGAGAAATGCCGGGAGAAACTCATCCTCTTCCATGACGCAGAGACCGTAATCTATGATGGCGATGACGAGGTTATCAACAAGGTGATAGCCGAATATCCTGACTATAAAGGCGAAAAACTCTTCTGGTCGCTCAAGAACCCGGAGGCTCCTTTCTATGTAAAGAACATCGAGAAGCAGCAGAGCGTGAGCGTGATTACCTATATATATAAAGGTGAGGAAGACAGTTTCTCTATCCCGTTCATCGACGATGCATCTGTACAGAATGCCATCATCTCTGCCGTCGTAGCATCGAAACTCGGTCTTTCGGCTGAAGATATCGACAAGCGCATGACACAGCTCGAACCTGTGGCAATGAGACTGGAGGTGAAGGTAGGACAGCACGGATGTACGCTGATCAACGACAGCTACAACAGTGATATCAACTCGCTCGATATCGCTCTCGACTTCATGAACCGCCGTCCAGACCATCGCGGTCGTCGCCATACACTGATATTGAGCGACATCTACCAGAGCGGTCAGGAACCGGAGGCATTATATAAAGAGGTGAGCGATTTAGCCCGCAAACGTGGCGTGGTGAAGTTCATCGGTATCGGTCCTGAACTCTGCAAGCAGCACGACGTGATTCAGATTTCGGAGAAGTTCTTCTTCCAGGATGTAGAGGAATTCATCGCCAGCGAGGTGTTTGCATCCCTGCGCGATGAGGTGATTCTGCTGAAGGGCGCCCGTCAGTTTGGTTTCGACCAGCTCACCGAACTGCTGGTACAGAAGGTACACGAGACTACGCTGGAGGTGAATCTGAATGCCGTGGTAGCCAATCTGAACTACTACCGTGCGTTTATGAAACCGGAAACCAAGCTGGTATGCATGATCAAGGCAGACGGCTATGGCGCTGGTGCCGTGGAGATAGCCAAGACCCTGCAGGACCATCGTGTAGACTATCTGGCTGTGGCTGTAGCCGATGAGGGCGTTACGCTGCGCAAGAACGGCATCACCAGCAACATCATGATTATGAATCCGGAGATGACCGCCTTCAAGACCATGTTCGATTACGACCTGGAGCCGGAAGTTTACTCTTTCCGTCTGCTCGATGCGCTCATCAAGGCAGCCGAGAAGGAGGGCGTAACCGGTTTCCCTGTCCATATCAAGCTGGATACCGGCATGCACCGCATGGGCTTCGACCCTGAGAACGATATGGAGGAGCTCATCGGCAAGCTGAAGCACCAGAATGCCATCATCCCACGTTCTGTGTTCTCTCACTTCGTGGGCAGCGATGACGACAGCTTCGATGATTTCTCAGCTCATCAGTTTGAACTCTTCGACAGGGGCAGCAAGCAGTTGCAGGCAGCCTTCGACCATAAGATATTGCGCCATATCTGCAATTCGGCAGGTATCGAGCACTTCCCGGAACGTCAGTTGGATATGTGCCGCCTGGGACTCGGACTCTACGGCATCAATTCGCGCAACAACAAGACCATCAACTGCGTGAGCACCCTGAAGACCACCATTCTGCAGATGCACAATGTGAAGGCAGGCGACAGCGTGGGCTACAGCCGCAAGACGATTCTCGACAGAGACAGCGTCATCGCAGCCATCCCTATCGGATATGCTGACGGACTGAACCGCCGTCTGGGCAACCGTCATGCCTACTGTCTGGTGAACGGTCAGAAGGCAGAATATGTGGGCAACATCTGTATGGATGTGGCGATGATAGACGTGACCGACATCGCTTGCAAGGAAGGAGATTCGGTAGAAATCTTCGGCGAGCATCTGCCTGTCCAGACACTGAGCGATATCCTCGAGACCATCCCTTACGAGGTGCTGACCACCATCAGCAACCGTGTGAAGAGAGTTTACTTCCAGGATTAGGAAGTGAAGAGGGAAGAATGAAGACCGATTCGCTAAAAAATCATTTAAAAACGTATAAAAATAGAGAAATCCTATCAGAAATGTTCTGATAGGATTTTTTTTGCGTAATTTTTTCCTTCAAAACGTATTGTAATTGAAGAAAAAAGTGTATCTTTGCACACAACAAATCATTTAAAGACAAAAGAGGGTGCTCTTTTTCGTGCATTTTCTAACAATTAAACAATTCAACAAAACAAAAAATGGAACAAGTATTTAGCTATATTATCAGTCTCGGTGCGAGCGTGATGATGCCTATCATCTTCACGGTCATCGGTCTGTGTATTGGCATGAAATTCGGAAAGGCTTTGAAGTCGGGACTCTTCGTAGGCGTGGGTTTCGTAGGTCTGGGTGTGGTAACAGCATTGCTGACTACCAACTTCAACGATCCTTTGAAGGCTATTTCAGACATCTACCACCTACAGTTAAACGTTTTTGACATGGGATGGCCAGCAGCAGCTGCCGTAGCTTACAATACAGCAGTAGGCGCATTGATTATCCCAATCTGTCTGGGTGTCAACTTCCTGATGTTGATTACCAAGACAACACGTACAGTGAATATCGACCTCTGGAACTACTGGCACTTCGCCTTTATCGGTGCGGTGGCTTACTTCGTGATGGGTCAGAGTTTGCTTTGGGGCTATTTCGCAGCTATCGTCTGCTACATCAACACGCTGGTTTGTGCAGACCTGACAGCCGACAGATTCCAGAAATATTACGATCTGGATGGTATCTCAATTCCGCAGCCATTCTGCCAGAGTTTCATGCCATTCGCTATCGTCTTCAATAAGCTCTTCGATATGATTCCGGGCTTCTCTAAGCTCGACATCGATGCAGAGGGACTGAAGAAGAAGTTCGGTGTGCTCGGCGAGCCACTGGTACTCGGCGTTATCGTAGGTGCCCTGATTGGTTGGGCAGCCCAGCTCGATATCAAGAAGATTCTCTTCCTGG
>ERZ1026776.1604-NODE-1604-length-12340-cov-53.507774_pt1 | contig 12340 bp, 10 predicted proteins | sample MGYA00380125_ERZ1026776 | MGnify/ENA primary metagenome ERZ1026776 (study PRJEB33269, sample SAMEA4719761) | human gut metagenome | biome: human-associated habitat; feature: organic feature; material: feces | place: Cameroon | collected 2013-10 ...
TACAGAAACACACAAAAAAAGGGTGCGTCACAGACTTATGACACACCCTCTTTTTCGGTTCTTATCGTTTTCGATTTTTTCTTTTTCATTTTCGAAACTTTATTCCTCCATCAACTTGCGGTAGCGACCCTTCTTGATTTCTGTATCGCCAAGGCGGCGCGCCTTGTTGATCTCTCCAAAGCACGGAGAGTGTTCCGAAAAAATGTCGTAATTTTGCTTCCACAATTGGTTTATTGCAAGTTTAGGTGCTTGTTATCCTAAAAGTATGTAGAAATAAATAGTTTTAGGAATGTATTCCTAAAACTTCTTAAAAACATGCTCTTTTTGTAAGTGTATTCCTAAAAAACATGTATATTTGCAGAGTGATACATAAAACCGTTAAAAATGAAGAGAATAGAGCGACAAGCATATCTGCAAAAGCTAATATCCTTCAAGGATAAAAAGCTGATCAAGGTAATAACAGGCATTCGCCGTTGTGGAAAGTCAACCATCATGGAGATTTTTCGTGATTGGCTAAAGTCTCATGGTGTTATGCCAGAACAAATCATCTATCTCAATTTTGAGGATTATGACTATTATGAGTTGCGAGATCCTCAAAAACTATATGCTTATATCAAACCCCTGATACTTCAAGATAAGATGACTTATATTTTTTTTGACGAGATACAGCATGTTAGGGATTTTCCAGACATTATTAATAGTCTCAATTTGAAATCAATGGTTGACCTTTATGTGACAGGTTCTAATGCCTATATGCTTTCGAGCGAGATAGCAACACTCTTGTCTGGTAGATATGTGGAGATAGCGATGCTTCCTTTATCTTTCAAGGAATATGTGGAAGGTATCGGAGGTACGGATGACCTTTCGCAAGCATATATGGAATATGTGAGCAAGAGTAGTTTTCCATATGCATTGGAATTGGATACTGCTAATGAGATAAGCGACTACTTGAATGCTGTTTACAATACGATTGTGGTTAAGGATATCATGAGTCGTAACAAACTTTCTGATGTTATGATGCTGGAGAGCGTGATTCGTTTTACGGCAGATAATATTGGTAATATCCTTTCTACAAAACGTATTGCTGATTTGATGACAGCAGATGGGCGAAAGATAGACCAGAAGACAGTGGAAAAATACCTATCAGCCTTTTGCGAGTCTTTCTTCCTGTATGAGTGTAAACGATATAATATCAAGGGTAAGCAACTGCTCAAGACTTTGGGAAAATATTATCTTGTTGATATCGGGTTGCGACGTATGCTGCTTGGCTCTCGCTCCTTTGATGCTGGACGTATTTTGGAGAATATCGTCTATCTTGAACTCTTGCGGCGACAAAAGAAAGTATATATAGGTAAGGCGGACAACTTAGAGGTGGATTTTGTGGCTATCGATGAGAATGACATCACCTATTACCAAGTGGCTGCAACGGTGAGAGATGAGAATACCTTAAAGCGTGAGTTGGCTTCATTGCAACAAATCAAGGATCAATATCCTAAGTTTATACTGACGCTTGATGAGGACCCAACAGCTGATTATGACGGAATAAAGCGAATCAATGCGTTAAAGTGGTTGATGGGAGAAGTTTAGCCTGCTTTATTCATCGGACTTGCCAGTGATAGTTTTTATGAAAAAGGCTGCATAGAAACCAAAAAGAGGGTGCGTCTTGTACTTATGACACACCCTCTTTTCTATTTTTTTTGTTTCCGAAACGATTATTCTTTTCGAAATCTTTATTCTTTTCTTTTCCGAATCTTTATTCCTCCATCAACTTGCGGTAGCGGCCCTTCTTGATCTCTGTATCGCCAAGGCGGCGCACCTTGTTGATTTCATACTCAGAATAGCTGCCCTCGAAGAAGAAAACCTCACCGTTGCCCTCGAAGGCAAGGATGTGGGTACAGATACGATCAAGAAACCAGCGGTCGTGGCTGATAACCACCGCACAACCGGCAAATGCCTCCAAACCTTCCTCCAATGCACGCAGCGTGTTCACGTCGATATCGTTGGTAGGCTCATCGAGAAGCAATACGTTACCTTCCTGCTTCAATGCCAACGCCAACTGCAGACGGTTGCGCTCACCACCCGAGAGAACACTGCAGAGCTTGCTCTGGTCGGTGCCCGAGAAGTTGAAACGGCTGATGTAAGCACGTGCATTCACGTCTCTGCCACCCAGACGCAAGGTCTCGTTGCCCTGGGAAATCACCTCGTAAACGGTCTTCTGAGGGTCGATGTCCTTGTGCTGCTGGTCAACATAAGCTAGCTTCACGGTCTCACCCACCTCGAATGTACCGCCGTCAGCCTGCTCCAATCCCATGATGAGGCGGAAGAGGGTAGTCTTACCGGCTCCGTTAGGACCGATGACACCCACGATGCCGTTAGGAGGAAGCATGAAGTTGAGGTCGTTGAAGAGAACTTTCTCGCCGAACGCCTTCTTTACATGCTGAGCCTCGATCACCTTGTTACCCAGACGAGGACCGTTAGGGATGAAGATTTCCAGCTTCTCCTCGCGCTCCTTCTGCTCCTGGTTGAGCATCTGCTCGTAAGAGTTCAGACGAGCCTTACCCTTAGCCTGACGTGCCTTAGGCGCCATGCGAACCCATTCCAACTCGCGCTCCAATGTCTTGCGGCGCTTAGAGGCAGTCTTCTCCTCCTGAATCATTCGCTTGGTCTTCTGGTCGAGCCATGAAGAGTAGTTGCCCTTCCATGGAATACCCTCGCCACGGTCCAACTCCAGAATCCACTCGCTCACGTCGTCGAGGAAGTAGCGGTCGTGGGTTACGGCGATGACGGTTCCCTCATACTGCTGCAGGTGCTGCTCCAGCCAGTCGATGCTCTCAGCATCCAGGTGGTTGGTAGGCTCATCGAGCAGGAGTACATCCGGCTTCTGCAGGAGCAGGCGGCAGAGAGCCACGCGGCGGCGCTCACCACCCGAGAGATTGGTAACTGGCCAATCGCCAGGAGGACAGTGCAGGGCAGCCATCGCACGTTCCAGCTTGGAGTCGATGTTCCACGCATCGGTAGCATCAATGATATCCTGCACCTCAGCCTGACGCTGCATCAGCTTGTCCATCTTATCAGGGTCTCCGTAGTATTCTTCGAGACCGAACTTGTTGTTGATGTCCTCGTATTCAGCGAGTGCATCATAAACTTTCTGCACACCCTCCATCACGTTTTCCTTCACGGTCTTGTTCTCGTCGAGCGGAGGATCCTGAGGCAAGTAGCCCACAGAGTAGCCTGGGCTCCAAACCACCTCACCCTGGGTAGGTTGCTCAAGTCCTGCGATGATTTTCATCAACGTAGATTTACCGGCACCGTTCAAACCGATGATACCGATTTTTGCTCCGTAGAAGAACGATAGGTAGATGTTCTTCAGAATCTGTTTCTGGTTTTGTGGGATAATCTTAGATACGCCCACCATTGAGAAGATGATCTTCTTGTCGTCAACTGTTGCCATATAATAATTAAAAAAATGTGTTATGCCAATCGGATGCTCATCGGGCTCACGGTGATGAGTCGCTTCTTGTAGAGATCTCCGATGGCACGCTTAAATACTTTCTTGCTTACGTGGAATCGCTCGTAGATATCGTCTGCCTCGCTCTTGTCGCCCAGATTGCATTCCCCGTCATTGTCGAGCAGGTACTGGTAGAGGGTTTCAGCGAAATCGGCAGTCTGTTCCATGCCTGTCTTCTGCAGGGTGACGTCTATCTTGCCGTCTGGGCGTACTCGTCCGATGTAGCCCTTTAGTTTGTCGCCTGTATGGATATACTGGAATATCTGGCTCTTGTAGAGCAGACCGGAGTACTGGTTATCGATGATGACCTTGAATCCGAGGTCGGTTTTCTGCCAGACGAGCAGATCCACTTCCTCTCCGTGCTTGTAGTGAGGATGGTCTTCCTTCAGGTATCTTTCCACCTTGGCTGAGGCTACGATGCGGTAACTCTCCTCATCGATATGGATATGAACGATGTAGGAATTGCCCAATACCATGCGCTTCTTCTGTTCGCGGAATGGGCAGAAGATGTCCTTCATCAGTCCCCAACCGAGGAAAGCACCATATTCGTTGACCCATTTCACTTCGAGATAGGCGAAGTCGCCCACTTTGGCAAGAGGGGTTTCGGTGGTGGCGATGATACGCTCTTCCTGGTCGAGATAGATGAAAACGTTAATCTCGTCGCCAATGGAAAGTCCCTCCGGTACGTAGCGGGTAGGAAGGAGGATTTCTCCCTCATCGCCTCCGTCGAGGTACATGCCGAAATCTACTTTCTTTACAACTCTGAGGCGGTTGTAATCGCCGAGCTTTATCTTGTTTGCCATGTTTTCTTGTTTACTTCTTTTCTTGGATTCTTATTCCTTTTTGTGAATTCTGTTTCCTTTCTGCGAATGCGAATTCTATGATCTTAGATTACATCCTCCTGTTCACTCTTTTTCTGAACAATATTTTCCTGGACTTTTTCTTCCTGAATGTCCTTTGCAGGAATCTCGTCTTCAGCAGAATTAGCCTCTACGGTTTTCTCGATCATTCCGTCTTTCAGGTGAATGGTGCGGTCGGTGATGGCAGCAAGCCCCTCATCGTGGGTTACGATAACGAAGGTCTGTCCGAACTTGTCACGCAGATCGAAGAACAGTTGGTGCAGTTCTGCTTTGTTTTTGGTATCGAGGCTTCCTGATGGTTCATCGGCCAGGATGACGGCAGGATTGTTGACCAATGCTCGGGCCACAGCCACACGCTGTTTCTCGCCACCGGAGAGTTCGGCAGGCTTGTGGTTGGCTCTATCGCTCAGACCCATGAACGCCAGCAGTTCCTCAGCGCGTTCCTTTGCCTGTTTGCGACTCTTGCCGGCAATGAAGGCAGGAATCATGATGTTCTCCAATGCGGTGAACTCAGGCAGGAGCTGGTGAAACTGGAACACGAAGCCCAGATGCTGGTTGCGGAAATCGCTCAGTTTCTTGGTGGAGAGCATGCTCACATCAATGCCGTCGATGATGATATTTCCTGCGTCAGGCTTATCGAGGGTTCCGATGATCTGGAGCAGCGTGGTTTTGCCGGCTCCGCTGGGACCGACAATGCTTACCACCTCGCCCTTGTCGATGTGCAGGTCGATGCCCTTAAGTACCTGCAGCGAGCCGAAGCTTTTGGTTATGCCTTTGATATCTATCATTTTTCTTTTCTTTTCGTTTGTATCAGTAGGCAAAGTTAAGCAAAATAATTGGAAATGCCTAATAGTTGAAGACAAAATAACTAAGTTTTTCTTAAAAATGTTTGGAATGTAGGGTTTCGGGAGAAATGTTTACATTATTTAGTGCGGAAAATGTGCTCATTTCGAATAAAAGTAGTAACTTTGCATTTAAATAGTTTCTGATTTTGATATTTTTCAAATATGATTTGATATTTTACCAGATATGATAGATAGACCGACGATAGAAAGAATTATGGATTCCACCAAGATAGAAGAGGTGGTAGGAGAATTCGTGACCCTTAAGAAACGAGGGGTCAACTACATCGGCTTGTGCCCTTTCCACAACGACTCTCATCCGTCTTTCTCTGTATCACCGACCCGTGGCATCTGTCATTGTTTCACCTGTGGCAAGGGTGGTAATGCCATCAACTTCCTCATGGAACTGGAACAGATGACCTATCCCGATGCCTTGCGCTGGCTTGCCAAGAAATATCATATCGAAATCAAGGAACGCGAACTGACCAACGAGGAAAAGCAGCGGGAGAGTGAAAGGGAATCTATGTTCATCGTCAACGAGTGGGCTGCCAAGTATTTCCAGGATATCCTTCAGAATGATGTGGACGGTCGTGCCATCGGTATGCAGTATTTCAGAAGCCGCGGTTTCAGAGATGACATCATCCGAAAATTCCAGCTCGGCTTTTCGCTCAACAGTCGTACTGCTCTCGGCGAGGCGGCTGTGAAACAGGGTTATAATCCGAAGTATCTGGTCAAGACGGGTGTGCTCATCGCCTCTGATAATGAACCGGGAAAGTATTTCGACCGATTCTCAGGCCGTGCCATCTTCCCATGGTTTAGTGTGAGTGGCAAGGTGGTGGCTTTCGGCGGACGTGTGCTCGATAGCCGTACCAAGGGTGTGAGCCAGAAATATGTCAACTCGCCCGACAGTGAGATTTATCACAAGGAACGTGAACTCTACGGACTTTTCCAGGCGAAGAAGGCGATTGCCAAGGAAGATTGCGTGTTTATGGTGGAGGGCTATACTGACGTGATTTCCATGCACCAGTGTGGCATTGAAAACGTGGTGGCCAATTCGGGTACGGCACTCAGCATCTATCAGATCCGACTCTTGCATCGCTTTACCAATAATATCGTATTGCTCTATGATGGTGATCAGGCGGGTGTGCATGCTGCCCTGAGAGGAACCGACATGCTGCTGGAGGAGGAGATGAACGTCAAGGTGCTTTTCCTGCCTGATGGAAACGACCCTGACAGTTTTGCACGCAATCATACTGCCGAGCAGTTCAGACAATATATTGCAGACCATCAGACAGACTTTATCCAGTTTAAGACCGACGTGATGCTCAAAGGCGTTACCGATCCCGTGAAGCGAAGTGAGGCCATCAATTCCATCGTGGAGAGCATCTCGAAGATCAAAAATCAGATTACCCGAGCGGCTTATATCACCGACTGTTCTCATCGTCTGGGAGTCAACGAGGCGGTTATCATCAATGCCCTCAATTCCTTTATCCGCAACGGAATGAGCGAGCAGGTGAAGGAAGAACGCCGGGCTGCAGGACTCAGAGATGCCGGCTATCCGGTAAAGCCGCAGGCGCTGAGACAGGCGGCTGTCACTCCGCTCGACAAACTCATGGAGGTGGAAGACCTGCTCATCAAACTGGTAATCCATCATGGCGATGAAATCATCAAGGTGCAGGATGCTGACGGCAATGATGTGGAACTGCCAGCCGCCCAGTATATCTATCTGGACATGGAGGGCGATGACTTCAAGTTCCACCATTCCATCTACAATCAGATTATGGCTGAGGCTATGGAGCATATTGAGGAGGAAGGATTCAGATGTGAAACCTATTTCGCTTCTCATCCCAACCCGGAAATCAGTAGGATAGCTGGTATTCCGACGGGTGAGCAGGAGATAACGACGGCAAGTCTGCAGATGAAGATGAATGAGGAGAAACTGCGCCAGCAGATATTCAAGGACATGCTTTCCTTCCGTACCCACTATATTGCGCAGCGTATTATCGAGGTGCAGCAGGAGTTCAAGCAGAATCCTGGCAACAGGGAACTTCTGGAGGAATTCGTGAAACTGAAGAAGATGAACATGCTCGTGGCGTCACAGTCGAATAATGTCTTCAACTAAAATATAATATAAGGAGGTAAGAAAATGCTGTATATCCATTGGTTTTTGCTGGTAGTATATCTGGCGATAACAATAAGTGGAATCGTGGCTGTTCTCATGGACAACAAGCAACCGGAGAAAGCCATGGCATGGATTCTTGTGCTCTGTTTCATGCCGGTAGTCGGCATCATCTTCTATCTTTTCTTCGGCAAGAATACCCGTAAGGAAAAGGTAATCAGCAAGCGCAGTATGGACTTGCTCACCAAGCGCAGCATGCTCGAATTTGCCGAGCAGGAAGACCTGCATATCCCTCGCCGCAACAGACCGCTGATGAAACTGTTTACCAACCAGAACTGGGCGCTCCCTTTCAAAGATAATGAGGTGGATATTCTCATGGACGGCTATGAGTTTGCATTCTCACTCCTGAATGCCATCGGACAGGCGAAGGATCATATTCATCTGGATACTTATATCATCGAAGACGATGCTTTAGGAAATCTGGTGGCTGATGCGCTGATAGACAAGGTGCGTGAGGGCGTGGAGGTACGACTGATATACGACGATGTGGGGTGCTGGAAGGTGAAAAACCGCTTCTTCGAAAGGATGATTAAGGCAGGAGTGCGTGTACAGGCTTTCATGCCAGTTAAATTTCCTGCATTTACGGGTAAGGTGAACTATCGCAACCATCGCAAACTCTGTGTCATCGATGGAAAGGTAGGATTTATCGGGGGCATGAATATTGCCATGAGATATGTGAAGGGAACGGCAAAGCAGGCTTGGAGAGATACGCATCTTCGTATCCGTGGCGGTGCTGTCTATGCCATCCAGCGAGCATTCCTTGTGGACTGGTATTTCGTGTGCCGGGAACTCATCAACGACCGCCGCTATTATCCGTCTGTAGATAAGAGTATTTCCAATAATTGTCTTACGCAGATCGTGACAAGCAGCCCTGTTTCACCTTGGCCTGACATCATGCAGGGCTATGTACGCATCATCCTGCAGGCTCACAGATATGTGTATATGGAGAGTCCTTATTTCTTGCCTACGGAGCCCGTGCTCTTTGCCATGCGAACCGCAGCTTTGGCGGGAGTAGATGTCAGACTCATGGTGCCTCGCCGGGGCGATGCCAAACTGGTGGAATGGGCTTCGCGTTCTTATCTGATGGAGGTGATAGAGGCTGGTGTAAAAGTCTATCTTTATGAGGATGGATTCAACCATAGCAAACTCCTGGTAAGCGATGACAATCTGAGTTCCTGCGGCAGTACCAATATCGATTTCCGCAGTTTTGAGAATAATTTCGAGGCTAATGCTTTCTTCTTTGGTGAGGGGATGGCATTGCGCATCAAGAAGATATTCCTGACAGATCAGGAACGCTCCATGCTGGTAGATGATGTGGCTTATTTCATCAAGCGCCCGTTCTTTCAGCGATTGTTTGAATCGCTTGTGAGACTGCTCTCACCATTGTTGTAGAGCGATTTCTTGATGATGTGCTGTAGAGTAATTTTTGCTGAAGATGGCGTATAACGATTTTTTGATTTAGAAACTAAAAACTATAGAATATGGATGCAACTTATATGGAATTGACTATTCGTCTTATGCTGGCGCTCTTGTTGGGTGGAGCTATAGGTATCGAACGTGAATATCGTGCCAAGGAAGCTGGTTTCCGTACTCATTTCCTTGTAGCTTTGGGTAGTGCTCTTTTCTGTCTCGTGTCCCAGTTTGGCTTTGGAGTAGATCTAAAGGATTCCTCTCGAGTGGCAGCGCAGGTAGTTTCGGGCATCGGATTTTTAGGTGCCGGTACGATTATCTTTCAGAAGAATGTGGTGCGCGGCTTGACTACGGCAGCTGGTCTTTGGGTCACGGCAGCTATCGGCTTAGCTTGCGGTACGGGCATGTATTTGGCAGCGGTGCTTACTACGGCTATGGTGTTGTTAGGACTGGAGGTCTTGAACTATTGGATTCCTCAGTTGGGATTATCCACCATTGAGTTGTCCTTTTCAGCTCCATCCCGTGAGAGTGTGAAGGAATTTATCACGCGCATCAAGCAGGACGGGATGGAAGTACATTCTTATGAGTTGAAGGAACGTCGCTTGTCGAAGGAAGAATTTCTGGAAGCAAGCATAGAAATCAGAGCGAAACGCGACTTTCATACATTGGAGATACTGGATTATATGAATGATTTTTCGGATGTCACGATTTCTACGATTAAGTAGAACATGGTGTGTCAATAAGTCCACTCTGTATGCTCGACTATGTGTTTTAGGCGTTCCGTTTTATTAGAAAAATCTTGCCAGATAATCGTAGTGTTCGCCTTCAGCAATCAGTTCGCCATGTAATCCACAACTCTCTGCGATGGATTTGAGCAGCGGGAAATCAACATAGAGCCAGTCGAAAGAGTCTCCCTTTACGTCTTTGTAAACCATCTGATAATCCACTTCGCCATAGTAGGCTGCATTGAGATTGATGTCGAAACTTCCGTCCTCGTTCTCGTAGATGTATTTGATATCAGAAGAATCGATAAGAATCTGTCCGCCTTTATTGAGCAAAGCCTTGAGACGGTTGAAGAGGGCAGGGAGGTTTTCTATTTTCCCGGCAATGCCAGTGCCGTTCATCAGGAGAAGAATGGTATCAAAGCCAGTTTCCAGATGTTCATCGAAAAGATTGATGCATTCCGCATCCATCACTCCTCTCAGTTCCATCGCTTCGCAGCTCAGAGGAGAAATATCAATGGCTTTTACCTCCAAGCCCTTCTCCTGCAAGGCGAGCGTATGGCAGCCGCTGCCGGCTCCGATATCCAGTACACGCCCTTTTGTGAGTTGCAAGGCCTTCTGCTCCAGCATCGGCATCTCTTCAACTTTTCTGAAGAGATGTTTCACCGGCATTTCGTCCTCTTCGAACATAGATGATAGCACACGTAATCTTCCTGCTTTTCCCGATTTCTGATAATCAAGGATAGCGGCACCCATCGGGTCTTTGTCTTTTGATAGTATCTTTATATTCATTTATTTTGCAATTTTTGAGTGCAAAATTAATGCTTTTTCATTGAATATGCAAGTGTTAGGGAGATTATCTGCTGCTTCTTAATATTTCTCCTACCTTTTGCTTTTCGCTTTCAAAATTGAATTGCTGATAGATGATAATGGCATTCTGCAAATCTACTATGCGGGGAGCCATCATGCTGAGGACTTTCATCTTGCTATCGTCAAAAGAGAAAATCTTCATGATGCGAACGACCTGGGCACAGGAATAATAGCATCCGAGACTTGCTACTTCAATCAAGTCGAACTTGTTGTCATCAAAGCTTGCCTTCTTCACCTTATTATATAGTTTGGAGAAGGAAGCATCATCGAGACAATAGCCGTAATCCATTCTGCCATCTGGATCACATCTTCCATCGTAGATGGGTGGGGTAGGGTGTTGTGGCTGCTGTACATTCGATGTTTGGCTGTTTGGTTCTATGATTCTTGTATCGTACTGCACAACCTTTCCGTTTCTGTCGAAGAAGACCGTGATGTACTTGGAATCTCCAAACAGATTATTATATTTAGCATATTCCCATTTGTCCCCATACATGTCGAAACTGGTGAGCTTAGGTTCTCCAAGAATGGCTATTACTTCCTGCTTGGTCATTCCGCGCTCTACGTTTCTCTTTCCTTTAGCCGATGCTGACATACATACGGCAAACATCAATATTGTTGTGGCAATCAGTGCCATCAGTTCATTTCTTTTCATAATCGTTACTGTTTTTGAGGGTTCCTAATCATTTACTGAAACATTCTTGTTGTTTTGTTTCGCTTGCAAAAGTATGCTTTTCTTGTGAGATGGTGTGGAATAAATCCCTAAACTTGAAAGGAAAATCCCTATCGTGTGGGATTCATACACTTGGGAGTTGCTAAATCCTTCGGGGGATGCCTTGTTCCTTCAGAATTTGCGGGTTTCAACAAAAATAATAAATCAGAAAAGTCCATGGAAATTTGTTTCCCCACGGACTTTCTTATTATATTGTTATTGAAGCTTCTGCCTTGACGTTCTGGATAATAGCTATAAATCAAGTAACCATTTCCATACAGGTATCACTTCTATTTTCTTGTCTTTTACAACAATCTCTTCTTCCAACTCGTAAGTTAGGATTATGAGACGCTTGCAATCCAATACCTTGGAAAGTTTGATAAGAGCTGTAGATTCTCTTTCCCAAGTTTCTGTAGATTTTTTGGGATTGTAGCTTACTTGTATAGCCATTGCTGCATCAGGTATATAAAAATCTACTTCTATATTAGTATTTCTCTGATAACTTCTTTTTGTATCATAATCTCTTATTGTTTAATTGATTTTGCAAAAATACGACTATTTTGTTAAATCGACTAAACAATATGTATAATTTAACATAAAAAGTATCTATATATCCTAGTTAATGTCGTTTTAAGATATCGGATAGCTTATGTTCATTTCGATGCATGGATGATTGGGGAGAGCCAGGCTCTATGCTTCGCAATCCAAGAATCAGCGAGATTTTCCATGATACGAATCTTGCTGAGACTAAGGGGACTGGTATTGGTGCGATGCGTAGATTGATGAAGGAGGCAGGCTTGATGCCGCCGACTTTTGAGTCGAACCATGAAGCGAATAAGTTTACGGCAAGACTTCTGCTCCATCATTTCCTCAGCAAGGAGAATATGGAGTGGTTGGCTCAATATGCCGAGTTTGGCTTGGTGAATGAGCAGAAGCTGGCTCTAGTCTTCGTGAGAGAAGTGGGTGCGATAGATAATGCTACTTATCGCCAGCTGGATTCTTCGATTACTCATGCCCGTGCACGTCTGGAGATTCATAAGCTCTGCGATCTTGGATTCCTAGAGAAGAAAGGGCAGGGTCGTAACACTTACTATATAAGAACCTCCAAGGTGGTATCCTTAGAAGAAAGGTTACGACCTCAGGACGAAAGGTTACGACCTCAAGATGAAAAGATACCACCTCAGTATGGTACATTGGGAGAAAAGATACCACCTCAGGGCGAAAGGTTACTACCTCAGCA